>Ga0208053_1000080_pt1 | contig 21477 bp, 32 predicted proteins | sample LakMenEpi20May10_FD_150719 | JGI IMG/M metagenome (GOLD analysis project Ga0208053, IMG submission 150719) | Freshwater microbial communities from Lake Mendota, WI - 20MAY2010 deep hole epilimnion (SPAdes) | ecosystem: Environmental > Aquatic > Freshwater > Lake > Epilimnion/Euphotic zone ... | reverse complement strand
GCAAGGCTCCGATGGCAAGGGGCGCTTGGCGTTCCGTTAATGGTCCCGATCTGGGCTATAGTGGTTGTCGGCGGGGGAACCGTTCCCCTGCCATCTCATACCGTCCCGAAAGGACACAGGACAATGGCAACTAAGGCACGAGACATTCAGAGCATCGACACAAACGGTGTCACCTTTCATAGCCTGAATCACACCTTTACGACCTTTACCAAGTGGGCCGACATTCCCCGCCCCGAACTAGTGAAGGTCTGGGCAATGACAAAGGTTCTGTTGGGCAAAGATTCCGTTCCCGCTGGGAATCCTCTTCACTTGTCGGCGGATCTTCTCCGTTCGCACCTTGTAGCGGCTCACGGCGGCGAATCTGTCCCCGTTCCCGTTCCTGTCCCGTCGGAGGCGGCGACAGAATCGACCACAACGGTCACCAAGAGCCCCAAGGCTCCGACGGTCCCGACGGCTACCGATAACGGCGGCGGCATTGCCGAGGCTCTGGCCGAATTCGTCAGAGTGACGGCGGCGGCGTCCGTTGATGAGGACCGCGTAAAGGTCCTTATTGATGAAGCGATAGCGGCTCTTCCCAAGGGTCACGGCGGCACCGTGATTAACGTCCCGAACCGTCCCGAACCGTACGAAACTGAGCAAGTGACCCATGAGCGTTTTGGGTTTCTTCTGTCGGTTCTGACGGCGAAAGGTGGGGCGGCTCTTCTGTCGGGTCCACCTTCAACGGGTAAGAGCCATGCGGCGGAGATAGCGGCGGAGGCTCTGGGAATTCGATTCGTAGGAATGCTGGCGTGTAGTCCCGACGTCATGCCCTCGTCCTTAAAGGGATTCATGAACGCGAACGGTGTCTATGTCGGCACCCCGTTCCGTGACGCTTATGAGAACGGCGGACTATTCGTTATTGACGAAGCGGACAACGCCCCTAGCGCCATCACGGTCGGAATCGTCAACACGGCGCTTGAATCGTCCTGTCTTACGTTCCCAGATGCAACCGTAAAGAAGCACCCCGAATTCAAGGTGATTGCTACGGCGAACACTTTTGGGACAGGACCCACGGCGGCATTCGCTGGGCGGTTCGCCATTGATGCATCGACACAAACCCGATTCGCCCGAATCTATTGGAACTACTCAGAGCGTGTCGATCACGCCGTCATTGCATCTTCTGGGGCTCCGTCCGCTATTGTGGATGGCGTAGTCGCCGCGATGGTGACCATTCGGGCCAATATTGAACGGTGCGGGTTTCGTATGTTTTGTACGTCCCGTGAGGGTCGCCTTGCGGCGACGTTGCTAGCAATGGGCGAGACATGGGCCGACGTATTGGACGCGTGTCTTATCCCAGCGGGAACGTCGGACGATCAGCGACGCCAGATTCTCGATGGCGTTCGCCCCGTGTCGGCCTAATCATTCACAACTAACGAAAGGACCAAGACAATGAAGAACTATAAGAATTCCAGCGGCACCGAGATCATCGAATATTCGTCTTTCGACGATATGCTCAATGACATTAAGGACCCCCACGGTTCGACGGCCACTTACGGCGACGCTAGTTGGTCGGGGACTAAGGACTACGCCGAGGCTATGTCTTTAGCCTTTAACGGTTGGACCGCTATTCGTCCCGCCGTCGATTCGATCATGGCCCGAATTCGGGACCGTATCGCTGACCGTACGGCTCCCGTCTTCAATATGTCGCATGACGTTTGCGGCATGGCCGTTGATATGTCCGCCTTTATGGCTGGCCAGCCTGAGTGCATGATTATGCCGATCCCAGAACCGTCCCGCAATAGCGGCAAGGTGGTGCGCATCCACTACAACGCCGTCGGGAATTGTCACGTTAAGGCGGAAGCAATGCAGGAACGTGGGGCGGCGATTCTCGCCCTAGTCGATGCTCTTAATGTTCTGGGCGTTAATGCCGAGATTTGGACAGAGATCAGCGTTAATAAGAACCGCCGCAAGGGTTCTGTATTGGTGAACGTTAAGAACGCTCACGAATCGGTAGACATTAATCGCTTAATGTTTGCGCTGGGTTCCCCTTCGTACCTTCGCCGTTTAACGGTGTCGGTATTGGCCAAGCATAAGGTGGTCGGTGTGCAGACGGGCGGCGATTGTACGGGCGTAGCGTTGCACCTTGTCGATGACGTAGCCGCCGACGTGGTGGTGCGGTCGGAGCATTCTAATGACGACCGTATCGCTAAAGATCCTGACGGTTGGATTTTGGGCGAATTGGCCCGCCTTGGGTTCGACGTGGAGCCCAAGTAGGAACGGGATCGGGAGGGGGAGGCTACGGCCTCTCCCCGCCTGTCCCTTAATGTCTAGCCCCGCTTGTCTAGTGGTCGTTGACAGCACTAGGGCCGAGATGGTACGCTCGGCTCTTGTGGTGCAAACGGCACCGAATCCCTACAAACAAAGGACAAAACAATGACCCGCAAAGATTACACCGCCCTTGCTGCAACCTTTAACCGTATCCATGAACAAATTGTTCTTGGACGTACTGACAACGCTTTCGATGCTTTCGTTGAGTCCGTTAACGCTGTGGCCGACGCTATGCAACGCGAGAACGGACGCTTCGACCGTCAACGCTTTATGGCCGCCTGCGGCTTTTAATCGGTCAGCAGCGGGGACTCCATCGGCTAGGTCGGTGGGGTCCACGATGCCTATCGGTATCAATCCCAATAACGAAAGGACCAGTAACGTGATTAACGTTAGAGAACTATCAGCAGAGATGATGCGCCAGCAGGCCACGATCGACGGGCTCCGTGTTGTCCGTCAATGCTTGTGGGACAACGCCCCCAGCAGTATCGAAACGGGGACCGTCTTAAAGGCCATTAACGCTGCCATCCTGAAGGCCGACGGGAAACTAAGCAAGGCACATCGGGAACTACACGCTGTTGTGGCTGAACCCCGCAAAACCGTTATTAACGAAGAAGGAGAAATCTGATGGAAAAGTTGGAAATGCTCGCTTACCTTATTGTCCGCTTCGGCTTAATGGCTTTGGTCGTTGCTGTCGGTGCTGCCATGCTTTACCCGCTGGTCAACCGTTGGAAGTGGCTTAAAGATCCTGAACCGACGTGGGAGGATTACTGCGACGAGACCGACTGCGACGACTGTCTCACCCGTCTGTTTGACTGCGACGGCTGCGGCAACACCTACGACATGAAAGGGTCCTGCGAATACCGAACCTATAACGAAGACGGCGATAAGCAGGACTATCTGATCTGTCAGGGCTGCTACCACGAGATCATGGACTCGTGGGCTTAATGTCGAAACCACCTTCGGGTGGTCCATGCAAGGTGGCTCCTTGTGTGCTGAAGAGACAAGCCATTAACGAAAGGGCAATACCATGAACGAGTCCGCACTAATCCACATGATGACCGAAGAAATCCCAACCGATAACGAACGGCTCGCTGCCACAATAACGGCGAACCGTGCGCTGGCACAGTCAGGGCTGTACACGCTCAGCCATTACAACGGGAACCACGCGTGCTGGGACCTTAATCCTGACGCAGATATGCTGGCGATCTTCCCGCCGCCTGTGCTGGCCATGATTGTCGAATTCGCTACCCATGTCGTCACGACAAGGTGCGAGGAAAACATCCTCGCCGTTAGCGGCAACAACGAGGAGATGATCTTCCACGCTTCGATGGATTAATGTCGAAACCCCATTAATGGGGTCCGTGCGACCTAGCCCCCGCACGCTGATGAGACAGGCTTAATGAAAGGACATTAACAATGGCAACCACAATCGAATTCACCGAGTCCGATGCCCAGAAAATGCTTTACATCCTCAACCAACAAATTGCTTTCCTCCGCCCCGAAATAACCAAGGTTAAAGGGCGCTTTGTGGAGGCGGAAATTCTCGGTGGAGAACCTCACCAGTATTTCGTTGACCGTCTGCCCGTATTGATGGACGAGATGGAAGACGCTTTGCACCTTCGGTCAGTAATCCATTCAGCGGTATATTCAACCGTTAATGATTAGTCGAAACCCCCGTTGGGGGTCCGCACGATCTAGCCTCCGTGCGCTGATGAGACAGGCTAAACAGAAAGGCATTAATAATGGAAACCTTTAACGTGGAATTGAAGTTGACTGTGGACGAGGCCAAGAAGATTGCTGAGATACTGGAGTTTAAGGTCGGTGTCGAACAGGGCTTGGTCGATTACCACAAGAAGCGTTTGGCTGAGGCTGATGACGGCCACGGTAACCCTAAAGAGTTACACAAGACGCTCATTAACGAGCATCGTGGCAGCCACAAGCAGATCAGTTACCTTCTCGGTGTCCTTAATATCGCCATTAAGGACGCTCAGGAACGCACCAGCGAACCGTTCTGAAATGGCAGCGGTCCCGTCAAGGAAAGGACAACCTGACGGGACCGCGCACGCCCCGCTACACCAACCAGCACAAGCGGGGTAGCCATACCGTACAAGGGTAAACCCTTAGTGTCTTTGTCCAGCCCCGATTCCCCATTGACAGTACCGCCGTACTAGATTACGATTGATTCCAACACCAACCAAGCCCTAGGAGGGCCACCATGAAGAAAACACCCAACCCCAACCTTGTCGAAGACGCACTAATGCTCTCGGCAGCACAAGAAGCGATGTGCGACGCTTTGGATCTCATCGAAGACGATGATCTCCGCCTTCAACTTGTCGATGCTTGTGCGGGTTATTGCGCTGCGTTCATTATCGGTGCCACTCATGCAATCCAGCATGACGCTGACCAGTTCATTAACGAAACGATCAATAACGTTTCAATGAACTGATCGACGGTATCGGGGAGGGCAGGGCATACCCGCCATGTCCTGCCTCTCCCGATGCTTTCGCATCAAACACCAACCCACAATAGGAGATTAATAATGGACCCGAACCAAGGGCTGAACACAACCAGCCAAGGAACATCGTTTGCTTATAACGCAAACAACGGCCACCCGTACCACAAACTTGGAACACCAGTTAACGGTTACGGCACCATTGACGAAATGCTTAAAGCCTCTAATTCCGATTACGAGGTCGAACTTGGCGGCATCTGCGCTTTCGACCAAAACGGCGAGATGTACGACGTGGAAGATCACTTCGCAACCATGTGCAACACCAGCGACGGCATGAAGATCCTCGGCGTTGTCGGCAAGGGCTACGTTATTGAGCAGAACCGTGAGGCTGCCGAGTTCGCATACGACTGCGTGGGAGCCTCCCGTGGTGACGCTGTTATCGACACGATGGGCGTAATGAAGAACGGTGCAGAGTTCTTCACCTACCTGCGTCTTGAACCGCTGGTGCTGGACCCTCACGGCGTTAAAGACGAACTGGAAATGGGCTTGGCTGTCCGAACCTCACACAACGGTTCGGTATCGCTGTCCGCTTATCCGACCGCTATTCGTTTGGTCTGCCGCAATTCGGTCACCATGTCGTTTAACAAAGCGAAGAAGCACGGCCAACTGGTCAAGGTCCGCCACACCAAGAATAAGACCGACTATAAGGCTGACGCTGTGCGAGCGTTGGGCATGGCAGCGAAGGTCCGTGAAGACTTTATTGCCAACGCTGAGTTAATGATGAAGTCGCACGGCACGTTTAACGAGGTGCGTTATGCCGCCAACCAGTTGTGGCCGATCGAAAGCGATCCATCACCACGGGCAGCGACGATCCATGAGAACCGCATCGAAACGTTGCACCACCTTTGGCTGTCTGAAAAGAATTCAGGCGGCTTTGGAGAAACCCTTTGGTCGGCATGGCAGACCATCGGGGAGTACCTTGACCATCATCGTGGGCTCACTCCTGAGAAGCGTGCGTACGCTTCAATGACCCCAGAGTCTTCGATTAACGCCCAGAAGCGTCGGGCTGCGCAAATCCTTCTTGGTGTCTAGTTAATCGGGGGATTAACCCGACACCTTGAATAACCACAGGCGGGGCAGGGCATCTCGGTCCCTGTCCCGTTTGTGGTTAACACCATCAACCACAAGAGAGGAAACAATAATGAACATTTGGACCGTAGGATTCCTAGTTGCAATGATTCTGTTCATCATTTGGGGCGAAAGAATCAGCAAGTGACAATCAATGTCGGTGACGAAGTTACCGTTAAAGGAATACAAGGAACGTTTATCGTGCGCAATATCCGTGACGAGCAGGACGGTCAGGTGATCGGAATGTTTGGTGGCTCCAAGAATCCTTTGGGGCATCGGTCGTTCAGGTTCTTTACCGCTGACCGTGTTCGTCGTGTACCCGTTAAAAGAAACCGCAGGAAGGACATTAATGAAGACTGAAACATTTACCGTTAAATATGCGGTGATGGAGATCCGAGAGATCAAAGTCCCAGCAGCATCGCAGGAAGAAGCAGAGTCGTTAATCCAATGCCAGAAAGGTCTGTACTCAACAGGTAATCCGTTGCACGGCACAGACCGCTGGCTTAAATCATGGTTCTATGGAGTTCTGGAAAGGAAACGTTATGAAGACGATTGATGTTAAAGATATGTGTACTCATTGCGGTGAGGACACGAAATGGGGAAGCGGAAAATACGTTAACCGAATCCCTAGTGGAAGTACTTGGGAAGTTGAAACCAGCGGTGGCAAAACTATTCGCATTTATGTTGACGGTTATATGTGTGAAGAATGTCAGCAAATGCCGTGCGATGATTGCGGAACCGAAACTGCTTATTACGAATTCTTTAACGGGAAAGCCCTGTGCGAAGAATGTTCACCCGAACCTGAAGGAGAAGAAGAAGATGATTAAGAACACGCAAATGGTGAGCCTGCATCGGGAAGACATTGCCGAATGGATTAACAGTTTCACCGACGACACCGACCGTGCTATCGCTATCGGTTGGATTATCGAACGGCAGCAAGAAGACATTTCTCGTTTAAGCGCAATTCGTCACGACCTAGTGCGACGAATGAGAAACGAAGGACGCAGCATTAGGCGAATCGCAGCGGACCTTGGCGTGAGTTCGACACGCATCGAACAGTTGTCTCGTTGACGCTTCCGACTTAGCCGATACAATGGAGAGCGAAGCGAACCCCACCAACAGGCTGGAGGCACCCCAATGGGGGGTGCCGACAGCACAAGAACAGGCTTCAGCCACAAGACTTGTGGACGAAAACGAAAGGACAGAAATGCAAGAACTAGACGACCTGAGTGACGTGATCTTGGAAGGCAAGACACTCATTAGCGACAACCCAACGAACTGGATTGTCCCCGACACAATTAGCCAATACGAAAACGTTGTGGACTGGTGGGAAGCGTTGGCCTACGGCAGTAGCCAACTGAACTTCATGTCCCCGCAGATTAGGCGGTCGCTTATTTGGCTGGCCGACACCTACGAGCAACTTCAGTCCGAAGCGTTCCAAGGACAATCGACCGTCCCGCACCAAGGAAAAATTCGTGCGGTTCTGCGACAAATCTGCCAGTACGGATTAACGACCGAACAGGTTGCCCGTCTTGTGCGGACAACACAGGAGCAGGTTGTGGCTGAACTTTATTGCAACCGTCCTTTAACGCCCGAAGACATTCGGGTTCGGTTAAACGCTGAACAGGAACTTCGCCGTGGTGCAACGGTTCCTGAGGTTGTTGCGTCCAGCGGATTAAACCGTGACCAAGTTGAAACGCTGCTGGCGATCTTGGGGATCGAAGCGAAACAGGCTCACCCTCAGTATTCCAGCGAGATCAGGGAGCGTGCGATAGCATTGCGTCTTGAAGGTAAAGATAACCACGAGATCGCACAGATCATGTTGGAAGAAGGACACGTCGTTAAACCCGCCACAGTCTCGAAATGGTGGGGTCGTTACATCACTCGCGAGAATAAGAAAGGAAAGAAATAGTGCCAGGGATTGAAATCTCAGATAACGTTTACACGTTAAGCCAGTCTTGGATTAACACGTTTATGAATTGCCCTGAACAGGCCCGACTGGAAATGGAGGGGATTCTGCCACGCAAGGAATCCGATGCGACAGCAATCGGTACAGCCATGCACACTTCGATTGAGTCCGTCCTTCGGGACGGCACTTCAATGGAGCAGGCAGAAGCGAACGGCCACACCACGTTGGAAGCATTAATGGAACTACCTGAATTTAACTTTGTTCAGGTTAAAACTCCCGAAACGATGTTCCGAACGTTTGACCGTGTGTTCCACACTTGGGGGAACGAAATCTTCCCACAACTCCCACAGACACAGTTTGTCGAATACCCCTTTAACGTTGTCCTTTGCGAAACCCCAACAGCCACCATCAGGCTTAAAGGTTCCATCGACTTCGTTGATGAACTAAACGAAATTTGGGACTGGAAAACAGCGAACCGTCCCTACGATCAATGGCAGGTAGATCGTTATAAAATCCAGCCAACCGCTTATTCGTACGGTCTGTTCATGTCGTCCGACCTTGAACTCACAGAACCAGTCACGTTTAACTATGCGGTGATGATGAAGTCGAAGCAGGACTGCCAAGTCCTGACCACGCAACGTGACTCAAGCCATTGGTCTTGGCTACAGGAACAATGCCGAACTATCGTCACCCTTATTGAAGCGGGGCTACCACGCTGGCCATTAAACGACCAGCACGCCCTGTGCAGCGAAACATGGTGTTCCGCATGGAAACTGTGCAAAGGAGCGCACCTTCAATGACACTTAGGGAATGGTCCTATAACCTAGAAATCTCGCCAACCAAGTTAGGAGAAACCCAATGACTACGGTCACCGAAACACCCAACATCAGTCCCACGGGAACAGTCTCGTTCTCGCGTAAAGTTTCTGTCCGTCCCTATGAATCTGCCGAAGCATCTATCTTCGTGCAGTTCGACATTCCCACCGAAGGTGAGCCTGACGAGCAGCGAGCGCAGTTGCTTGCTAATGCCCGTGCAGCCATGTTCACCGCCAAGGCCCTTGTGCTGGAAGAACTCGGCTTGGAATTTGCCGTATCCGAAACAGGGATCATCCACGAAATCGTTCAGAAGAACTTTGGTCGTGTCACCGAAGTCGTTATTGATGAACAACCGTTCCCCGAAGCCCCTCAGCAGGTTGCCATTAATCAGGCACCTGTAACAGCAGGAGAGGTCGGGGCCAACCCGCCATACGCTGCCGACACGCAGGACAAGCAGGAGCGTATTGAGAACAAGAAGTGGGCTGTGGCTCGCATCGCTACTAATCCTGAGGATTGGTGGGATAACCGCAACTCAAAGCGAAATCCAAAAGCACCCGATTACAAGCACAAGCAAAACGGCATGGGTGTCTGGCTTTAAAGCCAACCATTAAGAACCTTGGACACTTGACCGCTTGGGGGGAAACCCTCAGGCGGTCTTGTGCATACAGACCTCAATCACGAAAGGGCAATACCAATGACTATTGACGAACCAACCGTACTCAGCCTTGATGACGTACTGGCCAACATTGCAGACCGACGCAAGAACGCCATTAAAGAAACCAAGGAAGAAGCGGAACGTAAATACCAGTACGTTCGACCGTTCACCACAGCAGCAGACGGGCTTATTGACTACGCCCAAAACCCTGAAGGTCGCTTCATGCTGGGCATGAGAGACATTGACGCAATGACCCGTGGCTTCGGTCGTGGCGAATTAATTTATGTGACGGGCAGGGCGCACTCAGGAAAAACGCAAGTAGTTTTAAATGCGATCTCCAATAACCCAACTAAACGTGTCCTACTGTTTACGCCCGACGAAGTATCAGAACTGGTGCTATCGAAACTGGTGTCGATGCACTACGGCATCTCCGCCGAAGACGTAGAAGCAGAAATCAAAAAAGGCAACCAAGCCACAATCGACATGGTACGCAAAGCAGCAGCCCACGACTTTAAGAACCTGCTTGTTATTGACGACTCATTAACGCTAGGGCAAATGGCCCGTGCCTACGATGAAGCCGTTGACTTCTGGGGCGGACCAGCCGACTTGGTTGTGGTTGACTTCTTGGAACTAATCCCTGGGGAAGACGGAGCCGACGGCGTAGTCGCTAAATCCCAAGCGTTAAAGCGATGGACAAAGCAAGCCAACGTTCCCGTCCTGTGCCTCCACCAAGCATCACGATCCAGCGGATCACGGGGCCAATCAGCAGGAATGGGTGCCATGCGTTACGGCGGTGAAACCGAAGCGATCATGGTCCTAGAGGTCTACCGCAAACTAGAAGACGAATCGCTGGACGAGTTTGACCGTAAACGTCACGCCAACAGCCTGACTGTTAACCTTTGCAAGAACAAGCGACCACCTTCCAAGAAGGGTGAAGTTGACTTGTACATGGACCCTGAGAACGGGCAGATCCGTGCCTTCCGTGACGAAGACGCTTTCTCTTTCGGGGTTCCCCTCCAGTCCGCAGAACAAGCAATGATGGTGGTAAACCGATGATCCCGTACGCAGACGTAATCAACCGTTACCTTGACGGACTCGGCGCAACCTTGTGGGGACGTTCGTTTAACATTAACGACGACCGTGAAGAAGCCATCCAGTTCATTACGAAACTGTGGCACGATCTCGAAATTCTCGAAGTCGAATTAATTGCAGAAATGGATTTGTCCGCATTACAAGAACTGTTAGTGGAGGTCGAAGATGCAACTAGATAAACAGCGTGTGTCAACGTTCGCCCGACTGTTTAAAGGTCGGATGGACGCATACGGCACCGAAGAAGGCGGATGCCTCAGGGTCGCACAATGGGCATGGCCCACCTTTGAAGGCAAGATCGAAGACCATCTACACGGAGACACCCCTATCGGTGTGTACCCGATGGTTAACGACTCAGAACAAGATTGGGTTGTGTTCTGGGGTTGCGTTGACTTTGACGAAGGCGACACCATTTCGTTTATCCACGCACAAAACCTCCAGACCGTCTTGGAAGCATTTGACATTTCGTCATGGATCGAACGGTCCCGCTCCAAGGGCTACCACGTTTGGGTGTTCTCCAGCGAAGCAATAAGCGCATCACGGATGCGCCGTGCGCTACTGGCAGCCTGCCAAATCGCTAAAGCCCCCACTAAAGAGATTAACCCTAAAGCCGAAGGGTTCTTCTACACCGAACAGGACGGCACCGAACGAGCAGACTGGTCCAAGATCGGCAACTACGTTCGACTGCCATACCCTAAAGGCTGGGAAGAAACTCATCGCAGGTGCATGGTCGATAGCGACGGATACGCCATCGGCTTATCCACGTTCGTAGACATTGCGTTCCCCACACGCATTGACGACCTAGACTTAGAGCCTCTGCTGGAACTGTACGTTCCACCAGCAGCACCTCAATTCGTCCACAACGGGGTGACCAGCAGCGACGACACGTTGCCAAGCACCAACGAAATGAACTCGGTTGCTTACAACGTTTGGAAGGACGGACCCTTTGAAGGGTGCGACCGTTCAGGTGCGTTATGGAAACTGGCGAAAGAACTCAGGAAAAGCGGTTATGCGTTTCCTGAAACGTTAAAGTTTGTGAATGACGCTGATCGCCGTTGGGGTAAGCATCACGTTCGTGGTGACTTGGATCGTCTTGAAAAGATGGTGGCCAAGGTGTATCAGGCATGACGGAGTATTCGTTTATTGCCGAAGGCAAACCTCAGGTTAAGCAGCGACCACGCATGACAAGGCGGGGTCGGGCCTATACGCCTAAGGCCACGCATGACGCTGAACGTGCAATAGCGGACCAGTACTCTGGTCCGTTATTCACGACTCCAGTCCATGTTGAAGTTTGTTACGCCAAAGATCATCAGGCCATCTTTATTTCCGAGATGGACTATGAAGTCATTAAATCTTTGCGAGGCGATATTGATAACTATCTCAAATTAACCCTAGATGGGTTAAACGGTGTTGCTTGGGAAGACGACGGGTTAGTTAAATCCGTTTACATCTACTTTCAGGAGTCCGACCAATGACACAGTTCCATCAGCAAAGTTTCGCAAGCAGGTTCGGAGCAATGGGTGACGAAGCCGAAGGAGTCTTTGAGGAACTAAATGAAGGCAAGTTCGTCCGTTACGGCTTAAACCGTCCGCCATTAAACATGGCAATGTTGACCCCGTTCATCAGATACACACCCGATTATCTGGTGTCACGAGGTCTGGTTGAAGTCCAAGGGGTTGGCAAGGACCGTAAACTTAAACTGAAAATTGATAAAGCCCTAGCGTTGGAACAATGGTCAACGCATTTTGATCTGCTGTTCTTTATTTGGGATAGCAAACTGAAACGCTCAGGGTACATTCAATGGTCAGACTTGTGGAAGGTTCTTCCGTCAATGCCTATTAAACATTTCCCTGAGGGGAAACCGTATTGGGAAATCGACGTTGACCTTCATATTTGGGATTCAGAATAAATGTCGAAGGAAGAAGCGAAGTACAAGAAGTACGAAATCCCACAAGAAACACCCACATGGGAACGATCCATAACACGACCAGACACGCCCTATCAGGCGTTAATGGAAGCAGCACCATTCCAACCAACCGATATCTCTGTAGTCGAACTGTTGGAAGTCAGAGAAGTATTAGCAGACGCATTTGATAAACTACCAGCGGAGGAAGCATGGGTACTGAATTCCTTAGTAATCGAAAGAATGTCAATCAGGGAACTGGCAAAACAGATTGGCGCACCAAAGACGACGATCGCCAGAATCCGAGACAGGGGCCTAGAACGCATGAAGAAATCTTTAAAGGACAACCCGACGATCATCGAAATGTTAGGACACAACCTGTGAACGAACGACACCCAGACAGCGCAGCCTTTCTTGACACATTGACTGAAATGCTGCAACTACATGACCGCAAACAAAAAGATTACGGAACCTCCGAATCCCCATTCGCTAACGTTCGTGCCAGCGAAGACCTCGGCGTTGACCCGTGGATCGGTGGACTAATCCGCATGAACGACAAAATGCGTCGCCTACACAAAGCAGCCAACGGCGGCGAAATGGCAAACGAAAGCGTAGAAGATAGTCTTCTGGACCTCGCAGTTTACGCAGTCATAACCCTGATTCTCTATAAGGAGACACACAATGGATGAAGAAGTGCAAGCAGACGGTTACGAAGTTGATGCCAACGAAATGTTGGAATCGTTAAAAAACGCCAACGAAAAACTCATTACAGCAATGGTCGATGCCGAATACGGCTTCGACCCAAACCAACTACTTAAACTCCGTGTAGACCTACTGACCGACATTCTGATTGACGCTCAAATCATTAACGAGCAAACGTTGGAACTGCGTTGGGAAATCATGTTGTCAGAAGTCCTTAACGAAGTCGTTCAGCAAATCTCAAAACAAAACGAAATCTTGAAGCGAGAAGCCAATGAGTGACGAAGACGACCTGAAGAACATTCTCGGAGAAGAACTGTTCAACGAACTAGACTCGCTAGACCGACATGGACTTGATATCGGTCCAGTAGACGAAAATAAACTCATGGAAATCGCTGCCAAAGAATACTTGGTGGCGATTCCATTTAAAGGAGACTCAGCCCTAGACCTAGTAGCAGCCCTGTTCCACGCAGCCGAAGAAGACTGCAAAGACTGTGAAGGGTACATCACCAAATTCTCTGGACAAATCATCGGAGAGATGTGGATCGAAATCCTTAAAGCGGAAGAACTGTTAGATGAATAAAACAGACTTCTGGGAATGGGTTGACTATGGCGTTAAAGCAGGATGGTGTTCAGAAGTACTCTGCGACACCCACGACGGAATACCAATGACAGAAGAAGAAGAAGAAACATGGGAAAGAGGATACGACCCGTGCATATTCATTATAAGACTGTGGGATAACCGATGACAGAAGAACGAATCGAACTCGGAGGCGTACACATCGTACGAATCCTAGAACCAGACGGAACAATGTCACTAGAAGTAAACACCGACGACGATATCCATCAATGGGAAGTTATCGGTATGCTTACCGTAGCAATGCAATGGGAACTTGATGCCTATCCTGTTCCCGACGACGACGAAGAAACGGATGAATGGACATGAAATACTATGCACCAGTAATTATAATCGCAATCGCATTAATGACACTAATAGTGTTCGATCAAACACAAACAAACGAAGTGGCCGAAGTGGCCCAAGTGGTAGAAACAACCACAACCAGCACAACAACCACCACCATCGACCTCAGTTTCCTAAACACCACAACCACCACTACAGCCCCCGTTGTGGCTGAAAAAACAAAAACCCCCCAATCGACGGAAGCATTCTTTGAATGTATCCGTCACAGGGAATCGCGTGGTAACTATGGTGCAGTTAGTTCCTCAGGAACATTCATGGGTGCCTACCAGTTTTACCAAGGCGGCTGGAACACGTTCGCTGCACGCATCGACCGTCACGATCTGGTCGGAGTTCCCCCACACCACGCATCACCAGCAGACCAAGACGCAGTAGCATTAGCGGCATACAACGAGTTGGGCGCTAAACCGTGGAACGGAGCCTGCAAATGATTCAAATACTGGGACTAGCGATCCTCGTAATCCTTATTGGACTGTGGCTTGGGCTTGGAACAGATGATTGATATCGCAGAAGAACTCACAGCACGAGGAGTAGCCCTAATGGAATTGGGGCAAGACCCTGACCTGATGTTTAAAGCCTCAGGAGAAATCCGTCTTCTGCGCATGGAAGCGCAGAAACTTGCAAACCTATTAATGAGTGCATACACTTGGGTACACGAATCCAAAATCGCTGAGGTAGACTTAGCGTTAAAGCCATACTTAGGGAAGGAACAATAATGGGAAGTTACGGTTCACAGTCAGTTGAAGCAATCGGTAACCTGATGGCATTAGAAGCAGAGTTGCAGGCGAAAAAGAAAGAACAGCCTGCACCGTATCGTATGCCTGACGAACAGGTTGTCACCGTCATCATGCCTGTCGGTCTTATTCGTAAGATGACAGGCGACTGGAAATCGTTATTGCACGGTGAAACCGTTGCAGTACGTTCCGCCATGCGCCATGCGCTATGGGACGAATACGATGTTAAATCGGGCCTACAGGAATCTGAAACGGTTGATCCTCGGAAGGATCTACCCGCCTAGCAGGAACCGCATCAGGTTCGACGTATTCGTAATCGTCGTCCGTTTCAGGCTTGGCATGGTTGGGATCGTCAAGATCCCAATCAGGCCGAGGCGGGGCCAGCGTCATCGACAGGAACCTCTGTATAAAGAGCAACACCGATCTGGTCATTAACCTTACGGCTGGCAACAACAGTCACAACCGCAGTAACAACAGCAGTAATAGCAGCAGACTGCTCGCCCGTGATCTCTGCCCAACCAAACGCATTAACAAGCAAAATCACAGCCTGAACCAGACCGATTACTGCGCCAGCAATTCCCGTAGTACGACTAGTCATATTCACATTCCCTATTTAAGCCAAAACCAAGTTTGTGGTCCGACAATTCCATCGACAGCCAAACGGTTGCCAAGATTAAAGAAGTTGCGGATATCAGTTTGCGCCCGACGCACAGCAGCATCAGTAGCAGGACCAAACACACCGTCAACAGTCAAACCAGCATTACTCCTAGCGTTCAGCAACACCTGAAGCCACCTCACAGCGTCACCCTTAGAACCACGGCGAAGCACCTGTGAACGTGCATGATTAATTGCATCGTTAATCCAAGTGAGATCAGGCAAAGGTGCAGGAACAGGCTCAGGAGGCGGTGCAGGCTCATAAACACCAGCATGGCGTTTAATGGCAACCAGCAACATGATACTCAGACCCCACTCTTGTGGGTGATTAACAAAAGCGTCACTACGATCTTGTGGCTGGGCTTCCCCATGTTGGCAAAGGCCAGCACGCTCAAGGACCTCAGACTCAATCCATTCATTAGACGCAATCGGGTCAAACCCGTTGCGTCGCCAGAAATCCACGATCTCTTTAGCAGCACGATCAATCATCACGTTGGTAGCCCAGTCATCCACATTCAGTTCAGATGACTTGCACGCTAGTGCAATGTTCCAGCAACGGCTGTTATACCCACTCGTCGCCACACCGAATGCCGTGTAACTGTCTGGCATCAGGAAGACGGTGGAATTCCAGTCCACGATACAATGGTACGATCCTGCGTTGCTGCGACGGCTAATATAGGCCGCAGTATTTTCAGCAGAATCATCGCCACCCACACCCTCGGTAGTGTGGAGAACCACACCACCCGTCATAGGGGCATTGCGGGATGGCCAGAACTGACGGCTGGCAGGAGGATTATCAAGAAGGTAGTAGCCCATACCTATAAGGTTGAACTGTCCCGATATTCCGTTACATGGGCTTTTTCATGCTCAGCCTGCCAAATCTGAACATTGTCAAGCCTGTTGTCAAGCCTGTCTACTTTAGAGTCAATGCTGCCAACCTGATTAGACAGATGATGCAATAGGCTGGAATTATGATTGTGTTGGTCGGTGTTCTCAGACCGCAACTTCCGAACCGAAAGAATCGTGGCTGAAGCAGCAATTAAAGCCACCATCACAGGAACAATAGCGACCTCAGCGATCCGCAACAACGAATCCATTAGTTGTTTCCATTCCCCAGCGCAGCAGCAATAGCAGCCCAATCCACCTTTTTATTGCCCGACACATTCGTAAACGGAGAATTAGCAGGCAGTCCACCCTTAGGTTGCAGCAACGTCAAGTAAGGACGCTTATCCGTTGGCGTTGGCTTAGAGGCCAACGCAATTTGCTTCTCCCAATAGTCATAACCACCGTAGCCAAGTTCCTTAAGGCTCTCAGCCATCTTGTCAATCTTCTTTTGCCTAGCCCGAATCTCACCATATTTGTCAGATTCAGTATTAGCCCGAAGCGACAAACCAAACAGGGTGTTTAGCACCGTAACAGGCAAACGATCTTGATAACGGGGTTCGTCAGGAAGCAAACGCCTTGCACGACCCATCAATGGGAAGAACTGCTCAAGGGCATACAAATGCTTATCCTGAGCCATGAGTTTGCCGTTAATGTCACGTTCAGCGAAACCAAGGGCTTCCATAGCAACACCTAAACCAACCTTCTCATAGGTGTCTGGGATCTGCACATACCCAAGGAACGGTGCAGATTTACCAAAGTACAACTTGTTATCCATCACCATTTCAACAGGGGTTTTAAGAATAGGGTTGATCTGTCCAAGCAGATCGTTGAGGTTGCCCAAAACATTAAGGTCTTTAATGGGCATATCTGGCATCAAATAAGTTTGACCACCAGGAAGCGCAAATGGCAAACGAATATTCATTCGATCACTCATCCACGCAGGCATCAAATCCTCAGGGAGCGACGCAGCCTCAATGGAATCCTTTGTCTGGACGTACCTTGCGTACGCCTTAGGGTTACGGAAAACCATTTCCATCTGGGTTGGCAGGTTCTTACGGAACCAAGTGTAGAAAGGCGAAATGCGCTTCATAACTACGTTTTCAAATTGGTTCAAATCGTTGTAATTAAAATGCGCTTTAAATACAAGATCATAGATGCCTTCAAGCCCACGACCATTCTCAGCAGCGTGCATTGCAGCAGCACCACGCAAAGTACGTTCCATATCACGGTTAACGTTATAAGTCGCACGGTTAATAGGCGTATCAGCAAGACGAGTCAAAACCCCACGCTTCTGACCAGAACCAGTAACAGCCTTCAAATCAGCAAGAGTGTTCTCAACCTGACCACCCAATTCCAAAACACCAGAATTGTGGACCATAGAATAAGCATCAGGCAATTCCCTAAGTGCTTCTTCAACAGACTGCCCAGAAGCAATAGCCTTACGGAACTGACGGTCAGCCCTTAAGAAATTTTCCATACTTCCTGGAGAAACATCAAACAGGTAATTCATAAAAATACCTGAATAACCGTTTCGTGCAATAAACCCAGGAGTTGCAACAGCCCAAGACTTAAACACTCGTGTCATGCGATCAAAGTATTTAAGGAAACTAGGCAATTCATTTGGTGTGGTTATCTTAGTAACCAACGCCATAGCATCAGCAATATCCATAGGAGACTGAGAAGACCTAGAAATCTCAGCAAAACCCTTACGAACAATATAACGAACAGCCTCATCAGCCTTTGGACCCTTAAGCCATACCATATATTCGTAATCATCAGACGCTTTACCAAGACGAGTCAACGCCTTTTCCTCAGCAACCATCGCAATCTCAAGCGCACGCTGACCACGATTCAACTCGTCCAAACGCATACGAGCAACATCATCAAACTCACTAACCTTACGGTTAAGATTGTTCTGATACAACGACTGCTTCTGTTTCTCAATACGATCAATGCGCTGAGAGAAACCCTTAATGTTGGCATCAATCTCATCCAACTGAGCCAACTTGTCCGTCTGATCCTTAGTTAAACGTTTATTGGCCTTACCAACCTTAGTGATCTCAGCACGCAAATCATTAATCTTCTGCTGAGTCTTAGCCGACATACGCTTGGCCTTAGTGCCAGTAGCCGCAGTTCCAGGCTCCCCGCCCATAGCCTTAGCAGCAGCCTGCTTCGTTTGAGAAGCCTTAGTCATAGTCTTCATCGCAGCAGGATTATCAGCATTTGCGGCAGCAGCAGTCATAGCAGCAGGATCATTGTCAGTCGCTTTAGCCATATCGGCCATAGCCTTTTTCTGAGCAGGCTCCATGCCCAACTCGCGAGTAACCTGCTTAATTACATCGTCAGTACTCTGGCTATCAATCGAACCGACAAGACGGATAACTTGCTCTTCAGTCAGACCGCTTGTGGTCGAAGCGAAACGTGCAACCTGAGCCGAATCCTCAGACAACTGAACAGCCTGAACCGTACGCAACGAAGCCCGTTCGTAACGATTCTTAAACTCAAGGAACCTTGGATTAAGATTAGGATTCTCTCCAAAGTTGTTGGCGAATGATGCTGACTCTTTTTCAGCATCATCCAAAGCCTTAGTCATGCGGCCAAACGCAACCTGTTCCTCCATCGCTGCCTCAGCAGCGTTGGCAGCACGAACATCAAGGTCAGCCACAAGTTTCTCAGTCTTAGCCAAACCTTCAAGTTCATCGTTTACAGCACGCCAATCAGACTTTGGCTCTCCACCCTTAAGTTCAGTACTGCGCGCACGATTTCTAGCCCGACGCATCTTAACGGTCTTATCGTTAATAGCAGTTTGAAGTTCACCACGCATAGCCTGAGTGTCATCAACATATTGCATCGTTGCTGTTTCCCACTCAGGGGTATAACCACCCTTAGGTGGTTCAGCAGTCCACGAACGTCCAGCAGAACCCAACCTAGGGTCAGCAGACATACGGGCCGCAGCATCCTGCGCCCGCAAATTATCCATGTATTCGTAAAAGCCCTTATTCTCCGCAGCCTGCATATCACGCAAAGCACCACGCATCTGCCACTCTGCAACAGCCATCTGTTCAGGAGAAGCCCCAATGTCACCCAAAGTTTTATGAGCGTCCCTTGCAGCCTCATACGCATCCTGACGGGCAATAACCTCAGGAACATCAGCAGCAGCCAAACGATTATTCTGCTGCAAATCAACAATCCGAGCCTGACGCTCAGGAGGCAAATCAGCCATAACCGACTGATATGTCACACCCTTGGGCTTGTTGTAAATAACAGTTTCAGGTTCAGTACCAGTAAAACCCTTATTTAAGAAAGGTTTATCACGCTTCAACTGCTGAAGCGCAGCCTCATTCTTAGCGACCTTTGCTTCCATCCTTGTGATAGCAGCAGTATCGCCAGAAGCCTCTTCAATCTTAGAAGCAACAAACGCAGCCCGATCAGACTCAGCGTTCTTTAACGCAGCCCTAGCCTTATCCAACTTGTTGCCAGCAGTCTTGGTCTTCTGGGCATTACGACCCGCAGCAGCAATCCTGAATTCTTCGGCAGCATCAGCAACAGCCTGACGAGCCTTAATTACCTCAGGACCCTCACCTTGCAAACCTTTACGGGCAGCAGCAGCACCCCGACGAGCAGCCCTAGCCGACTCAACTTCACGTTTACCAGCAGCAATTGACGCTTCCAACTCGTTCCTAGAACGGATTGAAGTCCGAATCTCGTCTTCAGAAAAACGACTGAGACCCTGCATATTCTCAGGGTTAGCCAACAAATCAGCAGGATTGAACTGTTGACTAGGAACCTCAGGAATAGCCTGAGGTTCTGGTATCGGCATTGCTTCAGGAATAGCCTCAGGCATTGCAGCAGGAACCGCTTCAGGCACAGCAGCAGGTACGGTAGGCTTATAAGCAGCCAAATTCTTTTCAGCCTTAGCCAAAGCCTTTTGAGCAATAGCCAATTCTTTTTCAGCAGCCTTACCGCCCTGACCCATCTTCACAGCATTGGCAAGGTCATCAACCTCAAATTGCAGATCAGAAACATCACTAGCAAGTTTGTTCAACTCTGCATCAACCATTGTGGCCGACGGAACGGGAGCGGCAGCAGCCGCCTCAGCAGCATTGTCAGCCGCCGCAGCAGCGGCAGGAACAGCACCAGTAGCACCAGCAGCAGCCTGAGCAGCAGGAGCAGGTTCCTTCGGCAACAACTTCGCCAACTCCGCCTCAAGATCAGCAGCCTTAACCTGACCAGCAGCCACACGCTCAGTCAAAGACTCAATCTTGCCCAACAAAGCAGCGTGTTCATTCTGCAAACTAGTTAAAGTCGCCTTCAACTGCATCTGCTTAGGACTATTCTTAGGCACCTTATTTGCAGCAATGCGAATCTCATCCATTGCAGCCACAAGTTGCTCATTCAATTCACGAATAGCAACACGAGACTCAGAACGCACCATAATTCTAGTCAGATAAGTGTCTTCAGCCTTAGAGATAGCGACCATCAAACGATCAGAAGCACGTTCAATAGCCTTACGAGCCTTAGCGGGGCTCTTCGGGTAATCCTTAAGGATGGTGTCAAGTTTTGCGTTACCAGTCGGACGTGAACGCAAATATGCAGCAGCAACTTCCTCGCCGTGCATACCCGTGTACATTCCCAATGCACGACGTTGATTTGAAATATAATTCAAATCAAAAAGTTCATAACCGTAATCTTCCAAGTTGTAAGCATTAACCTGCTCACGAACACTACGCCTAGCCTTATCTGGGGCCAAAGACTTAAACTCAAAATTAGATTCAGCAGCCGTCTTATAACTAGGACGACCATTCTTATCAAAAACACGATATCTAGCAGTAGGTTCAGTTACATTGCGGTTGTTCGACAGAACCTCAAACTGTGCGTCACGCATAGCAGCATCACGGCCAGCCTTGCCACGACCCACACCAACACCAATAACCTCGCCAGTTTCCTTATCAACAATCCGAGTTACATACTGCTCAGGATGACGCAAATCACGGCCATTAAACTGACGGCCAACATCGTAACGGCGACGCAAATCAGGACCAACAGTACGTCCCTTGCCTGTGTTCTTCCAATTTTTTCCCTGAGCGACACCAGCCTCAACTGCCTCATCAGTTAACTTAGAAGCCTGATGCAACGCAACATCATCGCCATACAAAGGCATCATCTGGTCGGCTTTAATGCCAGCAGCCTCTAACTGACGGCCACCAACAGCCTGCGAAACAGGCTTCCAAGAATCATCAAACGCCCTAGCGTCATCAACAAGCGTCG
>Ga0208053_1000067_pt1 | contig 22377 bp, 15 predicted proteins | sample LakMenEpi20May10_FD_150719 | JGI IMG/M metagenome (GOLD analysis project Ga0208053, IMG submission 150719) | Freshwater microbial communities from Lake Mendota, WI - 20MAY2010 deep hole epilimnion (SPAdes) | ecosystem: Environmental > Aquatic > Freshwater > Lake > Epilimnion/Euphotic zone ... | reverse complement strand
GCATTGAAAAAAACCCAAGAAGAGGTGGGTTTCACTGCGGCCGTCAAGGTGTACGTCAGTTTGCTAAACTCTTCACCAACTTGCTCTACCGAATCCCTCGCCGAAAAGTTGGACAAAGCGGAAGAAGAATTGCTTGATGTGGCACTAACGGTCATTGGATTAATGTGCATTCCAGAACGTTAAAATAAATAAAGTACATTTTTCAATTTCAATGGCGTTTTTTATTGCAACCCGGCGGTTTATTGCTCGATGAACGAAACCAAGAACGAACGTACGTACGTAAAATAACAAGTGTGCAAAAACAGTGGTACAAAAAATCAATAGTTTTGTCGTCCGTCCGTCCGTCCGTCGGGAAGGAAGAGGAGGAGGAGGAGGAGGAGGAGGCGGGGGCGGCTGCGGCGGCGTCGTAGTCGTCTCGGTCTTCTCATTTTTCCTCTTTCACTTTTGTCGCCATCGTCGTTGCCGTCTGGGGAAGGGGGGGAGGACCGAGGAGGTCGACAAAAAATTCTCTCTCTCTCTCGTCGGGTTCGAGCCGTTCCAGTACCGCGAGAAGTCGCCTCCGCGTTTGGCCCTCCCCGTCTCCCGACTCCAGCTGCCGAGAGTGAAAGCGAGACACCATGCAGAGCGTGGCCAAGACGTAAGAAGGTAGCACCCAGCTGTAAAAGTCCCTCCTCTCGTGTCCCTCCAATATGGAGAGGGCCGTCTCGTAAACGCCCAAGAGCAGGTGGGCCCTGGTAAATTTTTCGCCTCTGGGCAAGCACCAGGCCTCCAGCTCTGGTCGCTGGAAGCAGTGGGCCTCGATGACGCGGCTCTTCAGGGCGCGAATGTTTGGCGTGTCCAGAGAGTTGGAGGATCGCAGCTGGCTTTTCAGCACCAGAATTCGGCGGCACACTCCGGCCGTGCTGCTGCTGCCGCTGTTCCAAGCGGCGGGAAGAAGCATTTGGCCTTCTCCGCCGCCGGCAGAGCGAGACAAAGACTTCTTTCCTCCCTTTACCCCGCCGCCGCTGCCGCCGGCGCCGCCGCTTCCTCCTCCCGTCCCCCAAACATCTTCCTCCTCGCTCTTGACGCGGTCCCTCAACTCCCGGGTGGGATTTTCGATAGAGTGCGTGTGCACTCTCTGGTTGGACGTGACGCAGACAAACAGGGGCTTGAGGTAGGCGGCGCTTCCCACAATCTTTGCGCTCGACATCTCGGTGCGAGCGAGAGTCTTGAAAGTCTCGCACTCGCTGGGCCGAAGGAGAACGGACAGGTTGATGTCGTGGTACAGAACCAGAGAGTGCTGGCCAGTCTGCCAGCGGCCGACCCCTTCCTGGTTTAAAAACTGGTGGGCGTTAGCCGAAAAGGGGTTTTCAAAGATGAGACTCTTGCCCACCGAGGTCTCTCCCGTCAGGCACACGGCAAAGAGGTCGTCCGGTTTGGCACGAAAGCAGCCCATGAAGGAGAAGACGTGAAGCACAAAGCACTCTTTGGGAGAGAGCGAGCCCAGCTGAATGCGGTTGCCGGCCACGTAGCTCACGTGGGGAGACTCTGTCCACTGGGTGAAAGCGGCGCGGTACATTCTGGCCATCGAGGCTGTCGTGCTCTTCGGAACTCTGACTCTCGCAAAGGAGGCAGAGACCCGTCGCTCGTGCTCGTCCACAAGCTGCTTGACCACAAGAGGAAGGAGCTTGTTGCAGATGACGGGACTGAGGGCTCCCAACTTTTCTTTGGCGGCGTCCACCAGAACCTGTTTGTCGTCCTCCGAAACGCCGTCGTAAAAACCAAAGAGGCGTTCGTCTTCCGCGCCGCTCTGCTGCCCTTCGGAGGTGAGCAGAGACACCAGCCCGTCCGTCAGTCTCTCCTTCTGGGTCAGGAGGCTGGCAATCAGCCGGCGCAGGTTTTCCTCTTGTCTTTCTTCTTCGTCTGCAGCAGAAAGGACAAGGGCCGCAGCGGCGGCGGCGGCGGCTTCTTCGACGCTAGTCTCGGGAGCGGCTTCTCCAGATGAAAACGACGACGACGACAGCTTTCTCAAACGTTTGCGTCGAGGCATCGCGCCGCGGAGCAACACAGCACAGGCCGGGAAAGCTGGCGGAGGGCGGGCAGGGACCACTCTGAAATGAGAGACAGAGCAAAACGTGAGTTGTCAGTTGTGAAGAGAAGAAAAGTCCAAATCTCCGAAAGGGACAGAGTCTTTGTCTGCAGACGGAGAAGAAGACGGCGGCGGTGACGACAAAGAGAGAGGCGACGGCGAAGAGGAAGAGGACGAGGGAGGAGAGTCTCGCTGACGACGACGGCGGCGGCCGAGATCGCCGTTTCCCCGTTTGTTTTTGTGTCTAGCGGGCTGACGCCGCCGCTTGCGTCTTTCCTCGGCACCGCGTCGGCCGGCAAAATTTTTCCCTCCCGCTTGGCTCCTGGCTTCGGCAGGTCCAGGCCGAACCAAGCTGTTCTTGAATAGAGTTTTGGGCGCGTGGCTCGACAGAAGGGCGGCAGTCACTTGCCGAAAGTTTTTAAACTCTGTAGTCTTTCCCTTGGTTTTTTTTTCGGAGGGGGCGTCTCTTCTCGTGGCGGCCGCCAGGTAGTCGATTAGGCAGCAAACCACCCCCGGGCGAGAACGCAGCTTGATTCTTCGGCCGTCATCCAGAAGACAAATGACGGGGTTGCGGAGGATCTCGTAGAGCAGAGACTTGCAGACTCGCCACTGTCTGTTTGGCAAAAAGTTTTCCACGTCCTCCTCCATCTGAAGCACGACCTTGTTCCAAGTCTCCTCGTCCTTTTCCAGACACTTGTCTCTCCTGGGTCCGCTCTCGCTGCCGCTCTGAGACTCGCCTCCGCTTTCCCTGCTGCCATCGCCGCCGATCTTCTTCTTTCGTTTTTTCTGTGGCCGTCTGAGCTCCTCCACTTGCTCGGGTCTCAATATCAAAAAGCTGCCTGCCACAAACTCTGTCGGTCCCGGCAGATTTTTAGACTCTTCGGGTCGCCTGAGGTCGAGACTTTCGGATGCTTCGGCTTCTTCTTCGTACATTTCCACTAGGGACGGGTGAGGATAGACCACTGCAAATCCGCTGTCGGCCTGGGTCAGTCGGAGAAGGTGGGAGCAGGCAATGTGGCGCGGCTGAACGGACTCTGGCAGAGCGCTCAATTCCAAGACTAAAATTTCGCGACTCCGCTCGGCGGCCCCCAGGGCCTCTCTCAGCCGAGCCTTCAGGTCCGGATCAAAAATCCGAGTCGAGAGGACGTAGCTGGCAAGCTTGGACACTGCCGTGCTCTTGCAAAACAGGGCCACCCTGTGAACCAGGTTCAAAAGTTCAAATTGACCCTGCTTGTTGCCCAGAACGCTGTGGGTGATGACGAAGCAGTGTCCCAGAGACAGGTGGTGGGTGACGGCGGTGACGAGTTCGCGAACCTTCTCCGTGAAGCGCTGGAGGTCGTCGATCAAGAGAACGTCTCTCTCTTGGAGATCTCCCACGCTGAAATCCTCCCAAGTGTGTTGGACCAACTGAGCCAGGGGCCTCTGCAAAGTGCTGAGGTCTGTCGGCTCTTCCAGCGGGGCAAAGGTGACTTGGCTGTTGCAGTTTATGACCACTAGTCTGGTCACTGGATCCTGAAAGAAAAGGTGCTGGTACTCGACCAGTTTGCGAACCAACGTGGACTTGCCTAAAAAAGCCGGTCCCGTGATGAGGGTCGAGGTCTGTCTGGGAAAGGGCCTAAAGAGCTTCCAACGTTCGGAATCGTTCTCTCCCGCCTCGCTGTGCTCGGGTCGAAAGTCCATGCTCGACTGATGTGTGGAAACCCCGGTGCCTTTCTATTTAAGACGACTCGCTTTGGCGACAGGGGAGAGCTGGCTGGCTGGCTGGCTGGCTGGCTGGCCGAGGAGAGGTGCAGCCGGGAAGACTGCTGCAAAAAGAGGAGGGGGACAAGCAGAGAGGAGAGAGATAAGTTGAGAGGAGTGATAAGACAGGCGCCCTATAAAAGGAGAACAGCACGGAGCGGAGTGTCACAGTGAAGTTTTAAATGTCTGACTTCAAGGAGCTCGCTTTGGAAGCTGCGGCCAGAGGATCCCCCCTGGCCCTTCTCCTCGTCGTCCTCTTCACCGCGGGGACCGTCGTGCAAAACCAGGAACCTCCCGACCACAGAATATTTGTGGAAACTAGGAGCGTCTGCCAGTCGCTCCTGACCGGCTCGTCCTTTGACAGCGCGTTTCCCAATGCCGGTGCCCTCTCGCTGGCCGCCTCCAACATTTCGGCCGCAGCAACTGGGCTTCCCGACGCGGCGGTGACGGCAATCTCATTTGTCTTGCCCTTGCTGCCGGCAGCGGGTTTGGCCAGAGAAGCTTTTTCGGGGGCCGAAGCGCGCGACCTGCAAACTCGAATTGCATTTGTCCTTTGCAACGGACCCGGGATCAAGCTGGCGGCAGTTCACGCGCTGGGCCAGGCGGGGACTTTTGGCGCTTCGCAACTTGCCAGGTTCTTCGGAACGGCCAATCCCGGCAAAAAATTTTTCGATCGTTGCGGATCGCACTCGGCCACCCAAGTTTGCCTGCGCTCCGCCAGGCAAAACCTCAGAGTCATGGAGTTGCTTCCTGCACACGCCCGTCCGACCACCTCTACCACGACAACCACTGCCGCCACCACGACAACCTCTGCCTGTCGGTGCAGGCGCAACAGCCCCGGCGAAAATGAAACCGAGGAAATGGAGTACGGCTACGAATACGTTCACGACTACGACCTGCCGCAGGTGGAGACGGTCGTTCCCGCCCTCTGCGAAAACACCGCCGCCTCGTTTTCCGAGCTCTTCTCTGCCCTGCACGAAAACCCAAAATTTTCTCCCGCCTCTCTGGGAGCCTCTCTGGTCACCCTGGTGTTTGGAATCCACCTGCTACGGCGCGGCCAAAGAAGAAGGCTGCCTGCCCCTCCTGTTGCAGAAAACAGCTGCGCCTGGACTTTGTTGGAAGCCCTAGCCTCTGACGCGCTCGTTCTCGGAGGTTTCGCCCTGCTCGTTTTCCTTTACTCGCAGCCCCAAAACAACGGAAACGAGTTTCTAATCGGAATGTCTCTGGGCGCAGCCCTCCAGGCCGGAGTGGTGCTTTGGTCTTCCTACGGAAACCTCTTCTTCGATCTCAGGACTTTGGGGAGTGCACTTCGGAGGGGGCGCTCCTTCTTCTTCTCCGCCGCCGCCCCTGCTCCGGAAGGACGAGAGTCGTCGGAAGCAATTCCCGCGCCTGCGAGAGTCGAAGAAGTCGCGGAGATGTCCGTAGCCATCGGCACAGGAAGACCCTGCCGCGTCGTCTGACTCTTCTCTTTCTGCGACGACAGCCGCCCCGTTCTCGTTTGAAACTTTCATTTTGACATTGATTATTGTTGATCTTTTTTGTGCTGTTGCTGCTGGCTGCAATCAATAAACGCCCTCAACACGATTCGCGCCTGTCTGAACATTCATTCGGGGTGGGAGGGAGAGAGAGAGAGAGAGAGAGATGGTGAGAGAGATAGGGATATAGAGAGAGTGCAACACTAGGTAGGTAGGGCGACACGCCAGTAGGTTGCAACATGTCGAGTGCAGAAGACCAGCTGGAAGAGTGTCTGGACTCAAAAGACACGATCGCCTGGTGGGCGTTTGCCGTTCTCTTTGCTCTGTCTGTGGGCCTCGCGTGCTGCAAACTCAGGGGGGACGAGCTGAAGAGAAGACTCGCGCGCGCATTGTCCCGGGACCCGCTGCAAGACGAGCTTCCTCCGCCGAGCTACCAAGAATCCCTCTTGCACGTGCGGCTGGAGGCAGGAGGGGAGACTGTCGCGGTCGGCATTTCGACAGCATAAATATTGGGCGCGAGAAGAAAAGTGCTCCACTCGCTCGAGAGCTCTGGTCGAGAAAAGAACAAACAGCACCATGGCAGACTGCAACATTTCCGCCCACGCGGCAGACTGCGTCAACCCCGCTCCCCACAGGTTTCCCGACTCTCTGGAAGCCAGGGAGTTTTTCGAGATTGGCAAATCCTTTGCGTTTTCGAGGATAGCCTTCAACCACGTTCGCTACCAGGCAAAAATTTACGGGGGAGAGTTTGAGCGTTCCTGCCTCGACCTGGAGGACAGATTCCGGGAGTTTGAAGCGTCGGTCTGCTCTGACCTGGCCAGACTCAGAAGAGACCTGCTGAGCATCGACCTGGACCTTCACGGGTTGCAATCGAGAGTTGTCTCCATCTTCCTCGTCAGCAGAAGCGCGGGTTACGACGTGGCTGGCTGAAACTCAACGGAGAAGTCGGCCCTTGGCAGTTGGAAGTTTCACCTTTTGCGTGTCTGCTGCTGCAGGGAGGAAAAATACATTTTAATTTTAATGCACGTTTTGTGTTTTTTTGTGTGTGTGTTTGCCAATTGAATTGAAAATAAAAATTTCCTGATTCTAAATGTTTCCGATTATAAATGTTTCTGATTTATAGGTTGAGGGTTGGAGGGAGGGTTGGAGGGAGGGAGGGAGGGAGGCAGGCAGGCAGAGCGGTACAGAGTTGACAAGGCGGGCGGTGGCGCAGTTGATAAGGCGGGAGAGTAAAAGAGTTTGCTCCAGTAGAAATGGAGACGCCAAAGAGCACAGACGCCAGACTTTTTTTGTTGGGCAGGAGAACCTCCGTTCTGGAGCAGGCCCTCGGACTGGTGGCCGAGAGGTACTCGCTGACTCTTTCGTCAAAAGCAGACGTAATGTTTGTGGCCAAGCTAGGGGAAACATTGTTTCGAGTGGAAGAATTTTGCGAGGAGCTGGGCCGCTCGTCGGAGGGGCAGGAGGGAGCAGCCGACAGACGTTCGACGGTGTGCCGGGAAGCCGAAGAACGTTTTTGCGAATTGGCAGTGGATTACTTACGCCTGAGGATGCACGTGCGCAATTTCTGGACCCTGTGGTGGGAGGGAAGGGGAATGGAAAGTGACGACGAGGCGTTTGTGTCGGAAGAATACAAAAACCTGTTTGTCCAGCTGCCGGGAGGAATTTGGTCCCTCGAGCACCGCCCTGTCAAAGCGCCCTCGCTCGGTTGGCTTCGGAGCGCTTCCGGCTTCAAACTTCTGCAGCTCTTCATGGACAGTCTGCTGAACGTCAGCGTCACAGCGCAGCTGGATTTTTTTGAAATTTCAAACTTGGGAATGGGCGCAGAGAGGTTGGAACTGTACGGTCGAGGGGTGGAGGCAGGCAGCGCTTCGGAAAGAGAAGCCTTCCAGTTCTGGATGGAGCTCGTCTCGTCGCTAATGTCCAGCGCCCTGGCCATCGAACGTGCCCTCTTTAGAAGCGTGACTTTCAACGAGTTGAGGACGATTGACCGCGTGGTAGGCGATGGGGGAGACTTGTCTGACGTCTCTTCGGTTGATTCAGAGGACTACCGAGCATAAAAGGAGGCGCGCGGGTGTGTGCGGGTCAGTCGCGGCAGGACCTTCCCAACGCAAACACCGTTCTCGTGAAAAATGGAAAATCTCAAACTCGAAATGCAGGGACCGAGAGACGAGGGCGACGAGGACCCGAATTATTATTTCGACCCCGTCGGAGCGGAAACTTTTGGATGGCACCATCCGCAACAGCCGGAGCAGCAGCAGCAGCAGCAGCAGCAGCCGGATGAGTCTGGAGCAAAAAAGAGAGGCCGTCCAGCAGCCGCCGCCTCTGAAGGGGCCCCCCCTCGAAAAAAGGCGGCTAGAACTGCCGAAAGCTGGGACAAGATTCCCTGCCTGATTTGCAACAAGCCCTACCAGACTGTGGCCTACCTTCAGAAACACATGATTGCCAAACACAAAATCTGTCAGCCGGTGATCCAAGTCAAGTGCAATTTTTGCGGGTGCACGTTTGCCTGCCAGAAGGAGTTTGAGCTTCACTCTGAAGAAGCCAGCCGCCACCTGGCAAACCACACGGGAGCAGTTGCGCAGCTCAGACAGGACCAGCTGGAATTTTCTCGCATCCTCAGAAAGATTGTTCGAGAGGAGTCGCAGGCGAAGGAAGACAGGAGCAAGAAGCAAACCGCGAAAATAATTCAACAGTACTTTGATTGCTCGGCAGCAGCGACGACCCCCCCTCCGCCGCCGCCCTCTGAGGACGGCGACGAGGCAAAGGGGAAGAGACTCCTTCCTCCCCTTTTCCCCCATCAGCAAATCGGAGCCGCTTCCGGCAAATGACTCTGCTCCCCCGAACCGCCTTCGCCGCCGCCCGCGGCAAAAACTAATTGCGCTGCCGCTTTTGAATTTTGCTGTAGCCGCCGCCGCATCTGCAGCATACTTTGATTGATTTTTAATTTTTTATTTGATTGCTCGTTTGTGCTTCTGTGTTGCACAGTGTCTCCTCCGCGTTGTCGTCAAAGATGAAAATAAATTTTTTGTTGAACCAAACTCGGTTGTTGCAAGTTTATTGCGCAGGGGCAAAGGGGAAGGCTGCTGCCCCCATAAAGGCAAGCGGGGAGTGTTTCCGGGGGTCAGTAGTTGCAAACATGTCCGAGAAAAAGGACGGGGCCTTGGAGGCCCTGTTGGCCTGGGTGAAGGAGAGAGTCAGGGCGGGGGATCCGCCCAGGATAGGCGACATGCTGGAGCACGCCAGGGCGGAAAGGCTGGGAAAGATTTCTCGGAAAAAATTGAGGGACGCGCTGCTCGTCGACCCCGCCTACATGTTTAACTTGCACCAGCAGAAAGACAGGCTGAGCTCCAGAAGCTACCGGCCCGTTCTAGCCACCAACCTGGGATACCTGCACTGCGACATTGGCTTTTTCCCAAAGAGCAAGCACTACGTCACCCCCAAAGATTTTCAGAGCGGCTTTCTGATCGGCAAGGACATTCTCAGCAGATACGTTTACCTCGTCCTGCTCAGAAAAAACCGCAAAGCCAACTCGATGGTGTCGGCGCTCAAAACCCTCGAAGCCATGCACCAGGCTGCCGGTCACCTCCACCCCGTGAGAGGAATATCGTTTGACCAGGAGCGCTCCGTTGTCGGCAAAGTAGTGCAGGCCCACCTGAGAGAGAGAAAAATCAAATTCACGGCGTTCAAAAATTCAAAGTCCAAGGCAAAGCTTGCGGAGGGAGCCATCCGGCTCGTGCGCACGTTGGAGGCCAGGCTGGAGCGCAAATACAATGCCGGTTCGACAGCCAAGAGAGGTGTTGCTCCGCGCCGCTGGTGGAACCTGCTCGGCGAGATCGCCACTATTCTCAACCGGCAGGAAATCGTCGTCGGCAACAGGCGAACCGGATTTTCTCCCGAGGACGTCAACTCTGAAAACTCGAACCTGTTTTTGGAGGCCCTTTATAAAGCGGCCCCGGACTACCGCTCCGCTCAGTTTGCGATCGACCCCCGCCACGCGGTTTTCAAATTTTCGGACGGAGACTACGTGAGGGCAAAGCTCATAGTCACGTCTTCTGCCGTCCTAGGAGAAAAACGCTCAGAGACAAATCTCACAGACTCTGTTTACAAGATCGCCAAGTCCTATCCCGTCGTCACGAGAACTTCCAGGTTGAGGAACGAGTATCTCTGCCTCGACACCAGGTCGGGAGAAGAAGCCAAGTTTGCTGAGAGCGACCTGGTCCTCACTGATCCCTCCGTGACCACGTCTGACCGTCACCGCCCCGTCCCTGTCGGAGATGCACCGTCGCCCCGGCCAGCTGGGCTCGGCCTCCGCAGCGGCCGCCGACCACGGCCAACCAGTGTACCGAAATTTCCACGAGCACGTTCCGGTCGGCGAGTCCCACTTTAGCGTGACCCTGCCTAAAAGTTACGCCAACATCAAGCTGCCCAGCGGAGACACCCTGCACCGGCGCTTCAGGTTCACCGAGCTGACTGCCACGCCCGGGTTTTTCAGTCAGAGAGCTCTGCTTTTGGGCGCGGACGGCGACGGAACAGTGGAGCCGGCCGAAGCTGACCTGTCCCTCAACTTTTCGTTGGGCTACACTTGTCACGACACTCTCTACTTTGTGGAGGGGGAGGACGGCCAGCTGGAAGAGTCGGTCCTCGATCAGGGCAATCGGGCCAGCACCCTCCAGGTTTTCGTGGAAGATTTTAACGCCCACCACGAAAGATTGATTCCGCCGGGGTTTCGGCGCACTCCGGTCTTTTGGGACTGGGTGGACCTCGATTGGTACAGGACGAGGGGCGAGCCGGACCGTCTCCAGCAAGAAAGCCACGACTCTGCAGATCAAACTGTTGTTTTCCGTCCAGATCCCGCCGCCATGGTCAGAGCCTCCGACGTGGTTTACTACGGAGTAGATTCGCTGGACGTTCCCGAGGCGCTGGAGCCTTTTGCTGCCAGAGGTCTCCCTCTCTCCGCGAGGACGCTGACGGGCGTGAACCCCTACTCTTTGCCGACATTATTTGAGACGCAGGTCGAAGGTCTGCCTCTGGCTGCCAATTACACCGTGCGAAATGTGAGGATGCGACTTCACGTGGCTCCCAACACGACCGTCTCGTTCACCTCCCTAGCGCAGCTCGAGGCTCTGGGCTTCACGGCGGAGCAGCTGGGAAGTCGCACCAGGAGAAGATACGACTTTTCAAACATCGGTCACGGAAACGAGTATCTCATTTTCACGGGAGAAGCGAAACCCTCCTTTCGACTGCCGGCCCTCAAGGCCAAAGTTTACTGCGGGCCGGCTCGGAAAGTTGCCCACCAATATGGCAACGAGAGAGTCGTGTTTCCCGCGGGAGTTTTTGCGGAGAACGCCCGAGCGTACGGGGCAATTCAGCGAGCGGTGGAGGAGGCAAAATCGAGGGCGGGACTGTTGTTTCCCAGAATTTCTTACGATCCGGTGAGCACCAAATTTCTATTCCTCTTTCCCGACAACGACAGCCTCAACCTGTTTTTTGTCTGCGACGACAGGCTGGCCGAAAGAATGGGCTACGGGCCCACCAACCGAATAACCAACTACTCAATTTCCGCGGCTGTCCGAGACACGAGTTCGACCGTCCTGGCCGAAACCCTCTCCAAGGCTCTGGTGTTTGACGCCGGCATGTGCCTCGTCACTCTCGACGGAGCAAACTCGAACGACACGTTTGGAACTGACGACTACGCCATGACGACTCTTTGGCCGACCGCTTCGGGCACTTCGTTTCGAATGAGCGAAAAGTTTTCCCGGACCACCTGCCTCTCCACCCTGGAGGGAGTTCCCGGACAGCAGCACCTGGTGCAACTCAAGTTTAACATTTCCACTCTAAAAAAAGACAGCGTCAAAATTCCGATCTCCCTTCCCATCTCGTTTTCCGTCGAGGGAACGCTGGAAGGAACGCTATAAAAGGGGGCGGGGTGTCCCGGCACTGCCAGTCGGCTCACAACGTCCGAACCGAACGGACAGTTTTTGCTGAAAACCTCCACTATTGTTCCGCCGTCCGTCGAAAGCCACCGTCCGAGAAAGCCGCTGGTGCCCTTTGCGAGCAACGCCGACCCAAACAACAGGAACGAAAGAAGGGCGAGACTAGAATCCGAGACGCGCTCCTTGATGCCTTCGGTGACCAGGGCCAAGGCAAAATCGTCTGCCAAGCGAAGATCCGCTTCCAAGACCAAGGTCAGGTTGGTCAAGGGACGTGTCAGACTTCGGGTAGCCGGCCACCAGGGAGTTCAGAACCTCGCCCCCGCGCACCTCGTTCGCTACGTCGGAGTGTCTCAGCTTAAACAGGCCGCCAAAAAATTGCTCAAGGCCTCGAAAGGCAAGCAGAAGCCGGCCGCAAAGAGGAGGAGGAAGCGGGGAAACTCGACGAGGGCCAAGCGGGGAAACTCGACGAGGGCCAAGCGACGAAAGCTCAGGCGCGGGAGCCGACGCAAGCGGTGAGCAGCTCCGATGGAGGATGCCAGATTTGAATTTGGACCGGTGCCCGGCTGGAGGGGAGAGGGTGGGAAACAGGCTGTCCTCTCGACGGTCGTGACCGAGGTCGAAGACACCAACGTTTTTGAGCCGCACCCGTCGCAGCTGGAGTGGGCCCTGGACGCCAAAAATCCCATCGTGTTTGACAGCCTGACCCGTTTTCGAGTGGGTGTTTCCATCTTGGTGTCGACCAGAGGACCCAACGTGAGAGAGGCGGTCGCGGGGCGGCCTGCGGCGGGAGAGCGAGCGGCTGTCGAGGCAGTTGCTGCAATTCTCGGAGAGTGGGGCGACTGGACCGACTGTCTGGTTGCGGAGGCGGCCAATTTCAGGATGGCCCCCGTCTGGTTCGACAAGTGTTGGAAGACCTTCAACAACTTTCACTATCACGACCAGCCCAAGCAGCACAACGAGGCCTGGCACATTCCGTACGAGCTCAACTCCATGCTCTACTGGATGATGGACGACAAACTGAAGGACGAACTTTGCCCCGAAAAGTGGCACCCCGGGAGGGCGGTTCCCACGGCAGACAAGAAGTGGGATTTCGCGGAGGGATCTGCTTGGCTCGAGTACGCGGCACACCTGCTGACTGGCAGGACGATGGAATTTTCGTGGTGGCTCCTGCACCACTGGCCAACCTTTCAGGGCACGAACCACTTTGTCCAAGAAGGATTTCGGCCGAGGGCCCTCAACACCAAGCACACTGGCAAGCTGGTCATCAAGGCCACCCCCGTCGACAAGTTTGACAACATCTTCAAAATCAGAGCGGGAGTTTTGAACAAGAGGTACAAGCTCGTCATCACCAAGATGAAGCTCTGCGTGGAAGAGGCCAGAATGAGTCCCGCCTGCGAGCGCTTTTTCGGAACCGAAAAATCTAAAGTCGCCCGAACGCTTCACTGGCCGGGAGTGGTGAAGCTGATGCGAAACGAGACCATCTCGGCCAACCTCTTTGAGCACACGGTGAAGTTTGAGGAGGTTGCCCTTCCCGAAATCATTTTGATATTTGCGCTGCACAAGAACGTGACGGGAGGCTCGTTCAAGTACCAGACCCACGTCGAAAACGCTTCCCACTTTGTCCAGCACAACATTCAGCAGGTGGGAGTCACTTACGGCGGCTTTGTGATGTCGATGAACCCGCCGGATCTGGGCACGGTCAACAACGTTCACGCCGAGAGAAACGTGGTGAGGGCCTACAGGCAGCTGGGAATTTTTGGAATGAAGGTGAACCCCCAAATTGTCAACCACCGCGCGGCGGCAAACGGCTTTACCAACACTGACTTTCCCCACGTGGCAGTCCACCTGGTGCAAACTGACGGACTCGAAGACGAGCAGCCTCGCTCGAGAACTCTTCCTCTTCTCACCACCCAAGATTTGCTCAAGAAAAACAGGGACCTCATTGTCAACTTGAAGTTCAACAACCCCAACGGGTCTCCCGCAGATGCCAGCTTCATCATCTACCTGGGGTACACCGACACCTGCATGATATTCAAGGACAAAAAATTTGTCAGTCCCTACGGCCTCTACTGACGTGTGCGTGTGTGCTCGCGCTTACATTTTTGTTGTTTTTTTGATGACGTACTCACCCATCTTTCACACTTTTTGTATCTTTTGAATTTTACTACCCCCACCCCCCTTCTCCCTCTGTATAAATCTGTGTTTCAAACGTGTGTCGTGTACAGAAAATAAAGAACTGCAAAATTGAAAACGAATTTTTTTATTTCGCGTACAGGGCGTACAGTTGTGTGTGTGTGGGACAAGAAAGAGCAGCAGCAAGCAGCAAATTGGATTGCACAAATTTTTTATTTCGGAAAAACTCAGAGGACGAGCTCCTGGGAGTCTTGCTCGAGGGAGTGCTCTTGTAGATTGCGGACGTCCTCGGGAGGAACCTCGGCGTCTGCGGCAGCCGCTTCCGCACCATGGCGTCTCTTCTTGGGAGGAGAAGGACAGTCTTTGGCGGCCGCGGGACATTCGTGGTACAGCGCCCTCCTTTCCAGCTTTTCCCTCATGTACTGTTTCCTTCCCTCCTCTTCCAGCATGCACTTTTTGGCAAAGCGGTGCATTTCGTGGCCGTCGTCGCTGACGGAAAACCTGAATCCTCCCTTGCAAGGAAGCCAATGGGCGGGTTGTTCTTTTTCTTCGAGCCACATTCTCTTGAGCCAAATGTAGGGTCTCTCCTTGTAGGGACTGACCGTGAGCATCACCCTGATGGCAGGCTCCTTTCCGAAGACGTACAGGATCTTGCTGAAGAGCGCGTCTTCGTTTTGCTCCGCCTCCGACGGCGCAGCTTCTCCCGGGGGACTCTGCGGTGAGTCTCCCGCCGCGCCCTCTCCGCTTGCTCCCCCTCCTTTTTCAAAACCGACTGCCTCTGCGTCGGCGGGCTTCCTCCCCAGGAGATATTGGGCGGCGACCTGCTGAGCTTCTGGCAGATAGTTTGCGACGCCGACAAAAGTTTTCATGAAAGCAACCATCTCGTTGCTTTCCGGGAGATTGGGATTGTAAAAAACAAAGCGCTTTTTGCCCTTGACGGTTTCGCACCGGATCTCGCCGTAGTCGGTGTAGAACGTGGGATCTTTGCAGTCCTCCTTGCCCGGCATGTTTGTTCTCCAAAGTTAATCTGCAAACTGACGCTGGGAGGAGAAGAGAGCTGACTTTAATAGCTTCCCAACTCCTGATAGAGGCTGTGCTGCCTTGCCTGACGGGGAGAGAGACTTTTTCCCGCGCGCGATAAAATGGGAGGTCCTCTGGCCTCGCGCCTCAGTCACTTCCGAGATGGCTTTCGAACAACACCTGATTGGACGAGACCTTTTCAAATTGGACATTACCCAAATTCCCCTCACAGACTCGCACAATTTTTTGGCCCTGCTGAACTTTAACATTCCCGCCGACCACCCCGACATCGAAGGCTGCCTGCAAAACATTGTGGGTTTTTTGGAAAGAAACTTTGGAGTGGAGAATCAACCTAGCATCACCTACCAGGTGACGGCCAGCTACTACCTGAGAAGACCCGACAACGGCGACGAGAGAATTTGGACGGGATCGTTTGTTGCCGGAAGCGACCAAAACTGTTCTCTATCGGGCCACCTCTTTGCTCTCTACGACCGGGAGAGCTTCGCAGGTGTGTTTCGCAGGAGCGTGTCCCACCAAAACGTCGTGGACCGCCTGACCTGGAGAGACGTCGACACCGAGTGGCAATTTTCACACGTGGAAAGCTACATCGTCAGCTTTCAGCTTCGACTCGATGTCGCTCACCCCTTCTTTCTCAATTTCGGACTCCTTCCGGCCGACAGGAGAGGACAGGCTCGCAGACACGTCACAATCATCGACCCTGCGTGACCTCCTAGACCTCCTCTGCAACTCTGGCCGGCGTCTGGACTGGAAGCCGGACTCGCTTCCCCGGGAACTGTCGAGTCTGCTGGATCTGCCCCTCGACGTTTTTCTGACGAAACATAGGAAACTGGCGTGCTTTGTTCAAGAGTTTGCCAGGACTCGGTTTGTCGTCAAGCAAAAGGTCTCGAGAGACGGCTACAGATTGCTCTTCGAGGGTCGATTTCTGAGCGCAGATCTCTCGAGCAACTTCAAACCTTTTGCCCAAAACAAACCGACGTGGCACATCGCCCTGGACAAGGAAGGCCACGTTGTAAAGTGCTCAAAGAAGCCAAGCTCGCTTCCAAAAAGCCACTTGCTTCCCAAGAGCGCCAAGGCGCCGGGGCCGAGTTTCGGAGAGCTGGTTCTGGGAAAAGAGTTGGCTTCTAGGAGGGGGTGCAATTTGCCCGAGCAAGATCCCCAATCTCAACCCGAAGCGGTCCGCCTCTTGGCAGAGTGGGGAGTCTCGGAAAGGGTGAACGTCAACTTTTGCGTTTGTCTCTTGCCTAAAAGTGTTCCCGTGTGCTGGATCTACCCAGCGGTAGCAACCCCCGCAACGCAACGTCCGAGGTTCCTACGCCTGGAAGCATTTACCGGCGCCAAGAACCGACTCCGATTCAGAAAGGAAGTTGTGAATCGTCGAGGAGGCAGAACAAAAAAGTTCCTTTTTGAGAAGGCGGCGGCGGCGGCGGAAAACGCTGCGGCCGCTGCGGTTGACGAAGAAGAGGACGCGATAGAAGAAGGCTGTGGATTTGGCAGCGGGGAGGTAAACCGCACCTCTGCCATGACGGTCCACCTGACGGGCCTCTCCCTGGCGCACAAGCTGGGGTTGCTTTCTCAGCTGAAACACAAAGCGGGAACGGAAGTGTTGGAAGAACTCAGCTCGGAGCTCTGCAAAGCTGCCGGCTTTTTCTGGCTGCAGCGAGACGCCTTCGGAAGGGTTCGTCACGTCACCTACGTGGACTCGGCGTGCGACATCCCGGCTTGTTTTGAAATTGGACCGGGCCGGCTGGTCGGCGCTCGCGAAATCAAAACCAGAGGAACCGTCGCTGCCCAAGAAGAAAGCAGAAAAAGAGAATTTCGCTTGTGGGAAGATTGGAAGCGGCTCTTTGATTACGTCTGGCTCCGCAGGGGATTTTTGCTGGACAAAAAGAAGCGCGCAACTTTTGCTCTGTGGGGCAAGCTGGGCACCCAAACAGAGCTCGGCGGCGGAACCCACGGGAGGTGCTTTACGTCGCTCAAGACTAGCCTGGCCAAAACTCGCCTGTACTGTTTTTCTACAGACGATTCCAGCCTCCACTCTCTCAAGCTCTTTTTTGCCCGCTACTGCGAAGAGGTTCGTCTGCTGGGCCGCTTGCAGCTCAGAACGGTGAACGGAACGCAGATCAGCTGCCTCCAGACGTCAGAATTGGAGGTGGAAAATGCAGCCCAGTTTTTCCACTTTGGAAAGTCGTCTTTGGTGACGGCCGCCGCCGCCGACGACCCGGACGCGAGCGCCCTCTTGCAGGCGAGCCAGGACTGGTGCCCAGAGCTGGGACGCCCCTTTGACCACGAAGTTGAGACGGCGGGCCGCTTCTGGGGCGAAAAAATTCCCCCCGAAGCCAGAGCCAGAGTGGACGACAGGGGAGTTTTCCTCGCGCGAAGGCTGGCCGCTACCCACGTTGCTTTTGCCGGCTGGATCTGCCGGCGCTTTCAGCTCGACCTCTCTACTTCTCCCTTCCTCACTCTCTCGTCTCTTTCGTTCAGAGCGGCCATGTTGGACTTTTGGAAAAAGGGGGGTCCTTCTGCCCAGTCCATCGAAAAGACCAAGCCCCACTGGGAAGACTGTCTCAGAAAACTGTGCAAGGGCGGTTTCAGCTATTCCTTTCGCTCCCACATTTCCTCTGGAAATTTTTTGACAAACGACATTGTTCCCGCCGCAGCCGCCGCCTCTGCCACGTCGGCAGCGGCAGAAGCACAGGCAGCAGCAGTAGCGGGAGCGAGAGAAAAGACCTCCGCGATAGCAGAATTCGACTTGAAATCTTGCTACGGTTACAGCCTGACAAACATGGCTGCGCCGGGCTGCTTCGGAGTGGGCTACACATTTTCCGAGGAAAAAAAGTGCCTGGTTCGAACGGACCGACACAACAGAGCCAAGAGTTTTGAGTACTTGGGAGTGCAGTCCCTAGTGAACGCCGCCTCTGCCAGTCATCCGGGGAAAGTAGCGGCAGTCTGGTCCAACTTTTCGCCTCTGGGAATACTCTACATTGGAAAGTATCCCTTGGACTTGGCCATAGTCGTAGAGGGAGAGGCCCTCTTGCTGATTCAATTTGACGGCCAGGTAAGACTGCAGCAGGCCGCTATTTTCAATTTTTCTCTGGCACCGTCTTTCTGCCTGCCTGCCTGCCTGCCTGCCTGCCTGCCCGCCTGCCTGTCTCTCTTTTTTTTTTCTCTCGCCGCTTTCGTTGTCCGTCAGTTGACCGTTGGCCGCCCTCTAAACCTTTTTTTTCTTTCGCTTTCAGTTTGCCCACGGGTGTCCCACGGGAAATTGTCCCTCCCTGCCTCGCTACGCCAGCGGATCCCCGGAACGGGAGGTGCTCGAAGCCACCGAGAAGAGAGACCAATTCATCAGGAATTGGACCAGGGACAACAACTACACTGGGCGCAAGCTGCCGGCTCGGTACTTTGTGATCAACGACTGCCACCACCAGACCCTGGGGGGAGGAAAGATTCACGGGCTCTCGGATTTGGAGAAATACTGGCGGTGTTACGACACTTTGCCGAGGGGTCCCCTCTCGTTTGAGAGAGACGTCTTGTGGGCCGACCCGGAGCTGACTTTTCTCTTGGTCGGGAGAGGTTCGATTCCCGCAGCCAAGAGAGTCGGACAGATGCCCCTCTTTGTCTGGAAAGAAGAAGGAGGGGTTCGACGGCAAGACTTTGGGTGGGAGCTGGAAGACCGCGACTACCTCTTCACCAGGGACTCGTCGGAATACCTGACTCACACGAGAGGTTTTGAGTTTTCTCAAATTCGAGCCTGCTATTTCTACAAAAGGTGCGGGGTTCTGCCGCTAGTGTTTGGAGGCCTGGTGGCGGAACGGGAATCTAGCGCGGCGGAGGGGAATCGATCGCGGGCAAACCTCCTCAAGGCCTTTGTGAACTACACCACCGGAATGTTTGGGCTCAAGGCTGGGAAAGAATTCTCCAAGATTCGCCTGGCCTCGAAACTCTCTCACCACGCCGTCAACTGTTTGGAGAGCGTCGGCTTTGAATTGGCGGGAGAAGTTGCGGGCAAACCTTACTACCTCTGCAAGCGGCTTTGCCCGAAGCCCAAGCGAGGCCGAGAGTCTGTGCTGCGCAAACCCTCGGGCGTCGGCGGCGGCTGCATTTCGAAGAGGAGAAAAGCGACGGACGCGGCCCTCCCCGTCTACGCTTCCGTCGTCGAATTCGGAAAGCTGCGGCTCCACAAGTGCCTAAACTTTTTGCGGAGAACCACGAGACCCGAGGCCCTGAGGATCCTCTACTCCCAAGTGGACAACCTGGTGCTGGGAATGTCGTCCGAAAACTTGGAAGACCTCGTGGACGAAAGGCAAAGGGCAGAATTCGAGGAAAAAAAGTCAGAGTTCTTTGGGGACGCTCCGGGCAAGCTGGTGGAAAAGTGGAAGGTCACGACTGCGTCGGTGGGGGACTCCCCGCCTCCCGGCTCCGACAGCAAGGAAAGAGAATTTTTCTTTGCCAGCGCCAGGCCCTGCACCTACGGACTGGCGGTCCGAGAGCGAGAGAGCGGGGTGTTTTTGAACGGGGAAGGACAAACAAAAATGTCGGGACTGGCCTGCGTGGGGGCGCGCGACGCCTACGTGTCCAACCGCAGGCTCCTGGCCGGAAAGTCTGGACTGGTTTTTCGACAGGCCCGAAGAAAAAACTGCCTGCTCAACCGAGAAGTGACTGAAAAACTCATTGGTCACTCGCGCGGCGGCAGAGTAGGCAGCGGCGGCGGCCGCAAAGGCCGCTAGAGCAACGAGAACGAACGCTCTGCCTCTGCGAGCGAGCGAGAATTTGTACATTTCAATTTTAAATTTTTTTTGTTTTGCCGCTTGCGTTGAAATAAACTACACCCAACCAACAAACACACGCGTCTTTCATTTTTTTTCCGCACGGCGTCCGCGCAGCTGCGCCAGCGGCGCACAGCGTCCAAAAGATTGCCCGCTAAAAAAAAACGCGAGCAAGTTGCACGCGAGAGAGAAAAAAAGGGGGGGGCAGCCGGAAAGCGGCTGCGGCGGGGCGGCGGAGCCGCCCGCCGCGTCGCAAGACGACGCTCTTGAGCCAACCCTTACCGCCCTTACCGCCCGCCCGCCCGCCCGCCCGCCCGACCAAAGCTTTTTGAAAAAGCGGGTGGGTGGTTTGCTGCTGAAATTGAAACCGCAAAAATGACGTCGACAAAAAGGACTCTCCGGGACCAGGAAGCTGCCTGCTTTTTGAACCGGTCCAGCACAGAGCAGACCTTTCTCTATCTTTATCTTTCTCTCTCTCTTTGTTTTGCCTTTCTCTTTTTAAAAAATTCAAAATCTCGACGTCGTGACAACACAGCACCCTTCCCACCCAGACCCAAATTTAAAAAAAATAAAAGAAGCCGCGTTTCATTAGTTGCGCTTTAGCGGACACTGCCGGACAATCATTTATTTTCAGCAAAATAACAAAAAATGCGAGCGAAAAAACAAAGCAAAAAAAATAGAAGAAAAACACACAGCACAAAAATAATGAATGCACTGGCCGGCGGCCACCTCGCTCGAGAGGCAAAAAAACGGAGGGGTAGCGGCGCAGCGGCACCGGCGTAGACAGGCGACAACCTTTCTTCTTACTTTTTGCGGCGGTCGGCCGCCTTGTCCTTGTCCTTGTCGTCTTCGTCGTCTTCGCTTTCGGAGTAAAAAACGAGCTTTCTTTTTGTCTTCGTCGCGGGTCGTCCGCCGCTGCTTCGGAGGAGCAGCTCGGAACATCCGATCTTGCAGTTTTTCAAAACGTCCAGCTGGGCCTGCAAAACTTGCTTCCAAACTCGGCGGCTGCGACACGGAAAACAATCCCGCCGGTCGCCCAGGAAGACACCCACAAACCTGCCGGCCCTTTTTTTTAGGGCCGCAACAACGGAGGGTCGCAAAGCGGCCACGAGGCCGCCCTCCTTGCCAAACTCAAGGCTAGTCTCAAAAACTGCTTTCTCCAGCAGCCGCGCAACATTTTTCTCCTCTCTGTTTCCAAACTTCTCCCGTTTGTTTTTCCAGCCCACGCAGTTGCTGCAGCTGCCGCCGGCAAAACCGAATCGGGGGAGTTGCTCGTCGTCGTCGTCGTGTCGACAGACAAAGTTTTTGCGGCCAGAACAGTAGATCGGAACCAGCAGCTTGAAAAGCTCTCGAGAAACGGAACCAAAAATGCTCAGCAGGTTCTGCTCTTCGCTAGTCTCGGAATTCTCTCGGCGCCGCCACCCGTTTCCGCAAAGCCAAGTGTCCAAGTGCCCGAAATATTTCAAAACGGGCAGCGACAGGAACTCGTCGGCGTCGTCGTCGTCGTCGTCGCCGTCGTCGTCGTTCTTCACTTTGTCGTCATCGTCGTCGTCGTCGCCGTCGTCATCGTCTTTGTCGTCATTCTTCACTTTGTCGTCGTTGTCGTCATTGTCGGTGTCGTCTTTGGGGACGTAGCACCCGGAGCTCCAGTCGTCCTCGTCCTCTGCAAGACTCTCGCCTTTGCGACGCTCGGGGCAGGGAACGTCTGTGCAGTTGCCGACCAAACTTTCTTTTTCCAGCGAAGGAAAACACTGCAGCAGCCGCCGCCGAGGCATCCTCTTTCTTTTGCGAAGACGACGACGACGACGACGACGACGAAGCAACTGCTCGTTTGAAGCGGCAGCCTTTGTCTCGGCGGCTGCAGAAGCGACAGCCGCGGAAGAGGCAACGTCGGCCTCAGAAATTTGACTCGCTTCCAACAGCGCGGAAACATCTGGCTCCTCGAAGCAGACTGCAACTGGACTGAGAAGACTGGCACCTGCGCCGCATTCGCTGCGGCGACAAGTAAACTTGTCTCTCCTGACAGCCTCCCCCCACCTTGCAAAAAGAGGACCCCGTGCCCCAGTCTGCTTCTTCTTCTCTGTCTCTTCCACAGGAAAGCCGACAGCCAAAGGTGCACGCTTTTTTTGACGGGGCCAGCAATCGTCGTCGCTGTTGTCGTTGTCGCCGGGGTAGGTGACGCGATCGTCGTCTTCAATCCCGGCCCTCTTTTTCGCAAAGGCAGTGGCAGAGTCAGCGCTGATGGCGCGTTTCTTTTTTGAAGGAGGACCCGAGGAGTCTCGGCCGCCGTCGTCCTTGTTTTCTTGTGACGCGCTGGCTTTGTCACAGCTGTAGGCGTAGTCCTCCTCGTCTTCATCCCTGGCCCTCTTTTTGACGAGGGCAGCCAACACCTCCTCGAGAAAAACCAACGACGACCGAACGCCGAAAGGGTGACAACGAGGTTGGGAGGGCGACGGCGTAGTCGGCAGCGTCGTAGTCTTTGTCGACGCGGCGGTCGTCAACTTATTTTCTGCAAAAAGAACAGACCCGGGCGGAGAAGAAGCTCTGGCAAAAACTGACGACGACATCTCGCGTCTGCCGCTGCAAAAGTTGACGCAACCTCCGTGGAGTTGCGCAGAGTCCCCAGAACAGGCAGCGTTTTGCTCGGAACAACAATGCGGTCTGACTGACTGACAGGCGATGCTGCCGCACCCAACGTCGGCGGACATTTTTGCAGGCCTCGAAGGGGCAGGAGGCGATGGGCGGGGGGTGCGGCAACCGTGTCCGGAAGCAGATTCGGGTGCAAAGACGGGAACCGGTCTGCCCTTCTTCTCCTTGTCTGACGCGTAGTCCGCATCGCCGGAAAGGCTGGCGACGAGCAAATCGCGCTCGCGTTCAAAGTCCTCCAGCAAAGTTTGAGATTGGCGTCCGGGGATGATCCAAGCTCCCGCTTCAGTTTGAGTTTCTTTGCTGGCGGTCTGCATGTTGTCGCCGTCGTCGTTGCACTCGTCGTTGCCGTCGCAGTCGTCGCCGTCGTCGTCGTCGTCGACAAAGGGAGACTCTTCCTCGGAAGAAGAGAGATCTTCAAATTCGGCTTACGTAGATGCGACGACGAGACGCTGGTAGACAGAAGGACACCTCTCTCGCTTTTCGCAAGGCTCCTTGCACTCCTCGCAATTCTCGCACACGCCGTCGTCCACCAGGTAGTAACGTCTCCAACGGCAATCCAGGTAGGGACACTGAGA
>Ga0208053_1000066_pt1 | contig 22467 bp, 18 predicted proteins | sample LakMenEpi20May10_FD_150719 | JGI IMG/M metagenome (GOLD analysis project Ga0208053, IMG submission 150719) | Freshwater microbial communities from Lake Mendota, WI - 20MAY2010 deep hole epilimnion (SPAdes) | ecosystem: Environmental > Aquatic > Freshwater > Lake > Epilimnion/Euphotic zone ... | reverse complement strand
GTCCCAGGGAGACACGGGTCCAACGGGACCCGCAGGACCACAGGGGGAGTCTGGACTTGCTAATTTTCGCGGACCTCCTGGACCGAGCGGACCCACAGGGTTTACGGGTCCAACGGGAGGATTGATCCCCGCGACAGGATTCACAGGTCCACAGGGACCGATTGGACTTAACACGGGGCCATCGGGCGTAACGGGTCCGATTGGAGTTCCAGGATCGGCGACAAACACAGGACCCACGGGCCCGACAGGTCTAGCAGGTCCTGAAGGTACGGCCGGAACAACGGGCGTCACAGGTCCAACGGGCCCGACAGGTGTGACAGGACCAGCAGGTCCTCGAGGGTTTCGGGGCTTGCAGGGGGCAACGGGCCCGCCAGGACTTGAGGGCGTTCAGGGACTTGTTGGACCGCCAGGAGCGATCGGACCACAGGGGCCACAGGGCGCCACGGGAACCTTTACGTTTGCTAACACAGGTCCCACGGGACCCACGGGAGTAACGGGTCCTATGGGTCCTACGGGTCTCACTGGCTGGACGGGTCTCACGGGCGAGACTGGATCTACAGGTTTCACGGGATACACAGGTTTCACGGGATCCACAGGTCTCACCGGATCCACGGGTCTCACCGGCCCCACAGGACTTACCGGATCCACAGGACTGACAGGAGCCACAGGACTCACCGGACCCACAGGGCGCACAGGGCATACGGGACCGACAGGATTCACGGGACCCACTGGAGTCACGGGACCCACGGGACCCACGGGAATTGCAGGACGTACGGGTGCCACAGGACTTACAGGCGGCACATCAGGCACTGGACCCACTGGGCCGACCGGGCGTGCGGGTCCTACGGGTCAGTATCCCTACGCATCGCTTCCTTTCACAATTGAGTTCACAGGAAGTGATCCCGTCACCCTCAATCCACGTGAAGTTGTGGACACGACCGTTTCAACGAACTATTCTCGTATCTGGGCGGGGGGTATTGGGATACAAAGCGGGACATCCACGTCTCCGTTCGCAATTCAGTCCTTCGCCTTTTATATTCCATCTGGTTCGAATACATGGCATTTTGAAATGACGCTATCGCAGACTCCGAGTGCCAATATAGTGTATGCAATTGGTCCTCTTTACTATCTCCTCTAACAACAATGTCCGCATCTGCTCGGTTTGTGCCGGGGCCTGTCGGGCCAATGGGTCCGATGGGACCCGATGGAGACCAAGGGCCAATAGGTGCGCAGGGTGCGCAGGGTGAAGACGTAACAACGGGAGGAACGGGCGTCGAAGGAGCGCTTGGCCCTCTAGGCCCAGTGGGACCGTCTCAAGTGGTGTTTCCCATCTCGGGATTCACGGGTGTGACAGGCCCTACGGGGGTTAATCCCACCGGTCGTCAGGGTCCACAAGGCCCCATTGGACTTCTTGCTGTATTTGGGGCGACAGGCGTATCAGGAACCACGGGTCCTACGGGTCCTACAGGTATTGGATACTTCGGGCCCATGGGTCTGGCTGGGTTCACGGGCCCAGCATCCACTGTCACGGGTGCCACTGGATCTGTTGGCCCCACGGGACTTCAAGGACCCGCGGTTCCAGGTCCAGTTGGACCCCCTGGAGTTACGGGAATCACAGGTCCAACGGGGCGCGATGGCGTGTCGCCTGACGAGAATACGCTAACCATCGGACCTCGAGTAGGTAACCCTGGATTCACAGGTGCCACCGGTTCGACAGGACTCACGGGGTTCACAGGCTCAACGGGATGGACGGGCTCCACGGGATCCACAGGATTCACAGGGTTCGCTGGATATACGGGATTCACGGGCTTGACAGGCGCCACGGGGTTGACGGGACCCACAGGACTCACGGGGTTCACAGGACTGACAGGCGGCACATCAGGCACTGGATTCACTGGCCCGACTGGACCTACTGGCTGGATGGGTCCATCTCCAACTGGCGTCACGGGGTTCACGGGATTCTCTGGACCCACGGGACCGACTGGACCGCCAGGCGAAGGTCCCGCAGGTATCACAGGTCTTACCGGACCTACAGGTCCTCCGAATCCCTACCTAGCTAGCACGATTCGGTTCGATATACTTCCGGGCGAAGGATACTTCTTCAACAATACTGCAGAGATTACTCCATCCATCACGCTTCCTCGAGTCGTCTGGATTACGAACGTAACAGTACCACGTCTCGACGGAGACTATGCCAATTATCAAGCTTCACTTGCGTCGTTTCAGCCGTATGTGAACGGCAGTGGTAACTGGGAGATCGCGTGCACGGCTGCGATTTCGTCCGGCGTGTGGGACAAGCCTTTCCCAGTGACAATAACGTCGAACATCACCAACTACTTCACTGTAGACTACGTTTCCATGGAGGCAGCGAACCCACCGCCTTGATCGTGGAACAACCGCATCTTTTTTGCGGAACCTAGGCAATGGACCCCAAGGAGAAGTTGTTGCTGGACGCAGAGTGGGAGGACGCAGTGATGGATCTCCAAGATTCCGAGAAGCGGTTCAGCGTCACTCCCTACGACACCAACGCGTTGTGCACCGCTGTGTTCCACTATCTCCAGACTCATCGCGTGCGCGACAAACTGTTTTGGGAGCGGAAGGGAGAGGAGTTTCACTTCATGATTGAATCCATGCCATTCCCCGAAGAGCAGACAGAACGGGTGCTGGCGAACGACGAATTTTGGTTTGCGACCTTGAAACTGTTCGGCGTGGTTCTACCAAAAAACGAATAATCTACACGGAAGGATAACGATAGTACAATGGGTGACACAATCGTAGGCGTTCAGTTTGGCATCGCTAACCCCGATGACATCGTCAAGCGCAGCGTCGTGGAGGTCACCACCGACAAGACCTATCTGAGCGGGAATCCCGCGCCCAACGGCGTGTTTGATTCGCGATTCGGAGTCATTGAGAACGGCAAGGTTTGCCCGACCTGTAAGCAAACCAACCAGTATTGCCCTGGACACTTTGGACACATTACGCTGGCTCGGCCCGTGTATCTCTACCAGTTCTTCGATGTCACGGAGAAGTTGTGTAACTGTATCTGCTTGAACTGCTCCGTGCCCTTGGCTCGCTCCAGCCCGGACTCGCCTCTGGGTATGGGACGCTTCAAGGAGATTCGCGACATTCTTGGAAAGAAGAAGCCGCTCGTGTGCCCGAACTGTAACACCACGGTCTTTGCCAAGGTGGCCAAGGTGGTGGGCAAGGCGGCTTCATTGGAGGGCAAGTTTCCGGTGGCAAAGGGAGACACGGTCACCGAGACGGGTCCGCCGACGCCCCTGCAGACGGAGATGGTTCTACGGGCCTTCCAGCGCATCACGACCGAGGACTGCGAGACCCTTGGCTTCAATCCGCTCTTTGCTCGCCCCGAGTGGATGATTTGTACAGTCTTGGCCGTTCCTCCGCTGACGGTGCGCCCGTCCGTGGTGATGGACGACAACCAGCGGATGGAGGATGACCTGACGCACATTCTGATTTCCGTTCTCCGTCACAACCAGAGCCTGCGCGATCGCATGGACAAGGGTGAGACGGCCGAGGTGATTGATCGTCACACTGCGCTTCTGCAGTATGATGTGGCCACCTATGTGGACAATGACATCAAGGGCATGGCGCCGGCGGCCCAGCGCTCGGGCCGTCCGCTTCGCACTCTCAAGGCCCGTTTCGGAGCCAAGACGGGTCGTGTCCGTGGTAACCTGATGGGCAAGCGTGTGGACTTCTCTGCCCGCTCCGTCATTACGCCGGACGCGAACATTGAGCTGGACGAGCTCGGTGTGCCTCTGGAGATTGCTGTGAACCTGACCTTTCCCGAGATTGTGTCCGTCTACAACCGCGACCGTCTCATGGGCTACATCCGCAACGGACCCGACAAGCACCCTGGCGCCAAGACGGTGTTCCTCAAGCAGGACAAGCGCTCCGTGTCCCTTCGCTTCGTGAATTCCGAGACGCTGGATCTGCGCGAGGGCGATGTGGTCCACCGTCACCTGCTGGACGGAGACATTGTGCTGTTCAACCGTCAGCCCTCGCTGCACAAGGCCTCCATGATGGCGCACCGCGTGGTGGTTCTGCCGTATTCCACGTTCCGTCTGAACGTGTCAGCCACTCGCCCGTATAACGCGGACTTTGACGGTGACGAGATGAACATGCACGTTCCGCAGTCCATTGCCGCAGCCACCGAGTTGCGGTACCTGGCCTCAGTTCTCCGTAACATCATCAGTCCTCGCACCAACAGTCCGATCATTCAGCTGTTTCAGGACACCATGACGGGCATCTACCGCATCACTCTCCCCGATGTGACGGTTCCCGAGGTTGTGGCCATGAACATTATCGCAAAGATCAAGCGTCCCTTCACTCGCAAGAATGCGCCGTGGACAGGTGCGGAGATCATCTCGGCTGCCTTTCCGATCATGAACTTCAAGGGTTCCGTGACCATCGAGAATGGCCAACTGACCAAGGGAATCATGCGCAAGTCTGCGTGTACTGCGCTGATTCACACGGTCTACAATGACTTTGGTCCGGAGCGCGCAGGACAGCTCATCAATGACATTCAGTCCGTGGTCACCCGCTTCAATCTGTTCACGGGCTTCTCCGTGGGCACAGCGGATCTGATCTCGAACATTGAGACCCAGAAGTTTGTGGATGGAAAGTTGGCGTCGGCGCGTGAGTCCGTTGCCGCAATTCTCACCGACATTCACGCGGGCACGTTCAAGAATGTGTCGGGCATGAGCGATGGAGAGGATCTCGAGGACAAGATCTCCTCTGCCCTGAAGACGGTGGCATCCGATATCAACATGGAGGTGGTCAAGTCTCTGCCCAGCGACAACCGCATGATTCAGATGGTCAATTCAGGATCCAAGGGAGGTCCGCAGAACATCACGCAGATGGTGGCCTTGCTGGGACAGCAGCTGATTGAGGGTCGCCGTGTTCAGTACACGCTGCAGGACCGCACCCTGCCACACTTTGCTCGCTACGACGACGGTGCCGAGTCCCGCGGATTCGTTCAGAACTCCTTCGTGTCGGGACTGATGCCTGCGGAGTTCTTCTTCCACGCCCAGGCAGGACGCGAGGGTCTGATTGATACTGCCGTCAAGACCTCGGACACGGGATATATCCAGCGCAGGTTGATGAAGACGATGGAGGACCAGCACCTCGAATACGACGGCTCGGTGCGCAATGTGCTGGGCTCGGTGATTCAGTATGTCTACGGCGAGGACGGCGTGGATACACAGTCGGTGGAGGAGCAGGTGATTCCTCTTGCGGAAATGTCGATGGAGACGGTCTACAAGGAGTATGCCCTGTCTCCCGCGGATGTGAACCCATTCCTGAGTGCGGAGGTGGACACCTCCCCCGACTTGGTGGATGCGATTCTTGCCGACCGCGAGTTGCTGGTCAAGAACGTGTTCCGCTATCGCAAGGGTGAGGACAAGGTGTCAACGCCCGTGAACGTGGCCCGCCTGCTCTCCAAGTATTCCAACTCGTATTCCACCAAGACGTCCTTGACGCCGACCATGGTGGTGGAGACGATCGCCGCCTTCACTAATGAGTTCCCCGTGAACAAGGTGTTCCACGCGATTCTGCGGTTCTTCCTCGCTCCGAAGAAGGCCATCGTGGTCCACCGTCTCACGGAGGAAATGTTCAAGGAGTTGATGACGGAGATTCGGTTCCGTTACATCAAGGCCCAGTGCCACGCGGGAGAGATGGTGGGCGTGCTTGCCGCGCAATCCATCGGTGAGCCGACCACGCAGCTGACCTTGAACACCTTCCACTCTGCAGGAACGGTCAAGGCCAACGCCACCTCGGGAGTGCCGCGTATCGAGGAGTTGCTGTCGGCATCCGCCAACCCGAAGCGCCCGGGCAACACGGCGTACCTGACGCCCAACACCACGAAGCGGGAGGCGATCGCCAAGATGAAGGAGATTCAGAAGACCACTCTGCGGAATATCACTCGGTCGGTCAGAATCTACTACGATCCGTATCCGTTGGCGGCGACCACGGTGATGGACGAGGACCGCGAGGTGCTGGGATTGTATGAGCAATTTGCCCAGGGCAAGGCAGACTGCTCGTCTCCGTGGGTCATGCGGCTGGAGCTGGACGACCAGGAGATGGTGAATCGCAACATCATGGATCTGGTGGAGGTCCAGGCAAAGATTCAGAACTCCATGACGGGCGTGGATGTCAAGTGCGTGACCTCGGACCGCAACGCGTCCAAGCTGGTGCTGCGACTGGAGATGGCGGCCGCACTGGTCAAGAACCCAACGGCTCTTCGTCAGCTCGAGGATTCGATTCTGAACTCTCCGCTCACGGGCATGGAGGGCATTGGTCGCGTGTTCGTGCGCACTCTGAAGAACGAGATGCTCTACGACGAGCCGTTGGGCGGGTATGTCACCAAGGACCAGTATGTGCTGGATCTGGAGGGCACGAATCTGTACGACCTGTTCGTGTTCCCGGGCGTGGACATGACCCGCACCTTCTCGAACGATATCCACGAGATCAACGAGGTCTTTGGTATCGAGACGGCCCGCCTGGCCTTGTACGAGGAGTTCAATGAGGTCTTCAGCTCGGAGAAGGTCAATTACCACCATCTCTCCGTGCTGGTGGATTCCATGACCTTCAGTGGCCGCATCGTTCCTGTCAACCGCTTCGGCATGAAGAAGAACGAGACAGGTGTTCTGGCCAAGTCATCCTTCGAGGAGACCAGCAAGGTGATGTTCGAGGCCGCAGTGGGTGCAGAGTACGACACCATGCGCGGTGTCTCGGCCAACATCATGTTCGGACAGAAACCACCCTGCGGAACGGGCTTCGTGGACATTCTGGTCGACGAGTCCAAGCTTCCCGAGGGCCCTGAGGGTGCGGAAGGCGCAGACACCACGGATCTCGACGAGGCCAACAAGGCGTTACAGGCTGCCGATGTCGGCGAGTGCAGGATCGAAGACCTGAGTATGTGGTAGCCAAATTACATTCGGGCCAAGGAGTAATGGTTGTGTTTCGTGGAAAGCCCACGCGAGGCGGTGCTCCTCCTCCTCGTCCTGTTGCCGCAGATGTATGTAACTCGGATGTGCTTACAGCCGCGTTTCGTCTCCACACAGAGGCAGACATTGACCACGATGCCTCGAAGCCGAGGGGCCAGCCTCACAAACTTGATATCGCTGCTCTCAGGTTGTGGACGATCTTTGGAGGCGTCGACGGCCAGTACCGCAGAAATGCTGGCGTCATTGACGAAGATGCGATTTCGACACGGTTCTTGGAGACTGACCCGAACACATATGTCTTCAGACCCGAGCGCCTTCGGGATACCATCGTTTTTCAAACGTCCACAATCACAGACGGATTCGTCAAGCCATTCGACCCATTCGGCGGGGAAGATTCACTCAACTTCCGCGATGCGGGACCTATTTTGCCTCTTGGGCGCAACGGCGTAACAGGTCCGTCGGCGATCGACCCCGCCAACCGAACCTCGACGAACATGGTGAACTTTTCCTATGAACCCGACATGCTGATCCCAGGATGCTTTTTTGGTTTCGACGAGCGGTGCGTGCGGACGGTATTGCTTCGTCAATTCAAGGGTAGCGCCACTGCGTGCCACGTTCAGTGTGGAATCCAGTACAGAGGGCCAGGAGCAGCGAACTATGTGTGGGTGGACATGACATCCATGGAGGAAGGAAATGACCCGAGTGTGATCAAGACGCCAAAGTACATCAACCGCCCGACAGGATATCTGGCTGGAAACGGAGGAAACGCCAAGTTGAAGAACGGTCCTCGGGACATTCCGTACTATATTGGAAAGTTCTTGGGTGACGCTCTGCAGGTTTGTATTTTGCTCCCCTACATCCCTCTTCGTGCGAACATTGGAGCAGTTCCCGCGATGGTACCGAACCCAGCCTATCCGATTGGAAAGCGTCTGAATACGGGGGGAGCCACGAGCTACCTGTTTCTGAGCACGCTGGATCGTCTCGAGCATGTGCGCGCTGTGATGCTCGGTCTAGCGACAACGTATGTGGGACCCAAGAACTCCGTAACGAAGATTCGCGAAGGAAAGTTCGTACCTGGGTTTGAACAGGCCAAGACAGACGATGAGTTGTACGACGACTTCCTCGCGCGACTGAAGGGATGTAAGACGACGATCGTCCAGCGCTATAAGGAAACTCTAGATTCGCTGAAAGAATCGATCCGCGGAGGCGTGTTCAATGCCCAATACTCAATTATGGGCGGAGTTCCTCAACTTACGAAACCAGATGAAGTGGCGCGGGGACTCACAATGATTCAGAGCTGGATTGCACTTATTCAGCAGGCACAGGCGTCAGTTCTTGCCCCCGTGGACGCAACCATCGCACAGTTCATCCGTAAGCCCGTTCCCCTCGTATTGGATCAGATTCGAACGAGCTACATTCTTCTCAATTCCAGAGTAGCATCTCTCTCTCCCGCTGGAAAAATGTACACGGGAAACGTCAGCAGCACAAAGCAGAAACTCCGAATCTTGACAACGGAGACCCAAGATCTCGTCATTGATTTTCTCAAGAGCTTCTCGGCAATCAAAAGCGGCCGTGACGCGGTGATTCCTGCGTGGAGACCCGAAGCACCTGTGGCAGCGCCTCCTGCTCCTGTGGCAGTGGCAGCTCCTGTGGCAGTGGCAGCTCCTGTGGCGGTGGCAGTTGACCCCTCCCCCGAACCCCCATTTAGTCAGATGAATGGAGGCCAGCGGGGCGGGGCTGCCTACGACGGAGCACTCGTACCCTATACATTCCCTGGCATGTCGAACGAATCCAAAGTCCTTGCTGCCTTCACTCATCAAGTGTACGCTGACAATGCGCGGGCGGCTGGATACACACTTGGTCCAGACGGACGAGGTGTTTCGATTATATTACCGCAGGGTGCTGTCGAGCCCCGCTACTGGGAAATTGAGCAGCAGACTGCAGATGCATTGGTGTTGCCGAATCCGTGGATTGATACGAACAAGGTGAATCAGACCGTATTGACTCTCAATCAGAACTTTCAGAAGTCTGGTTTTATCCAAAAACCTGAGGACCCAGCAAGTGCGTGGACGTGGTCGGATGTATGTATGTCCATGCTCGACGTGGTGAATGCAGATGAAGATACCCCTCGTCCTCCGAGGAACTTACTTGGCGAGTTCATTTGCTTCCTGACTAAGCAACCGACTCCGACGCCGTTTGGATTCGTGTACGCCAAGGTTGTTCTTGAAACTGTCAATTCCCCCGCTCAGTTGCCGTTTGTAGAAGACCAGACGCTCTGTGCCGAGTTGACAACCCAATGCTCTCGTATCGTTCGGACTCTGACAACGCCACCTGGGGAAGACGAAATGGCGTTTTTCAGTATTGGGGTGAAAGCACCCTTGAAGACACTGCCTGCCGTGAACGCAAACAGGAAGACAACGATACGACAGGCACTTGGCCCGCGGCGACAGGACACGTCTCTTTTCGGGAATATTATCCCACGGCCTGCAGTTGCGGCATTCGGTGGCCGCAAGACCCATCGTCGGCGCCTGCCCAAACTCATCTAATCATTACACAATGGCTAACTTGACTCACCCAGAGTTGGCGGAGATCCGTGTGAACTCCCTGCCAGCCGCGTCGGTGGAGAACCTCCAGGCATTGCGCACGGAAATGTGCGGTGCGACGGAGTTCTCCCTCCAACCCCAACAATTGTTCCTGCGTCGAGTTCTGTCCCCCGACAGCCCTACGCGTGATCTCCTCATGGTCCACGGCACTGGCGTGGGCAAGACCTGTTCCTCCATCCAAATTGCGGAAGAATACATTCTACGACCCGAGTTCCAAGACAAGAAGGTCCTGATCATTGCGGGGCCCGCTGTCCAGTCCAACTTCCGCAAAGAGATCTTTGACGTAGGGCGCACGAAGCTGGACGAGACCAGCAAGGTTCTTTCGTCCAAGCAGTGCACGGGCACACGGTACCTGGAGATGCTCACCCGCATCGTCTCCGAGCCCATGCAGTGGAAGGTCCCCGAGGTCCGTCTGCGGCTCAAGACCTTGGCGGACCGCATGATCAGCGAGTTTTACGAATTCGTAGGCTATAACTCCTTCGGCAACCGCATCGAAGAAGCGCTGAACGACATGAGCCCCGAAGACGCCGACAAGTGGATTCACGAGACCTTCGATAACCGCCTGATCATTGTGGACGAGGCCCACAATCTGCGAGAGGGTGGAGACCTTGATGTGGAAAAGTCCGTGTCTGCGGGCATGGAGAAGGTGGTCAAGACTGCCAACGGTCTGGTGCTGGTTCTGCTGACGGCAACTCCGATGTACGAATCCTACGAGGAGATTGTCTACTACATGAACCTCTTTGGCTGGAACGACCGCACGCTGAGCCTGACGAAGAAACTGAAGGCTGTCGACTACTTCTCCTCGGACGGCAGAATCAAGCCTGCGAAGGAATCCGAGTTCCGTGAGTGGTGCCAGCGCTACGTCTCCTTCGTCAAGGGCGAAAATCCCTTCACCTTCCCTTTCCGGCTTCCCCCACCGAACGAGGCGCCCGACGACCGCACCTACTCCTTCGTCGGCAAGAACCGCAACCTTGCGGATTCCGATCGCATGAAGTACCTGTCGGTAGTGGCTTCGCAGGTCCAGGGCGAGCAGGGAAAGGCGTTAGGCGAGGCTGCGGGCGACGACAAGGACGATGAGAAGCGGCAGGCCATGATGATGCCGACCATCTCCGTGCTTCCGAACAACAAGAAGTTTGGAGAAGTGTTCAAGCTGTCCGGGGACCAGTACGAGTATGTGGGTGAACCCTTCCTGACGCCCGAGCAACTGCCGAACTATGCCGCCAAATTCGTCACTATCATCAAGTCCATCGAGGCAGGTGTCGGTGTGTGCTTGGTGTATTCCAACTATGTCGAGCGCGGAGCCCGTCTCTTTGCCATGGCCTTGGAGGAGCACGGATACGCGCCTGCGAATGGTGGCGCACCCCTGCTGGTGGACCGCAAGGGAACCAAGGGCAAGTATATCCTGCTCTCGGAAGCCACCACCTCCAAGATCGCCAGTTTGTTGTCTCTGGCCCGCGATCCCAAGAACATGGACGGCAGCCTGGTCCGCGTCATCATCACAACGCCCAAGATCTCGGAGGGTGTGGATTTCAGGTTTGTCCGTCAGGTTCACATTGTGGATCCGTGGTGGAACATGAGCCGTATTGAGCAGGTCATTGGCCGGGGTCTCCGCACCTGCAGCCACGCAGCCCTGCCTTTTGACCATCAGAACTGTACGGTCTATCTCCACGTCTGCCGCACCACGGTCAAGCGCGAATGCTTTGACGAATACACCTACCGCACAAAAGTAGAATCAAAGGCACTGAAGATCGCCAACGTTCGTCGTCTGCTGGTGGAATCCGCGATGGACTGCCCGATCCAGATTGGTGCGGTCCTGCCCAAGGCGTGGAAGGAACTGGACGTCGATCAGATTCGGTCCGAGAACCGAGAGCACGTGACGTATCCGTTGATCGGCATGATTGCGCCACAGTTCATGGAGGAATTGGAGGGCAACTACTGCAAGGTCAAACCGTCAGTGGTGGACCCCGAGTATGTTCGCCCCCTGTCGTCGTATCTCGACGTGCGTGACGAGTTGCTCGGTAAACTGTCGAAACTGTTCGTGGACAAGGAAATCTGGGAACGGAAGCAGCTGTTTGCGGCACTGTCATCCTATCAGCAGGATGTCGTGACCTTTACGCTTCAATCCGCAATCCGCACAGGGTTCAAGTTCCACGATGCCTTTGGACGCGCCAGTCTCCTGGAGTCGCGGGGCGACCTCTACGCCTTGTCACCGATTGGCGTGGCCAACGGAACCTTGGTGGAACGCACCACGCAGCCCACGACCCGTGCCGACGTACCCCTGCCCGATGTGGATGCAACTCCGAAGGCCGCGATCACCGATGCCCCCGACCTGTCCGTCCTGCGCGACTTCCCCTTTCCTGTGGAACGCTTCGACGCTGAGGTTCTCAACGGATACGTGTTTGATCACGTCATCACCCAGGCGCAGAAGATTCTGTATCTCCGCTCGGGGCAAAAGACCCAGTTCAGCGACCGACTGGCCGTCCCTGGCACGGGATTGTTGGTTCTTGGCCACGAGGTGTACGATCCTCCCGAAGTACAGCCGGGTGAAGAGACTACGGCGGTGACGCAGTGGACCGATGCGTTGGTTGCGGACTTTGCCACGAAAAAGACCAAGATCTTTGCGTCCATGAAGGAGGGCAAATTGACCATGAGCCGTTTCCGGTTAGAGGGTGGTGTCCCGGTGCGCGAGGAGCAAAAGAAGCGCGATGTGCCGATCGTCTGCGGAACGGGAGAGAACAAGAAGGATGCGGTTCTGGCTCTGGCCAAGTTCGTGGACCCTACAGGCGTAGGCGTTCCCCCCGAAGTGGCTAAGACCAACAAGGAGACATGGTGTATCTACACGGAGTTGTTGCTGCGTGCGAACCAGCGCGAACCCGAACCCAAGGTGGCGTGGTTTACCCCTGAAGAGATGGAGGTCATCCTCTCGGCTAAACCAAAAACGAAAAAGACCAAGTAAGGATAACAGTCTTCCATGGACCCTATCTTTGAGCGCCGTGCGTTGGTTCGTTCCGTTCACATCCCTGCCCAGCACATTCAACGCAATATCCAAGTCAGCCTGATGGCACAGCTCCGCGCCAAGTACGAGGGCGTGTGTATCCCTGAGGGATTTGTCCAGAACCGTAGCATCACCGTGGTGGAGCATTCTCTGGGCCGCGTGAACCTGATCCACGGAGGTCTGGATTACTCGGTCAAGTTCCAGGCGGATATCTGCATGCCGCACCCCGGGCAAGTGTTCCGTGCCCCCGTGATGCTCCGTTCCAAGATTGGTCTTCACGCGGAGGCGCCGCCGATGAAGATTCTGCTGCCTCGCGATTTACACCTCGGCGACACGTCGTTCGAGGATATCAAGGACGGCGAGGAGGTGGAGTTTGAGGTCAAGGGATCCCGCTTCCAGCAGGGCGATGACTCCATCGTGGTCCTTGGACACTTGCGGACGGTCGTGAAGCCGCAGCAGGCAGAGATGGAGAAGGCGTCCGCGGGAGAGGAGCCGTTGTTGGCTGCGAGCACGGGAAGCAGTGCTCCTGCCGATGTTCTGCGTAAGGTCGTGGTCCCCCAGGATCAGGTTCCCGCTGCTTCGGCGCGGAAGAGAAAGACGATCGCAAAGCCTGCTGTTACCATAAATGAACCGGGCGCGCAAGGAAAAGCTCCGGGACCAGCTGGACCTTCTGGACCCGCATGAACACGCCCAGATCTTCGCAGTCGTGAAACACCACACAGATTCCTTCACCAAGACACAGACCGGTGTGCTCGTTTCGTCGGATGTTCTGACAGACGACTGCATGATGGAGATGGAGAAGATGGTTTCTTTTTACCTTGACCAGCGCAAGAGGATGGATGCGGACGATGTGGCCCGCAAGACAATGGTAAAAAACGGATAAAGAGAATCCAGCCTTTAAGTAAGGGCAAATGGAGACCCAACGCTCGAGCCTTATGGCTCTTGTCAACTATGTCTCTCGCGACCCTCAGGCCGAACTTGAATGCAAGGTCCTTCCCAACCAGATCAAGACCAAGGATGTTGCCGACCGCATTGTCGCAGCCATCGCCGGAGTCTCTACAGGATCTGCGACGGAGGAACACCGGGCAACCTTCAGCTATCCCGACAATGTGCGGGTCGTCGTCACACAACCTGAGAATATCTTCAAGATTTGCGCCACGAGCAGTTTCCGCGGAACCAAGCTGCTCGTCGAGCGCAAGAGCCGCTACTTTGAGGGCCGTGGATCCGAGTCCGACTTGGTGGACCTTCCCGATGTCGGCGTCCGCTTCACCCTTCGTCGGGAGGAGGAGCTGCGCCGCGACTTCACGGGCGCTCCCATGGACCCCGTGGCCCATGTGCGTATCCTCCACCGCCGCTCGTGGACCACGCTGGATGGCCTTCTGCGCTTCGACTTCTCGCTCGTCAAGTCGCGTGGACGGGGCATGAAGACGCTGGCGGAGGTCATGCGCCAGCAGCCCGCCTATGAACTGGAGGTGGAGGTGGTGGATCGCAAGGCCTCTCCCAAGGCTATCGTGGACTCCCTGTTCCGCCATGTGACCCTGGTTCTGGAGGCCTTCCAGGGCACGCCGTTCCTGCTGTCCAAGTCCGATGTCGAGAATTACCGCATGGGCTTCCAGCGTCTGGGCTTCAAGTTCATCAACCCCGTGACCATGGATCGGAGGCACATGAGCAAGGAGTGCCCGATGTCTGTGCTCACTGGCTACACGGTCACCAACAAGGCCGACGGCGATCGCTGCTTTCTGGTCGTGGCGACCGACAAGCGCGTGATTCGCGTCACGCCGAACATGAACATCACCTGGACAGGTCTCACGGCCACCAAGGATATCCACGTGGGCGATGTGCTGGATGGTGAGTATCTGGCGGACCGCAACATGTTCTGCATCTTCGATGTGTATGCCTACCGCGGCAAGAACACCACGCGTCTGCCCCTGATGCTAACGGACGAGGACCTGACGACCACGTCTCGCCTCGGATGCTCACGCGAGTTCATCAGGGATCTGGGCACGGACTTTGTGACCACGCCGAGCCAGAAGCCCCTGCGCATCGAGTCCAAGATCTTCCTCGCAGGAGACGGGCCCATCATGGAGCAGGCCATCAACACTCTGCTGAACACCGAGTTCGGCTACCCTACGGACGGTCTGATCTTCACGCCCAAGTCGAGCGCCGTGGCACCCATGCAGGACCGTCGTGGCAACACCTGGCTCCGCGTGTACAAGTGGAAGCCCGCGGACCAGAACAGCATTGACTTCCTGCTCCGTTTCAAGGCGGGTGAGAGCTACGACACGGTGCTCAAGTCGCATGTGTTCAAGGGCAGTCTGTATGTCTCTCGCAATCGCGGCTCCGACATTCTGTATCCCCGCGAGACGCTGACGGGTGAGTATACGCCTCCCGTCATGCCTGCGGATCTCCAGCGCATCGCCGAGACGCGCGATCGTGCTCCGTCTCCGTTCCAGCCCTCGGTTCCCCGCAAGCCCGATGCCAACATCATTGCCTTGAAGTTGGAGAAGGGTGCGCCTGTGGACAAGTCTGGAAACCGCATCGAGGACAATACCATCGTGGAGTGCGCCTACGACACGGAGACCAACCACTGGACTGTTCTGCGGACCCGTCACGACAAGACCTACCAGTATCGCGTGCTGGGTGAGCCGCAGTTTGGTAACGACATTGCCGTGGCCGAGTCCATCTGGACCAACATCCATGTTCCGATCACGGAGACCATGATTCGTCACCTCGCATCCGACCCGATCGACGATCTGGCCGAGGATGACCTGTATTACCGGGACAATCTGGATGCCCGCGACCGTATCCTGAAGGATGTGTATTCCTTCCACAATCGAGTGAAGGAGCAGCTCTACCAGACCTGTATCAAGCCGGGTGACACTCTGCTGGAGTTGGCGGTGGGTCGTGCGGGCGACATGCTGAAATGGAAGCGGTCCAAGCCCAAGCTGGTGGTGGGCTTCGACATTTCGGAGTCCAATCTGACCTCGAGCCGTCAGGGTGGATATGTCCGTTACCTCAAGGATGCCGAGAAGCCGAGCTGTGACAAGCTGCCGCCCATGCTGTTGGTGGTGGGCGACATGACCAAGCCGCTCTACGAGTCCGACGACCGCTACGTGCGGATCCTCAATGGTTCCGACCCCGCTCCGACGACCTACCTCCAGCAGTTCAAGGGTGTCAAGGAGTTTGACGACATCTCCTGCCAGTTCGCGATCCACTACGCCTGCGTGTCGGAGGAGGCGTTTAGGGCGTTTACAGAGAATCTGAAGATACATGGTAAGAAGCGGTTCTTCGGTACATGCATGGATGGAGCGGCGGTATACGCCCTCCTCCTTGGCAAGAAGAACCACATCTTCCGCGCCGACGGTCAGGTCTTTGGGGAGTTCACCAAGGAGTATCCTGACGGCGACGCGTGGCGCCCTGAATTCGGACAGACTCTTCGGGTCTATCTGGAGAGCTTTGAGAAGCCCGTACAGGAGGCGCTGGTGCCCTTCGAGCGCGTGGTTGAATTGCTGAAGGAGGCTGGCTATGAGTTAGAGACGACCCAGCTGTTTCAGGAGTACTATTCGCAGCAGACTGCGATTACCCTCACACAGGAACAGCAGGCCTTCTCCTTTCTCCACCGAAGCTTCGTCTTTACCAAGGTCGATACCCCTGCACCTCCATCGCCTCCCGAGGAAGAGGAAGCCATTGAGCTCCCCACCACAGCGGACGCTGAGAGTGCAGCAGCATCGACCAAGGAGGTAGCCCCTAAGGCAAAAAGACGGACCTTGACGGTCAAAGTCCCTGCTGATGCAAAGGTTCAGCCCGGGGATGACAAGTCATCCCCACCAGTGTTCTTCTACGGCGCGGACGAAAGCAAGGGCGAGTTCAGGTTCATGAGCAATATGTATGTCGCCCCCTTTGAGATTGACGGCATTACATACCCGACTGTGGAACACTACTTCCAGTGGTCAAAGGCAAAGTTGTTCAAGGACGAGGCTTCGGCCACAAAGATCCTGACACCTCCGAAGGGCAAACCGTATGTGGAGGCCAAGTCAGCCAAGGCGATCGGAAAGAAGGTCAAGGACTTTGACGGAACGCAGTGGAACGGCCTTGCGCCCGGACGCGGGTTCAAGGACGAGGTAATGCGTAAGGCCATCCGCGCAAAGTTCACGCACCCCAAAAACACAGAGATGCTCGAGAAGCTCCTGGCGACAAAAGACAGAGTGATTGCGGAGGCGAACCCGCGCGACAGCTATTGGGGTATCGGGACGTCGGCCGACACGAAGCCCGCACAGACGGGCAAGTGGAAAGGTCAGAACTTCCTCGGTAAGATGCTGATGGAACTGCGCACGGAGATTCGCGGGGAGAAGGCGAAGGCTTAGAAGTTACTTACGGGGCAACCCAACTCCTGTGTGGTCTAGCGGTTAGGATAGGGCTCTTTCACAGCCTTGGCCCGGGTTCGACTCCCGGCACGGGAAATCAAGAGGTATAGTGCAGTGGTCAGCACAGCGGGCTTTGAACCCGCTAACCTCGGTTCGACCCCGAGTACCTCTAACGCTGATAGTTCAGTGGTAGAATGAGGGTCTTCCACACCCTTGACGCGGGTCCGATTCCCGCTCAGCGTATTCAAACCATCTTTTAACTTCAAGCCGCATTAGCTCAGTCGGTAGAGTATCGGTCTTATGCCAGCATCGCATTAGCTCAGATGGTAGAGCATCGGCCTTTTAGTGGCGAGCCTGAATGGGCGAGTAAGCCGATAGTCGCGGGTTCAATCCCCGCATGCGGTAACCAACACGAATGTCCGAGTGGTTAAGGAGGCAGATTCAAGACCTGCTGCGCAAGCTCATGGGTTCGAGTCCCATTTCGTGTACACCCGGCCGCCGAGCCGCCCAGCCGTAAAAACGGAAACTTGGTATGAGATGGAACTCCACATCATACCAAGATGCCTGCCTACACTCGCTCCTCTGTCGCTCTCTCCGCGTCGCCGAAGTCGTCTGCCCGCGTCAACTACAACATGAACGGTGAGCGTTGGACTCAGCAGGAGGAGCGCGATCTGATTCGTATGTTCCGTCATGAGAAGGCGTCAGTGATGGATGTCGCCAAGGCGCTCCACCGCAACCCGATGGCTGTCCACTACCGTGTGGACAAGGTGCTGAATGAGCACATGGAGGGTGGCGTATCCCTGCTGGAGGCATCGGCATGGCTCCACCCGCACATCAGCGCGCGTGAGATGTCGGAGGATTTCGCCAATCACATCGCCACCTTCAGTGCGTAGACGGTCACAGCCGCCAAACACTGTCCCGCAACGTGCATCAGTGCGCGGTTGCTACTGACCTTGTTGGACAAGAATGCCCACAGCGTCACTGCCGGGTTGAAGTGACCTCCTGAATACGGACCCAACAAATACACAGCCACTGCGAGGGAGGCGCCGATCGCAAGGGGTGTTCCCACAAACGAGATGGTTGCAATCAAGAGCAGTGTGCCGAGAAACTCTGCGAGGATTGGAGTCATTTTCCTTCTGGAGAGACTAAAAACGAAAACTATGGTCTAGGAAGAATACAAGAGCACAATGGCGACCGACATCTCTGGCAACCCCCTTCCGCTGCGCCCGGACATGCCCCTTCCCAAGCTCATCGAGAGCGTTAAGACCATCGACGATATCTTCAAGCGCATGGAGGGCAACATGACCTTCGAGTCCTTTGTGGAGGCAGGGTGTGCGGCCACCGGAGTCCAGACCGCATCCGATCCCATGACGGAGAAGGACATGGAGGCTCCTACTCCTGCCACGCGCGAGGACTTCCTGTCTCAGACCAACAACAACATGACCCTGAAGCAGCAGTTTGCGTCCCTGGCCAAGTTCAAGGATGTCCCGATGACGTATTCGGAGATGCGGGAGCGGTATGGGTGAGTCGTGGTCGTTCAACGACCACGGCCAGGGGCACTGGATCCGCCGAACTGCTTGTAGTAATCCTCGTAACTCATAGTCGGCACAGGCGGTGCATTCTCCGTCACCTGCGGAACGAACTTCTCATACAACCTTTTGCCTACGACCACCGACGCCTGCTCCGCGGTGATCTCGCCCTTTTCCACCTTCCGCTTCATGGTCAGCATCTCAAAAAAGGTGGCGTCCAGACGATCCTCTGCGTGCATCTGCCAGAGGCTGGGGTAGTTGAAATACAAAACAGAATTCTCCTCCTGGAGCTTGGCCATGAACTCCTCGCGGCGCAGGGAGCGCCACTTCTTCTTGGAGTGATCCATGTTGCGGACGAGTGCCTGGATCTCCGTGGCCTTGAGGTCGATTTCATTGATGTGGGCCTCTCCTGCCGCAACCTCACTGGGTGTCAATTCACGAGCCTGCATTATGAGGAGTACTCACAGAATGTATAAGCGGTTTCAACGCGGAGACCAGACGCATACACTCGTCATGCGCGGTCATTCCCGTCAGGATAATGTTCCCCGTGCGAAACACCTTGGCAATCCATTTGGTCTCGGGAAAGTAGATCTTGACGGCAGGATACACTGCGGGCTCGTAATCCGTCTTGACTCCGGCCGCTCGTAATCCTGCGTAGAGCTGCTCGCGTGACAGGCTCTTGGTCGTGGTCAAGCGCGTCTTGTAGTTCATCAGCACCACGCGCCGATTCTTCAGATCCCACGTACCCTCGCTCACGGCGGCAGGGCAGGTGGACTGGATATGCGACTGTAGGAATGCCATCACATTACGATCGTACTTTTCGTCCAGAACGCCCGTGATGTGAAACACGCCGTTCTGGAAGACCTTGACCGTAATCTCTTTGCGAAGAAGAGTTCCATCTCCGTCACTCATGACCACCACGGTGATGGAGTTGTGACCAAATCCTGTCGTGCGTTTGGGTGCGGCCTTCTTGCTGCGACGCTTGATCAGGTCACGCTTACTGCTTCCCCGAATGGGAGACCCCTGCTTCTCAATCTTGATCAGGGCGTCCGTCAGGGGCAGAGACTCGAGGAGGGTTGTCGTGTTCATCTTCACGTCGAGAGTGTACAGCACCACCATCGTGGTGAGTGTCGGAGTGTCCATGAGGTGACGCCGTGTAAATGCATTCGATTTCGTTTTTCCAGGCGTTGGAGAAGGAGAAGGGGACTCTGGAAATGACGTGGCACGGAAAGGCACGGATCACCTTGCGAAGGCGCACCTCTTCCATGGGAGCGAGCATCCACCCTTCAAGATAGCCGAACCAAAGGACGGCTGTCTTGTGATGGGAAAAAATGGCAGTGGCAGTGTCGGCGAGGGCATCCAGCGGAGTCTCCGACAAGTCAAACACATCTGCGGGTTTCGGAGTGACGTAGGTATAGACTGTAAGCATTAGGTTACTGTGCGAGGATACTGGTAAGTGTTTTTGAATCCAAATCCAAACTGGTCAGGAGTCGTCGACGCACCCGCACAGGCCGAGCATGTCCCCGCGAACTCCACGCGCTTACACGTCGGGCAGCAGTTGCCGTTGGGCGTGGTATTGTATCCCTGCCGAGCCGCATACACGGTGGGATCCACGTTACCCACCAAGGCCGTGCCCGCCAGCATGTCCTGGAGTTCGGGTATCATGGCGCTGGTGTAGCAGGGTAATGTGATCTGCGAGGTCTTCGCATTTCCCGGGGATTCTCCGTTGGCAACGGCACCACCACCCGCATACGCCACGAAGAACGACGCGTCCTGGACCGTGTGGCCACCTCCATACAGCCTGCTGGCCGCCGATGCGGTCGAGGGGGCATTCAAAACAAGTGCGCAGGTCGTATTGGGCACCACCGTTTCATAGTTGCCAGAAGCCGCCTGCATCCGGATAATCTCCGTCTGGTGTCCCGCATCGCGGTGCGGGCGAGTGTCCACAATCTTGGTAAGCCGCTGCTTGTGTCGGTTGAGGTATTCGCTATAGGAAGACATCCTTACCTTCTGCGTGGGAAATTCATACGCCCGGATGCGTCAAGAAGTGACGGCGGCAGCACTCCCTCGTGAGTCCGAGGTCTGTCATGGCTCGTCCCTCCGCCGTGACGGTTGTGGAGTGCGTGAGGTAGAGAATCTCTGACGTCTCGGGGCGACCGTCCTCACGGCGGCCAGCCTTGACCAACTCGAGGAACCGAAGCCACTTGCCAGCGAGGGGGAGATTGCATGTGTAACACTTAATCACGATAGGAAAGTCCATGCTTCACTGGTTTACTACTTCGGCGGCTTCCGTTTTTTCGAGTCAAACAAGTAATGAAGGTCAAGTTTCCCAAGCTCCGCACAGCAGGTGTTCTCCTCTTTGCCGTTTTGATTCTCGGACTGTTCGCCTACATCTTCACGGCAGATCCGTTCCAGTCGACCTACGACCCTGACGTGAGCCGTTTCTCGGCCAACTCCATCGATGTGTCCATGGCCAACGGAACCACCAAGCACGAGACTCCGACCATGTATGCTCCCGGCACCCCGTCCAAGACGGAGTTGCTGTTTCCCCCTTCGGCAGAGGACCTCAGTCGCCTTTCGGGCGAATAAGCAATGAGGAAGCCCAGCTATGCATTGGCCACCTCGAGTTTGATGCTGCTGATTCCCGCGTGGGCTGCGTGGAAGTCGGGAGACACGGTGCGGGTCTGGTATCACTCGGGGGTCGCCGTGATATCGGTCACGTACCACCTCACCAAACACCCTGTGGTGTTCTGGATTGACTTTGCCGTTGCTAACAGCCTGGTTCCGTCTGCATTGCCACTGGTCACTCAGCGCGACTATATGATATTCTCCTACTTGGCCTGCTTGGGCTACTGCTTCGGCATGTTCTACTATGGCTACGTCAAAAAGGACTTGATGTGGCACCCCGATACCATGGTGGCCACTCGCTACCATATCAGTGTTCACTGGGCAGCGTCCTTCGGGCTAGCGTTTGCCATCCTACTTACCAATTCATCTCTAGCTCTTGAGCGCTCCAGAACTCCGATGTCCCGTTTGGAAGTTGCCGACGCACCATGAACGGCAGTTTGCGCTGCTCAATCTCCCGCTTGGCCACATTCCACAGGAACATGGGATCCCCTGTCTTGAGACCCTCCAACCCCACAAGGGGCTTGGCGCCGTCCGCAATCTGCTGTGCCCGCGCGGCGAGCATGTCCACATACTCATACTTGGTGAAGAACGGCTGCGTAACCCGCGCCACCTTCAGGGCCTCCACCACCTCAGGACGAAAGACGGGCTTGACTTCAGGGTGGTCCATACTCTCTTGTCTTCAAGGTATCTTCTTTCGTTTTCAATAAATGCCGCTCCTGAAGGGAGCCTCGTCTGAGTACACCACGTTCATCAAGTATAACGCACTGACCCTGCCTGCCACTGCGGTGAGGGCTAGGTCAACAATCTCGTTACCTGGCATTTCCATTGTCAGCACCTTGACCAAGGCATCAACAATCGCAGCAAGGTCGTCCCCAAGGACATCCGTCCTGCAGACCTACGAAGTGAGGGCCGTGGCAGCCGAAGAGGAGGAAGTGGCGACTGGACCGGTCTATCTTCCTGTCAGTGTGAGTTCCGACGCCTTCATCGTGAAGTATAGTCGTTCAGGCGCAGTCCAGTGGGCGACCAGAATCAGTGGAACTGGAGGCGAACTTGGATTTAACATCATCACAGATTCTACAGGTGTCTATGTTACTGGACGGTACGTCTCTATCTCGGAGGTCACTCTGAACAATGGAATTACACTTCCGATTACCGCAGGAACAACCCCAGGACAAGACGCCTTCATCGTGAAGTACAACACGAGCGGAGTCGCGCAATGGGCAACTAGAATCAGTGGAGCTGGGTTTGATCAGGGGCATGGAATCGCCACAGATTCCACAGGTGTGTACGTGACTGGAATCTACACCTCCGTGGCGGAGGTCACTCTGAACAATGGAATTACACTTCCGATCACCGCGCGTGCCTCGCCCTCGGCCACCCCAG
>Ga0208053_1000063_pt1 | contig 22979 bp, 25 predicted proteins | sample LakMenEpi20May10_FD_150719 | JGI IMG/M metagenome (GOLD analysis project Ga0208053, IMG submission 150719) | Freshwater microbial communities from Lake Mendota, WI - 20MAY2010 deep hole epilimnion (SPAdes) | ecosystem: Environmental > Aquatic > Freshwater > Lake > Epilimnion/Euphotic zone ... | reverse complement strand
TTGCAGCCGAGACCGAAGACCTCATAGTGCACGCTCAAGACAAGCTGGTTCGAAAGAATCTCGACCTCATTGTCGCCAATGATGTGTCGGCCCCAGGGGTGGGTTTCAGCCATGACACCAACGCCGTCACCATTTTGGGTGCTAACGGGGTGCTGCAAACAGTCGCTTTGACCGACAAACACCACATCGCCACTGCTGTATTAGATAGCGTGGTCAAGTTGCGGTCGGACCAAAGCCCGCAAAAATGAAGGAGCAGTCGTGAGGAATTTCACGTTTACATCTGAGAGCGTGACCGAAGGTCACCCAGACAAGATGGCAGATCAAGTATCTGACTCAATTCTTGATGCCATTCTCGAGAAGGACCCAAATAGCCGTGTTGCCTGTGAGACATTGCTCACCACCGGTCTTTGTGTTGTATCGGGTGAAATCACAACCGATGCATATGTAGATATCCCAGCCATTGCTCGCGCGGCCATTAATCGCATCGGCTACAACGACGCCGCATACGGTTTCGACGGCAACACCTGTGGCGTTCTTGTAGCTCTCGACGCACAAAGCGTCGATATTGCACAAGGCGTTGACAAGAGTGAAGAGCAGCGCAGTGGCATGAGCGGTGAAGACATCCTCAACAGCCAAGGTGCAGGCGACCAGGGAATGATGTTCGGATACGCATGTAACGACACGCCAGACCTCATGCCGCTTCCTATCTGGCTTGCGCATCGCATGGCAGAACGTTTGACAGAAGTACGCAAGAGCGGACTTGTTCCGTACTTACGTCCAGACGGTAAGACCCAAGTGACATTTGAATATGTCGATGGTCGTCCGGTGAAACTCAGCACTGTACTTATCTCAACTCAGCACCGTGACGGCGTAAACCGTGAGACAGAGATTCGCCCAGACCTGATTGAGCAAGTCATCTTGCCAACTATTCCCGAGGCTTTCGCTGATGACAATCCTGCGATCTACATCAACCCAACTGGCAAGTTTGTTTTGGGTGGACCTCACGCAGACACCGGTCTTACAGGTCGCAAGATCATTGTTGACACATACGGTGGTATGGGTCGTCACGGTGGTGGCGCGTTCTCTGGTAAGGACCCTTCAAAGGTGGACCGTTCTGCTGCATACGCTGCGCGTTGGGTTGCCAAGCATGTTGTTGCCAGTGGTGCTGCAGAGAAGTGTGAAGTGCAAGTTGCTTATGCAATTGGTATGGCACAGCCCATCAGCATCTTGGTCGAGACATTCGGTACAAACACAGTGAGCGAAGAGTCAATCGAAAAAGCTGTTCGCGACGTATTCGACCTTCGTCCTGCTGCGATTGTTCGTGACCTCGATCTCAAGCGTCCTATCTATGCACAAACTGCTGCATACGGACACTTTGGTCGTACGGGTCCAGGATTTACCTGGGAAGTGTTGTCACGACTTGCTGACTTCAAGGCGGCTGTCAAACTCTGAGCGAGAGCTCACCGCTCGTTGCGTCGGTTGTACCTGATGTATCAGGCATCGACAAGGTATTTGACTATCTCATTCCGTCTGCTCTTGTAGGCCGCGCCGTGCGTGGTCAGAGGGTGCGCGTCAATCTGAACAATCGTCGTGTTGGCGGCTGGATTACGGACATCAAACCGTTTTCGCAAAGCACTGAAGGCATTGCGCTCGAACGCCTTTCTCCGTTGGTATCTATTTCGGGAACCGGCGTTGAAGACCATCTGTTGCCGCTTGTCTCGTGGGTGGCACGCAGGTGGATGGGTTCGCATCGGGCTGTATTGCAAAGCGCTTCATCGCCGCGTATGAAAGCGCGTGTTGTGCATCCAAGGCATGGAGCAGTTTCAAACGATGTCAACGACGTAGTTGTAGCGGCCACGAAGCAGGCGAGCGCCCAGGGTGGCGCATTATTAGTCATCCCACCTGCATTGTCTGCTCTCACAGTTGTTTCTGCATTGGCCGAATCAGGTTCGGTTTTGGTGGTGTGCCCGACGCAGCGCATGGCACATGTTGGTGCTGCGTTTCTACGCCGCAAAGGTTTGGTCACTGCGGAGATTCCAGACGAATGGGACAACGCGCGTGCAGGTGTCGATGTGGTGATTGGTGCTCGGTCAGCTGTATTTGCTCCGTGTGCGGAACTTAGCGCCATTGTTGTGATTGACGAGCATGATGAGTCGCTTCACGAAGAGAGAGCCCCAACATGGAATGCCGCAGAAGTCGCAACTGAACGCGCTCGGCTAGCTGGCGTTCCAATAGTTCTCACCTCAGCTGTCCCTTCACTCGGAGCACTTGTGGGGTGGGTCGATAAGACAATCCATGTCGACTCTGCGCACGGATGGCCAAAAATTGAGATTGTTGATCTTGCATCTGTTCCTGTTGCTGGATCGTTGCTGTCAACAGAACTACTCACAGCAATTTCTACACCCGGCGCTACTACGGCCTGTGTGTTGAATACCAAAGGTAAAGCTCGTCTCATTGTCTGTAAGTCATGTCGTAAAACGCAAAACTGTTCAACTTGTCTTTCCCTGCTCACGCAATTAGACGACGGAACTCTTTTTTGTTCACGTTGTGAAATGCAGCAGGGCGGCGTGTGTGTTTCATGCGGACGTTCTGCTTTTCTTGTCCCTCGTGGCGGAGTCTCTCAATTGACATCACAAGTACAAGCATCTAGCGCTAATCCAGTCATTGAAGTAACAAGTGATTCAGACGAGTCATGGACCAAGGGAAATGTATTCATCGGCACTGAAGCAGTGTTGTACAGAGTGCCTCAGGCTGACTGTGTGGTCTTTGCAGACATTGACCGTGATCTGGGGGCTCCTCGCATGTCGGCCCCCATAGAAGTTGCAGCAATAGTTGCACGCGCCGCTCGCATGGTGGGGGCAAATGGCAAGGTAGTTATTCAGAGCAGAGTTGTAGATCATCCACTGTTGGTTGCTTTGGCAAGTAACAACGTTGTTAGTGCTCTTCAAGCATGGAGAGATTCCGTCTTGGCGCAGCGTCGGGCACTGGGGTTGCCACCATATTCATGCGTTGCACGAATCACTTTGACACCGCCGCATACATCAGTAGATATTCCGGAACTTGAGTCGGTTCTTGTTGCGCGTGAAGAGGAAGCAGTATTGCTTCGTGCCACTCATCGAGATGATCTCGAGAAGGCAATTACCCAACTAAGGGCCACGTTTGGTGCCCACATGCGTGTGCACGTGGACCCGCTGCGTTACTAGCGGTGAGCTAATACTTCCAACACGCGAAAACCTTTACTGCTTCCGATGCGCGTGGTGGCAAAACCATTGTTGGTCAGCCACGTTGCAAGTGAATCTGCCCCAAGATTTTTGCTGACCACCAGATGTGCGACTCCGTCGTCTGTGAGCCTGTGAAGCCATGTCAGCAGCAATTCATGCAATGCGTCTTTGCCGATTCGGATAGGGGGGTTGGACCAAATATGTGTGAAACGAATATTGGCATCAACCTCGTCTGGGTGGGCAACGCGAATGTTCGACAAGTTGTTCTTCGTTGCATTCTCTGTGCAAAGTTCTCGGGCGCGCTCATTTATGTCGATGGCGTACACCGTGCTCTCGGCGTATTGAATTGCCATTGAGAGAGAGATTGCCCCTGACCCGCATCCAATGTCGAGAACGTTGGTTCCTGGCGAGCATGTTGCATGGTTCTGTCTGCCCATAATGGCGAGCAGAACGGCAGTTCCTTTGTCGAGGCCGTGTTGACTAAAGACTCCTGATCCTGAGCGCATGGAGAGAGGGCCACGTGAATTGTCGATGGTGAACTCGGTGGTCTTTTCGGCGCTAGTAGGTGACGGGGCAAAGTAATGCTCGTCAGGCGCAATTCTCTTGTCAGGTTCCTCGGTCATCATTGTCTCCACAGGTAGCCTTTCAGATTGTGGCCTATGACATTCGCACCTACGGAGATCCAGTTCTCACTTCTGTGGCAGAACAAGTGGAAAATATCGACGGCAAAGTGGTCCGCTTGTCTCAAGCAATGCTGCAAGCCATGTATCAGGCCCCTGGGCTTGGCCTGGCAGCGCCTCAAATCGGAGTACAGAAACAGATTTTTGTGTACGACATTGATGGCACACCCATCACACTGATTAACCCTCGCATCGTTGAATCACGTGGGGAGTGGGTGTATGACGAAGGCTGCTTGTCTATTCCCGGGCTGTATGTCGAGATGTTGCGACCAAAAGAAGTCTTGTTAGAGGCAATTGATCTCAGCGGTAACACGATCCAAGTGGAAGCAGATGAATTGCTTGCACGTCTCTTTCAGCATGAACTAGACCACCTCAATGGTGTCTTGATGTTCGAACGCATGACCCCAGATCAGCGCGATGAAGCTCTGCGTGAATACAAACGGATTGCAGATGGGGGCACCTCGGAAGGGGAGACTCGTCACATTGGGCTGAAGTAGTGATGCCACAAGAGGTTCGACCTCTCGTCTTTCTAGGGACACCAGACACCGCAGCCACAGTGCTTACATCGCTCATAGATGCAGGGTTCCACATCATCCACGTTGTCACTCGTCCTGATGCAAAGCGGGGCAGAGGTTCACGAATGACTCCGAGCCCTGTAAAGGAAGTTGCGCTACGTCATAACATCGCAGTCTCACACGACCTCAATTGGGTGGAACTCAATAGTCATCAGAATCTTCTTGGCATTGTCGTTGCGTATGGTCGCATCATTCCCGGAGCGCTCTTAGAAAAAGTGCCGATGATCAATATTCATTTCTCACTTCTTCCTCGTTGGCGCGGAGCTGCACCAGTGGAGCGAGCAATCATGGCTGGCGATGCCGAGACTGGCGTATGCATCATGGATGTAGAGGCCACGCTCGATTCGGGAGCGATCTACGCAACAGCAACTGTTCCAATAGATGACCAAATCACAGCTACTGCGCTCACACGTCAATTGGCTCAAGCAGGTGCCGAGTTGTTGGTAACAACATTGCAGAACGGTCTTGGAACTCCTGTTGCTCAACAGCCAGGTGGTACCTATGCGGCAAAAATTACGCCCGATGACTTACGGATTGATTGGACGAACAGTGCGGTGAACATTCATCGTCAGGTGCGAGCATTGCGTGCCTACACCGTGGTCGATGGCAATCGTTTGCGCATTCTTGCGACAGCAGTGGAAAGCCAAGACGACGCTCTCGATGTTGGTGGTCTCTACGACGGATGTGTTGTGGGCACAGGCGATGGTGTGATTCGTCTCGTCACTGTTCAGCCAGAGGGGCGACCACATATGGACGCAGCGGCATGGTTTCGTGGCCAAACCGGCGCTCTGCCCATTGAATTGGGATAGTCGTTAAATACGTCGTCAGTGTCGCAGTGTGCTCTGTAACCTCGTTGCGTGCTCAAAATTGTTCTCCCCAAAGGATCCCTCGAGAAGGCGACCCTCGACTTATTTGAAGCAGCCGATCTCTCGGTGGTGCGTTCATCTTCTGTCGACTACAAGGCTTCTATCGACGATCCACGAGTTGCCGAAGTACGTATTCTTCGTCCGCAAGAAATTGCAACCTATGTGCAAGAAGGTCTCTTCGACATTGGTATCACGGGCCGCGACTGGATTGAAGAGACAGCTAGCGAAGTTGTCAGCTTGGGTGAGCTTCGTTATTCAAAAGCCACTGCACAACCTGTGCGTGTTGTTGTGGCCGTGGCAGATTCATCTTCAGCACAGTCTGCAAAAGATCTCAGGGACGGAGTTCGGGTAACAACCGAGTATCCAGAGATGACTCGTCGTTATTTCGCGAACCTCGGTATCAAAGCAGACATTCGCCTTAGCTATGGCGCAAGCGAAGCAAAGATTCCCGATATCGCAGATTGTGTTGTGGACATCACTGAGACTGGGCGAGCATTGCGTGCAGCAGGTCTACGAATTATCGACACCATGCTCACGAGTTATACCGAACTCATTGCCAACAAAGAGTCGTTTGCTGACCCCGTCAAGCGTCATGCAATGGAACAGATAATGACTTTGTTGACCGGCACATTGGAAGCGCGCGACAAAGTGTTGTTGAAGTTGAACGTGTCCGAGAACGCGATGGAAAAAGTCTTAGCTCTTCTTCCAGCAGCCAAGTCACCCACGGTGTCGCGCTTAGCATCTGGCGATTACGCAATTGAGTCCGTAGTTACCAAACGCGGCATCAACACACTGATTCCCGATCTCATTGATGCAGGAGCATCGGATCTTCTCGAAATCCCCATTTCCAAGATCATTCACTAGTCAGTCGTATGTCTAGCGATCTCAGCGCATCATCAACGGGAGTTGTTACTGACTTCAGCGACCCCAGTGGTCTTGGCGTCATTACAGACGAAAGTGGCCGACAGTGGCCATTTCATTGCGTGTCGCTCGAAGATGGCACACGCACGGTCGAAATTGGTGTGCGTGTCAGTTTTGTTCAGGGCTTTCGTGTTGCACGCCCAGAGGCAGTGCACATCATTCGCCTGTAGGCGGAGTCTTTCGTTGCACGAAGACCATGCGGATATTGGTGAGAGCTGCAACCAAAGTGTCATGATGCTCGCCTAAGCGGTCTCCTAAGCCGTCAACCAGCAGTCCAAGTGCATCGATAGCCAATTGTGATTCCTCGAGGCGCGGTGGTTCGCTCGACAGGTGGATGGCGGCCAGTTCAAAGAGGCCCATTGCATGGTTGGCCACCACTACCGATGCGGGTGCTTCGGCCAGGCGACGGCGCGCCTCTGCCACGGCTTCGAGGGCCAATTGGGCTTCCTCGCTCGTCTCTGGTCGTGAATCGGGTGAAGTTGGGGGGATGGTGTCGTCTTGGCTCATCGGGCGATACCCTATCTAGCGTCAACTGAGCGAAGTGGGGTTTTCGAGCCCCCACCTGTCCACCTCGTCCGTATCGGACATTTTAGAGAGTGCGCCAGGTCGAGATTATGAGCGATTCTGTCGCTCTGTGTCTGCTTCGTGCACTGGCACGAACGCGCCACATCCTGTGGTGCCGACACAGAGGAGGGCACGGCCCATTGCAACAGAGGAACAGCCATAGCTACGCCAATTAGTGAACCCCGCTACAACGAGCGCATTCGTGCGCGCGAGGTTCGTCTTATCGGTCCCGACGGTAGTCAAGTTGGTGTTCGCACCACTGCCGACGCACTGGTACTGGCTCGCGAACTCGATCTCGACCTTGTCGAAGTCGCACCGCTTGCCAATCCACCTGTATGTCGCATCATGGATTACGGAAAGTTCCGATACGAAGAAGCGCAGAAAGCCAAAGAGTCTCGAAAGAAGACAACCCACGTCACTGTGAAAGAAGTGAAATTCCGACCAAAGATCGGAAAGGGAGACTTCGATACGAAGGTTCGGCACATGCGTGACTTCTTAGAAGACGGTCACAAAGTGAAGGTCACACTCCAATTTCGAGGTCGAGAAGTTGCCCACCCAGAACTGGGAGCAAAAATTCTCGATGCGGCATTAGAGCAACTCGGATCGCTTGCCAAAGTGGAAACACAGGCGCGACTCGAAGGCAGAAATATGACAATGGTTCTTTCTCCAGACAAGAAGCCAGCCAAGAAATCGACAGAAAAATCCGCAGACGACTCTTCAGCACCAGTTGCTGAAAGTGCCCCTGAAGTGGAAATTTCTACGGAAGATAATGAGTAGAGGAAACAAGACATGCCAAAGATGAAGACAAGCAAAACCGCTGCAAAGCGTTTTAAGAAGACAGGTACCGGCAAGTTGCGCCGCCAGCAGGCCAACCGTCAGCACCTGTTTGAAAAGAAGTCCAGTGTTCGCACACGTCGCCTTGCTGGCGATGTTGATGTACACCCTGGTGACGCAAAGAAGATCAAGCGCCTTTTGGGCTTGCGATAACTAAGTAGAGAAGTAGGAAGGTAACACCATGGCAAGAGTGAAAAGAGCAGTACACGCTCGCAAGAAGCACCGTGCAGTCCTCGAGAAGGCAAAAGGATATTACGGCAACAAGAGCCGTTCATTCCGTGCTGCTAACGAACAGGTTTTGCACTCAGGTCAATACGCATTTCGCGACCGTCGCGCAAAGAAGGGCGAGTTTCGCCGTTTGTGGATTCAGCGAATCAATGCTGCATGTCGTCTGAACGATATTTCGTATAGTCGCTTTATTGCAGGTTTGAATGCAGCAGGCATCGAAGTCGATCGTAAGGTCCTCGCCGATATCGCAGTGTTTGACGCCGAGGCGTTCTCCGCGTTGGTTGTGGCTGCAAAGGCTGCACTGAACTGAACAGGACTCCACTGTCCCCATCGAACCCACGGGTTCAGCGACTGCGACGCCTTATAGGGCGTCGCAGTTTTCGTTATGAAGAACAAACCTTCGTGGTGGAAGGCCCGACACTGGTTGAAGAAGCTTTCGCCGCCGGTATGTCGTTCATTGACCAATACGTTCGCGAGGATTACGACGGGTATGAAGCACCAGGTGTGATTACTCATGAACTCGACTCAAAGACTTTTAACTCTGTGAGCGACACAGAATCCCCTCGTGGAATCATGGCTGTGTGCACCATGCCGCCGCCAGATGATTTTTCTTTCGTAGCGTCAGATTGGCTACTTGTTCTCGACGAAGTCTCTGACCCTGGCAACCTCGGCACTCTGGTGCGCAGTGCAGAAGCGGCCGGGGCTAGCGGTGTCGTTCTTGTTGGTTCCACTGTGGACCCATGGTCACCTAAAGTGTTGCGCGCTTCAGCAGGCGCAATGTTTCATGTGCGTATCTGGAGCGTCGATTCACTCGAAGATTTGCGCGACGCCGGAGTTCGCCTACTTGGCACCACTTCGCATGAGGCCGTGACCGACGCTGTCTCTGTGTACGAAGCGGACCTATCAGGTTGTATCGGCATAGTGCTGGGTAACGAGTCTCGTGGGTTAGACCCTCATGCACCGGTTGACTCTTGGATCACCATTCCACAACAAGGCCGTTCGGAAAGCCTGAACGTTGCGATGGCTGGCACAGTTGTTGCCATGCATGTAGCCCATGTGCGCCGTTAATGCTCCCGTTTGTGCCACTGCTCGGGGAGTAGCGTTTTAACGTCATGGCATCTTCGACTACTCCTGAGCACCAGCAACTTGCGCAAGCCGTCAATGATGGTGTGGCAGCAATCAATGCCGCATCAACTACCGAAGAATTGCGAACAGTTGTCAGTGCGCTCACGGGCAAAAAAGGTGCAATCTCCACCATTAAGTCTTCGTTGGGAAAAGTGTCCGATGTTGATATTCGCAAAGAGTTGGGTCAGTTAGTTAATGAAGCGCTCACCTCGCTTCAATCAATAGCGGATTCTCGCTCACAACAACTTCGCGCGGGCGAGTTTGCCTCTGTTATCGAATCTGATCGAGTCGACATCACAGAAGTGGCGATGTCTGCCCGCGCGACACAACGGCGTGGGCGCTTACACCTTGTAACGCAAGCAACCGAACGGCTTGAAGATGTGTTTATAGGCCTCGGGTTTCAAATTGCTGAAGGCCCTGAAGTGGAAACCGACTTCTATAACTTTGAAGCACTCAACATGCCGCCGTCGCATCCTGCGCGAAGCATGTGGGACACGTTGTTTGTTGAATCAGACGAACCAGGAAGTGTTGTGCTGCGTACACACACGTCACCAGTTCAGATTCGTGTGATGCAAGAGTGGCCACCGCCTATCTATGCGATTATGCCTGGTCGCGTTTTTCGCAAAGAGACTCCCGACGCAACTCACATGCCTGTGTTCCATCAGATTGAAGGGCTTGTTATTGACCGCGGCATTACGTTCGCAGATTTAGCAGGCACAATCGAGTCGTTTACAAAAGCATTCTTTGGTGAAGGTTTCACTTCTCGTCTGCGTCCTTCGTACTTTCCCTTCACTGAACCGAGTGCCGAGTTTGATATTCGTCGTCCCGATGGCTCTTGGATTGAATTGGGTGGCTGCGGAATGGTGCACCCACACGTTCTTCGTGCTGGTGGTTTAGACCCAGCCGAGTGGAGTGGCTTTGCTTTTGGATTCGGCATTGACCGTATGGCCAAAGAGCGCCATGGTGTGAATGACCTGCGAGATATGTATTCCGATGATGTGCGCTTCACGGAGCAGTTTTCATGAAGATCTTGCTTTCCATACTGCGTGAGATGGCCGACATTCCGTCGGACCCGGAAGCAGTTTCGCTCGCGCTGAACTCGCTAGGTCTCGCCGTTGAAGAAATGGTGATAGTGGGTACGCCAATTCAAGGTGTAGTCACTGCGCGCATTAATCGCATGGAGAAGCATCCCGATGCTGCAAAGGTCACCCGATGCTTTGTTGATGCTGGAGATGGTGTTGAGCGTCATGTGTGGTGTGGTGCCACCAACATGAGTGAAGGCGATGTGGTTCCACTTGCAACACTTGGAACCACAATGCCAAATGGCATGAATATCGCACGTCGAGGCATCTTGGGTATTGATTCTGAAGGCATGTTGTGCTCTGAAGTAGAACTGGGTCTCAGCGATGAATCATCTGGGCTTCTTATTCTTCCTAAGGACACACCGTTGGGTGTTAGTCCATTCGAGGCGCTTGGCATTGAGCACGACGTTGTGTTTGATCTTGATCTCACACGCAATCGCGCCGACTGTTGGGGCCATCTCGGGGTGGCTCGCGACTTAGCTGCTCACTTTGGTGTGACGCTACGCGGACCACGTGTAGAGGCAGTCACTTCTGGTGCTGCATCCTCTTTGCCAGTTGAAATTATTGCCGAAGAAAACTGCGCGTCATTCTCGATTACTCATATCAGTGGAGTCACGGTAGGTGAGTCGCCTAGGTGGGTGGCGCAGCGTCTTGCTCATCTTGGTATGCGTTCAATCAACAATGTGGTCGACGCATCGAACTTGGTGATGCTCGAGACCAATCAGCCGAACCATGCATATGACGCGTCGGTTGTTGCATCCTTTCGCATCAGGCTTGCTCATAGTGGGGAAACTCTTGTCACTCTCGACGGGCAAACTCGCCAATTGCACACGGAAGACTTGTTGATCTGTAATGCGTCTGACGATTCCGGCGTTGGACTTGCTGGCGTGATGGGAGATCTTCATTCAGAGATTGCCCCAACCACCACAGAGCTCGCACTCGAGAGTGCATGGTTCTCGCCAGACCCCATTCGCTACTCGGCTCAACGTCATGGTCTGAGGTCTGAAGCATCTGTTCGTTTTGAACGTGGCACTGACCCAAACGGTTGGTCGCTTGCTGCTGAACGTTTCGTGACCATCTTGAAGGAAACGTGTCCGACTGTGGTGTTGCATGCAAGCCCAACAGTGGTGACCACGCCGTATTGCCCACAGCCCGTCCCTGTGGATGTGTCGGCGTCTTCTGTTGAACGGTTGCTCGGAGTTCGCATTGAAGTAGCACGTATCGCTGAAATTCTCTCTTCGATTGGTTTTGACTCTCGCATTGATGGCGACTCTGTGAAGTGTGTGGTTCCTACCTGGCGCCCTGACTGCGCACAAGAGGTTGACCTCATTGAAGAAGTGGCGCGTCACTTTGGTTTCGACAACATTGGGAAAACCATTCCCAACTCAACCGTGCACGGACGCTTGTCCAGCATGCAGCAACGTCGTCGTGCATTGCGTCGCGTCCTTGTTGGTCTCGGTCTAGACGAAGCAATGCCGTCACCGTTCCTTGCAGCAGGCGACCTGTCTCGGATTGGTCTTTCTGAAGACAATGTGTTGCATCTTGCAAATCCATTAGTTGCTGATGAATCCATTTTGCGAACATCGTTACGGCCTGGACTCCTGCGTTCGTTGAAGTACAACCAGTCACACCGTGCCCCCAAGATTGGTATTTGGGAAATTGGTCATGTATATCCCAAGTCTGCCCAACAGTTGCCAGACGAGTCAGAACAATTGGCAATTCTTGTTGCCGGTGGCGATGTCGAAACCTCACTGATGCAGTGGAATGCAATCTGCGATGCATTATCTGTTGGTGCCCAGTTAGATCAGTCGCGTGTCCCAGCAGGTCTTCATGCCACTCGCTCTGCGTCTTTAACTCGCGGCAAGAAGATCGTCGGAGTTGTCGGTGAAATAGATCTCGTGGTGCTCGACGCTTTGGGTATTGAAGGCCGCGTCAGTGTTTTAGAGATTGATTTGTCTGTCATCTTGAATGAAGAACCGAAGCCTGTGCAAGCACGCGATATCAACCGTTTCCCATCCAGTGATATCGACCTCGCATTTGTTCTGTCTGATGAAGTTCCTGCTGTCAACTTGCAACGTGCATTACGTCAGGCTGCTGGCAAGCGTCTCGTACGAATCGACTTGTTCGACGTGTACCGAGGTAAGGGCGTTGTAGAAGGTTCACGTAGTTTGGCGTTCCGTTTGCGTTTGCAAGAACCTGAAGGCACGTTGACTGATTCAATCCTCGCTGAGGTGCAACAGGCATGTGTTGCTGCTGGCGAAAAAATTGGCGCGGCTATTCGCGCGTAAGAATTAGTTCTGATGCGGGTCAGTGGGAAATTGTCCGTATCGCGATAATTCGCCCACTTGTCGAGCAAGCACTCGGTTCCACAAAGTCTCTGGGTCGGAAGTGAAATGGTCTCCCTCTACAGACGGAACTACAAACCATCCCTCGTTACGAATCTCGTCTGACAACTGTTGTGCATTCCATCCTGAGTAACCACGAAAAACACGATGTGGTCCTTCAATGTGCACGGGACTCGTTGTCTCGATGTCTATCGATGTCACTGCGTTTGATGAAGAGGCGAGTGGCGTGAGGCAGATGTATCCATCGGGTTCAACAGGGCCGCCAAAGAAGATGGTGGAAGGGGTCGTGGACGATTCCATCCATCGAGCGATCGGGGAGTCTGGGTCGATGTGGTCTACTTCGAGCGGCCTGTTCAAGATCACGCCCATCGAACCGTCGCTGTCCGAATGGGCCAGAATGAGCACGACGCTGCGTGCGAAATACGGGTCGTCGATTGCAGGTCGTGCAATGAGAAGGGTCCCGGGCCCGACATTGATGCTTGCATAATCATTCACTAGCCCGTATCATAATACATCTATGGTCAGAGTAGGAATCATCGGAGCTTCGGGTTACACAGGGGCTGAATTGCTGCGTTTATGCGCCCAGCACCCTGAATTAGAGGTGGTTTGTGCCACAGGGGACTCCCAAGCGGGCACTTTGGCCAGCATGTTGTATCCATCTTTGGCCGCTGCATATCCGAATCTTGTGTTCGAGGAATACTCGGCCGAACGGTTCATTGGCCTAGATGTGGTCTTTCTTGGAATCCCACACGAAGCTGCATTGGACATTGCACCACAACTCTTCGGCAAAGTCGGCTGCCTCATTGATCTGTCTGCGGCCTATCGATTGAAGGATGCATCCTTGTACCCACAGTGGTACGGGTTCACCCATACGCAACCCGAATTGCTTTCTCAAGCGGTGTACGGATTGCCAGAGCTGTATCGCTCCCAGTTGGCCGGAGCTCGGCTCATCGCAACCCCTGGTTGCTACGTCACTGCTGCATCTCTTGCTTTAACTCCTCTCGTGCGCGCAGGGATTATTTCTCATGAAGGTGTCATCGTCGATGCTGCATCGGGCGTTAGTGGTGCTGGTCGCGCACTGAAGCATTCATCGTTGTTTTCTACCGTCGACGAAGATTTCACGGCCTATGGCTTGCTGGATCATCGTCATACTCCTGAGATTGAACAAGTAACAGGCGCACAAGTTCTTTTCACGCCACATTTGGCGCCAATGAATCGTGGCATTTTGGCTACTTGCTATGCACGACCTGTATCAAAAGACGTCACCACTGCATCGCTTCTCGCGTCGTTGGCCACTTTCTACAAAGACGAGCAGTTTGTTGTAGTTCGCCCAACAAGTCCTTCAACAAAGGCAACTCTCGGCAGTAACTCTGTTCATCTCACGGCTCGTTTCGATGAACGTACTGGTTATGTCATGGTGATAGCCGCACTCGACAATATTGCTAAGGGTGCATCCGGCGGGGCAGTGCAGTCGATGAACGTTGCTCTTGGTCTGCAAGAAAATCTTGGACTCTCAAATGTTGGGGTCTATCCATGAGCACTGTGGGTACAGCACATGTACTTGTAGAAGCACTTCCGTATATCCGTCGGTTTGCGGGTCGTACTGTCGTTGTGAAATACGGCGGCAATGCATTGGCTGGAACTTCAGATCACGATGCACTCACTCTTTTTGCTGAAGACATCGTGCTCATGCACACGGTCGGTATTCGTCCGGTTGTGGTGCATGGTGGTGGGCCACAAATCAATGCAATGTTGAATCGTCTCAACATTGAATCTTCATTTGCAAACGGACTGCGCGTCACAGATGCTGCCACCATGGAAGTGGTGCAGATGGTCCTGAACGGGCAAGTGAATCCTCAGATTGTCAGTGCAATAAACACGCACGGAAATGTGGCTGTTGGTTTGTCAGGTGAGGATGGACGCACATTGCAATGCATTCCACGTGACCCTGCCCTTGGTTTTGTTGGCGATATCGAACGTGTCCGCACTCATGTGATCGATGGTCTTCTTGCCGATGGATTAGTTCCGGTTGTATCCACAGTCGGAGTCGATGTGCATGGCCAGCCATACAACATCAATGCAGATACCGCGGCAGGCGCCATTGCCGAAGCTCTGGGTGCTGAAAAGATCATCTATCTCACTGACATTGCTGGTCTTCGTAAAGATGTTGACGATGCGGCTTCGCTCATTCAGAGAATCAATGTCAATGACCTCTCCGCCCTAATTGATGATGGCACGATTTCTGGCGGAATGATTCCGAAGATTGAGAGTTGCATACAGGCAGTCCGTGGTGGCGTAAAGAGCGCACACATTTTGGATGGCCGCATCGCTCATGTTTTGTTGCTTGAACTATTCACCGACCAAGGTGTCGGAACAATGATCACAGGAGTGCAGTGATGGGTCACGAATTCTTAGAAACACAATCAGCGATTGATGCGAATGCTGGACACGATTGGTGTCCATTTATTCCAGTGTTCGGCGCTCCAGCAGAAATGTTCGAACGTGGCGAGGGCACACAGTTGTGGTCGGTGAGTGGGAAACGGTACTTAGATTTCCTCAGCGGCATCGCTGTTGTTGGTCTAGGTCATGCGAATCCAGTTATTGCCGATGCAATCGCAGATCAGGCGCGTACTCTCGTGCATGTCTCAAACTTCTTTGCCAACACCACAGCCACGAAGGCAGCTGTAGCTATCGCAGACCTCATGCGTGATGCGGGAGCCGGTGATGGTCAAGTGTTCTTTTGTAACTCTGGTGCCGAGGCCAATGAAGCAGCTATCAAGTTGTCGCGCAAATTTGGTGGGCGTGGTCGTCATGTAATGGTGACCGCCTACGGAAGTTTCCATGGACGCACATTGGGTGCCTTGGCGCTCACTGGTCAGCCAGCAAAGCATGAGATTTTTCAACCGATGCCAGAAGGCTTTCGATATTGCGAATTTGGCGACATTGCTTCATTGGAAGCACAGATCGACGACACGGTGTCTGCTGTGATGCTCGAATCAATTCAAGGCGAAGGGGGAGTCATTCCAGCTGATGCTGCATACCTTCAAGCAGTTCAATCTTTGTGTCGCGAGCGCGGAGTTCTTCTCATCATCGACGAAGTGCAAACTGGATTCTGTCGTACAGGTAAGTGGTTTGGTTTCGAGCATGCGGGCATTCAGCCTGATGCGGTGACATTCGCCAAGGGAATGGGTAACGGAATGCCTGTTGGAGCATTGTGGGCTCGTAAGGACATCGCTTCGGTACTCCAACCTGGAGACCACGGTTCTACATACAGCGGTACAGCTCTTGCTACGGCAGCAGTAAACGCAGTGATCAGTGAGATGAAGCGTCTGAATGCTCCCGAACTAGCAGTGCGTCAGGGTGCTCGTTTGTCAAAGGGTCTTTCGAGCATCTCAAAGATTGATCATGTTCGTGGTTCAGGTTTGTTGCTTGGCGCACAGTTGAAAGATGGAATCGTTGCGGGCGATGTTTATAAAGATTTGCTCGAGGCTGGGTTGATTGTGAATGCAGTCAACGCAACAACCCTTCGGTTTGCTCCACCGTTAACAGTGAGCGATGCCGAGATTGATGAAGCCGTAGCAATGGTTAAGGAAGTACTGAAATGACACGACACTTATTGAATATCTCAGACCTCAGCGTTTCTGAGTTGCGCGCAATCCTCGACCTTTCGTTGCAGCAGTCTGTTCGTGATTCTCAGCCGTTGAATGGGCAGGGGGTCGCACTCATCTTTGAAAAACCATCCAATAGAACGCGCCATTCAATGGAAATGGCTGTCGTTCAACTGGGCGGTCATCCCGTGTACACGCGTGGTGAAGAAGTTGGTTTTGATGTGCGTGAATCTGTAGAAGATATTGCGCGCATTATGTCTGGGTACCACGGTGTTCTCGCTGCTCGTGTCTTCAAGCATTCTGTAGTTGCACGTCTTGCCGCGTCTTCAACCGTGCCAGTCATCAATATGTTGAGCGACTTATCTCATCCATTGCAGGCCCTCGCAGACATCATCACGATGGAAGAACACGCCGGACCAATCAGTGGCCTCACGGTTGCATGGATAGGTGACTACAACAATGTGGCACGTTCTTTGGGCGAGGCCGTGTGCATGATGGGAGGAACTTTCGCTTTAGGTTGTCCACTTGGCTACGACGCCAACGACGAAGAAATTGAGCGTCTCGCGTCACTCGGTGGGGCAGTGTCTCAGTCTGTAGACCCGTTAGCCGCAGTGAAGGGTGCTCATGTTGTGCACACCGATACGTGGATCTCTATGGGGCAAGAACAAGAGTCGCAATCGCGTCGAAAGATTTTCGCTGAATATTGCGTTACCTCCACTCTCATGAAAGCGGCTGCACCTAAAGCAAAGTTTATGCATTGCATGCCAGCACACCGTGGTGAAGAAGTAACCGCAGAAGTTTTTGACGGACCATCGAGTTTGGTCATTGAGCAAGGACATCATCGCCTCACCGCTGCGCGTGGCGCATTGGCCTGGGTAGTAGGGAAATAACGTGAGTACAAAGCAACAGAGACAACAGATCATCACGCGCTTGATTGCGCAAGAGAATGTGTGTAGCCAGCCTCATTTGCAAGAGATGTTGAAAGATCAGGGCATCGAGGCAACTCAAGCAACTATTTCTCGCGACCTTGAAGAACTTGGTGCCGTGAAAATTCGCGTTGCCGGTGGTGACAGCATCTATGCAATCGCGGAATACGCACCAGCACGGGTTGCTCCTTCAGATCAATTGCGCAGAGTGATGGCAGAGTGGGTCGCTGAAGTGACCTCGAGTGGAAACCTGGTTGTCGTTCGCACGCCTCCTGGTTGCGCACACGTAGTTGCCTCTGCACTCGATAGAAGTGCATTGTCCGGTTTACTTGGCACTGTTGCTGGTGACGACACAATCTTCTGCGTCGCTGCAGAAGACATTGGTGGTGCGGGGCTGGCAGAAGAACTTCGCTCACTATCAGGCGTCACTGATGCAACTGGTGGAATTCCGAGAAAGAAGGGGACTAGTCATGTCTGAAAAAGAAGTCGCTTCGGGAGCTGCGCTGTGGCATGGTCGTTTTGAAGCGTCACCCGCGGAAGAGTTAATGGCATATACAGAGAGTTTGTCCTTCGATAAACGCCTATGGGCCGACGACATCGTTGGCTCGAAGGCCCACGTGTCTATGTTGGTTTCTGTAGGCATCATGAACGAATCTGACGGAGCAACAGTGTTGGCCGCCCTCGACCAAGTGGGTAAAGAGTTTGCATCTGGCGCATTCGTTTTTGAAGCCACCGATGAAGATATTCATACCGCCATCGAACGTCGGGTTACACAAATTGCTGGCGAACCTGGCGCGCGCTTACACACTGGACGGAGTCGTAACGATCAAGTGGCAACAGCAGTTCGGTTGTGGTGCAAGCGCGAAGTAGCTGTTCTTGCTTCATTCGTCTTGGATCTTGTAAATACTTTGGAAGACCGCTCACTTGAAGCCGATGCCTCCACACCTCCAACGCGTTTGCCTGGGTACACCCATGTACAGCATGCGCAACCAGTGTTGTTATCACATCACCTCAGGGCGCATTCATGGGCACTGCTCCGTGACGTAGATCGTCTCGCAGACACTTTGCAACGCCTCGATGTCTCACCGTTAGGTGCGGGCGCATTGGCTGGCTCGTCATTGCCGCTGAACCCTTCACACTCTGCTGCATCGATGGGCTTTAACGCGACATTTGCAAATTCACTTGATGCTGTGTCGGATCGCGATTTCATAGCTGAAATTTTGTTCGACATTGCACTTCTTGGTGTTCACTTGTCACGCATTGGTGAAGAATGGGTCATGTGGACAAGTGCGGAATTTGGTTTCGCAGTGCTCGATGATGCATTCGCCACCGGATCATCCATGCTTCCGCAGAAGAAAAATGCCGATATTGCAGAATTAGCTAGAGGTAAAGCAGGACGTCTAATCGGAAACCTCACTGGCTTATTGGTGATGTTGAAGGGTCTTCCTTTGGCTTATAACCGTGATCTGCAAGAAGACAAAGAACCGTTGTTCGATTCCGTCGATCAAGTGCGTCGCGCGCTTATTGCGCTAACTGGAATGATTAAGACCGCTCGGTTCCAAACAGAAAACATGATCGCTGGAGCCGATGCCGAAGCATTGGTAGCAACAGATCTTGCCGAGTGGTTAGTTGAACGGGGCATGCCATTTCGCGAAGCGCATGGGGTAGTGGGCAAGATTGTTCGCGACTCGCTTGCCACTAACACTCCGATGGCCACATTGGTGTTAAGCCATCCGTTACTTGGTGGAGACGCAGTTTCGTTGTTCGATGCTGGCGTGGCGGTTGGCCGTCGTCAGTCTCCAGGTGGGGCTGGTCCGGCAGCTTCACCTGAACAGCGTGCTCGTCTAGTAAAAGCGATACTTCAAGCAAAGGCCCGATTCGAATGAAATACACAGAGGAAATCCGAGTTCGTTACAACGAATGCGACATGCAAAATGTCGTGTTCAATGCCAACTACTGGTTGTATGCAGATGATTCCGTGGCTCAGTTTGTGCGTCACGCAATCGCTGCTGAAAAGAATGCTGACGCAAATGATGTTGACTTAATTGCTGTGGGTTTTGACTTCATGTTGAAAACTGCCACTGGTACATGGCATAAGGGCGCAACATATGGCGACATCATCCATGCTGCTTGTTCAGTCTCGCGATGGGGAAATACTTCGTTTGATGTCGACGTCGCAATGACTGTAAATGAAGAGCCGGTATTTGACTGCCGCATTACGTACGTGAGCACTACTCCTGGTGCTCCAACTCCTGTCGCAGTGCCAGAAATGGTCAAACGCGCATTGTCGCGAGACTTCTAGTTTTCTACAACCACGTGAAGTTCTGACCGTGGTAACCAACCTCGGCTAGTCGGTACTCAGTCGGTTTCTTTTTTCCGTTCCATACCGTGACGCGCACATCGGCAACTGGCCCCGAAGGTTCCATGCGTGCCCAAATGAGTGGCGCTTTCTTCGTTGCGGATTCACCGAACTCAGACATGCTCTCCTTGAAGCGTTGCTGCACCTCTTTGCCCAGGTATTGCCACACGATCGAATGAAATACAACAGTCGTACAATCGCGTTCCCGTTGGAGCTGTTGCGAAATCCACGTGTCCGCCGAAGCATTATCCACTGTCGGAGGATTCTCCTGTGCAATGTCGAGAGCAAATTGTGTTCGTTCGAATCGTGCTTTTTGGTCTGGCCAAATGAACGATAAAAGGCGAGTCGCATCTTCATGATTTCGGACATCGATTGGCGAGATGTCGGTTCCACGACGGCGTCGAACGGTGGCACCAATGCGTGGAACGTCTGGTGCGTTACCGAACCAATCACCCATGAATCGCAATGGCGATTGCTGGGAGCCCATTCGCAGTTGGCCGAAGCACGCATAGAACTTGTCAAAGTTCAAGTTCAATCCGGCACTTGCGCCGACCTCGAGAAAGTCGAATTCAGTAATGTCAAGTGTGGTGAGCCAATGGCTCAACACAAGATGCACCACACTGCGGCCGACCTCGTTGGTTTGAACTTGGCGTCCAAGTCCCATCTCAATATCGTCAATGTGGTCTTTCATGTAGCCAATAAAGTCGGCTGTGAAATCTTCTCCGGGACTACCGCCCATGCTCGGATAGTGGCGCGCCAGACGCGGTTCTAAGCCATCCAACACCACTTTGTGTATCGCACCAGCCAGGCGCAATGGAATGGCGTCGTGTACTGGTCGGTCGCTGCGGCCAGCCAAGATTGCATACGTTCGCCCACCATCTTCGTAGTCATCGGCCAATGCCGTAAACAAGTCGCGGTACATATATGAACCCAATGCTTCACAGGCAGTTGATTGCGTGCGCAGTGCACCGACCATGGGGTCCTCAGTGAAAAGTCCTGGGTTAGAAAAGGGGAGAGATGAAGCGATGTATTGATAATAGAACGGCATTGCCCTGCATCAACATGGCAACATAGACAGGTGACACAAAAGGGTTTGTTCGATGATCTAGCCGCTCGTGGTTTGATACATGACTCCACAGATGCGGCGGCGTTGTCGGCCCGACTTGATGCTGAACCTATTGGCATTTATGTGGGTTTCGACCCCACAGCAGATTCTTTGCATGTCGGCCATCTCCTTGGCCAACTCACCTTGCGTCGTTTTCAGTTAGCTGGTCACAGACCCTTTCCACTAGCCGGTGGCGCAACGGGAATGGTGGGCGATCCATCAGGAAAAAGTGAAGAGCGCAATCTTCTTGATCGCGACACTTTGCAACACAACGTGGAGAAGATTAAGAATCAGTTATCGCGTCTCCTTGATTTCTCTGCGGGTGCTACATCTGCAACTTTGGTAAACAACGCTGATTGGACTGCACAGATAACTGCTCTTGATTTTCTACGTGACGTCGGTAAGTACATCACTGTTAACCAGATGATGGCAAAAGAATCCGTAAAGAACAGACTCACATCTGAAAACGGTTTGTCGTACACAGAGTTCAGTTACATGTTGCTACAGGCCAATGATTTCAGGCATCTTTGCGCCACGCACAATGTTGAGTTGCAGATGGGTGGCTCTGATCAGTGGGGCAATATCACTGCTGGTATCGATCTCATTCGTAAGTCAATGTCACGCAGTGCATTTGGTGCAACGTGGCCGTTAGTAACTCGCAGTGACGGACAAAAGTTTGGAAAGACTGCAGGCGGAGCAGTGTGGCTAGACGCACAACGCACATCGCCGTATCAGTTCCGACAGTTTTGGATGCAGATGCCAGATGATGATGCCGTGCGTTACGTGCCGCAATTTTCTTTGCAATCACTTGATGAATTGAAATCAGTAATTGATGAACATAAAGGCGCACCCGAGCGACGCATTGTGCAGCGATTGCTTGCAACTGAAATCACAACGATGGTGCACGGTGCTGATGCGGCGCGCGATGCAGAAGCTGCAGCCGACATCTTGTTTGGCGCAGACCCAACGCAAGCATCGTTTGAAGCACTGAGTGCGGTGGCCGCAGAGGTTCCAACAACTGTTGTTGGGCGTGATCAGCTCGACGATGTGTTCGGATTATTGGCGTCTGCCGGAGTTGTCGCTTCCACGAGTGACGCTCGGCGCACCATTGCTCAGAAGGGCATCAAGGTCAACGGCGCGGTGCTTGAAGAGGGGCAAACCCTTGCGGCACATGGGGTTCTGCACGACAAATGGGTATTGGTACGTAAGGGCAAGACCACGTACCACCTGTTCGAAGTCGCCCCCTAGGGGCCTTATCCACAGATGTGGGATTCCTGAAATTCTTCGCAAACCCCTGTTGTGAATGGGTCATTGTCGCCGTTAGCATTGCAACTCGCCCCTCAAACACGTCCGCGTGAATGTGGGAGTCGGTATCACTGCCTTTGGTATATACCGATGAGCTATTGCTCCTTGAAAACAGAAGAGAAGACTGAACGATAGTGCGGGCAGCACATCGGCATTTTGCCGTTGGAGCTGTCTGTCAATTCTGGGATGGAGACCATCCATCCCTAACAAAACAAAAAAACAATTAAGTTAGGAACTGGGTCTTTGGGGTTATTCCCCCCGAGGCCCACGGACTTTCCAGAACTAACCCGGCGCAAGTCGGATGTTCTTGATGGAGAGTTTGATCCTGGCTCAGGACGAACGCTGGCGGCGGGCTTAACACATGCAAGTCGAACGAGGTCCATTCTGTAGCAATACAGAGGAAGACCTAGTGGCGAACGGGTGAGGAACACGTGAGGAACCTGCCCCGAACTTTGGGATAACAGTTGGAAACGACTGCTAATACCGAATGCCGTTACGAAGTGGCATCACTTTGTAACGAAAGAATTTCGGTTCGGGAGGGCCTCGCGGCCTATCAGCTAGTTGGTGGGGTAACGGCCTACCAAGGCATCGACGGGTAGCTGGTCTGAGAGGATGATCAGCCACACTGGGACTGAGACACGGCCCAGACTCCTACGGGAGGCAGCAGTGGGGAATCTTGTGCAATGGGCGAAAGCCTGACACAGCCACGCCGCGTGCGGGAAGAAGGCCTTCGGGTTGTAAACCGCTTTCAGCAGGAACGAAAATGACGGTACCTGCAGAAGAAGATGCGGCCAACTACGTGCCAGCAGCCGCGGTGATACGTAGGCATCAAGCGTTGTCCGGATTTATTGGGCGTAAAGAGCTCGTAGGCGGTTCAGCAAGTCGGGTGTGAAAACTCTGGGCTTAACCCAGAGCCTGCACTCGAAACTGCTGTGACTAGAGTTCGGTAGGGGAGCAGGGAATTCCTAGTGTAGCGGTGAAATGCGCAGATATTAGGAGGAACACCAATGGCGAAGGCACTGCTCTGGGCCGATACTGACGCTGAGGAGCGAGAGCGTGGGTAGCAAACAGGATTAGATACCCTGGTAGTCCACGCCGTAAACGATGGGCACTAGGTGTGGGTCTCTAACCAACGAGATCCGCGCCGTCGCTAACGCATTAAGTGCCCCGCCTGGGGAGTACGGTCGCAAGACTAAAACTCAAAGGAATTGACGGGGGCCCGCACAAGCAGCGGA
>Ga0208053_1000057_pt1 | contig 23605 bp, 22 predicted proteins | sample LakMenEpi20May10_FD_150719 | JGI IMG/M metagenome (GOLD analysis project Ga0208053, IMG submission 150719) | Freshwater microbial communities from Lake Mendota, WI - 20MAY2010 deep hole epilimnion (SPAdes) | ecosystem: Environmental > Aquatic > Freshwater > Lake > Epilimnion/Euphotic zone ... | reverse complement strand
TCGTCTTATCCTGTGAAAAAAAAATACATTTTTTCGCATTTTAAGTTTTTGATTAAGAACTTAAATCAGGTTTCGCGTTCGAGCAAGCGGACGCACATGGTTCATGCTCTCAATTTTACTCTAACAGCTGTGGTCACTATCTTCCTCCTCTTCCTCTTCCTCCTCATCATCACTAATTCCCCAGTCATCAGCATCTTGAATACGGTTATTAGTTCCATATTTTGTATCAAATTCCACGTCTTGATATGGTTCAATTTTCATAACCTTTTCTACACCTACCAATTTAATATATAAAATTTGATATCTAACCCAATAATCTTCAACCTGAGTCTTGTCTTCAAGGTCAATATGCTTAGGAATTTTGAAGATTGCTTCAGTGTGATAATCAACGACGAGGACTTTAGACATTATTAGTTCAATAAGTCCTATAAACTAAGATAAAAAGCTATTCAATTTTATTAAAGGGTAACAAAATCTCTCTACTTATTAGAAATAAATTGAAAAAAAAATAGATATTGTTTTAGATATTGAGAGATTATTCTTCTTCTTCTTTTTTTTATATTTAACAACATTCTAACATATAATCATTATATACACAATCAACACGAATAATATAACTCATAGACGGAATTAATTTTGTAGCATCACTTTTATAATATTGAAAATATCGTTTAATAACATAACCATCTTCATCAATAGCAATATCATAGTATTTTTTATCTTCTACTCTTAATTCATCACCATTATCACGCCAACCACGCATTACATAAAACGCATTATCGCAATTTTGTTTTTGGTTTAATAAAATAACATCTCCATTTTTCCAGTTATAATGTTTTTTAATATCATCAATCCACATCATATTTAATTTTTTATTTTTTGTTTCATATTCATATTCCATATTAATTTTATGCTCTTCTTTACTATTTTCAATATAAATTATTTCTTTTTCATCGTTATATATAATAACAAAATAATCACATTCTTTATCATATTCAATAGAATACATAGTTTTAAAGTTGTTATAGTCGTTATACATCATTTTAACAATCTCTCAATATTAAAATAAAAAGCTATTCAATTTTTTTAAAGGGTAACAAATTTAGAAATATGTTTATATAATAAACAAAGATGCCCTACTGGACGAAGGAACGCCAATGCGAAAAGATTGAACCAGTAATAGAAGAGAAAGTTTATAGTAGAGCTTATTACAAAAAAAATAGAGACGCAATACTTGCTAAATATAAATTAGATAAACAGAACGCAATTGTAGATGAGGTCAAAGCATGGAAGGAAAAAATGTTAAAAGATGATAATGCTTTTTTTCCTTTTAGAGAGATTTAGACATATTGAGTTGTTTGACCTGCTCTTCCTCGCGCACTTGGAGGTTTTGAAGTACGAGGTGATGCAAAAGGAGCATCTTGGGCTTGTCTACCTTCAATAAGTTTTCCCATATTTAACATCATACTTGGAGCTGGTAGTCTTCGTGGTGATGGAAGTTGGTTTTTAATAAGATTGATTCCACCAAAGAACGATTCCATGGCTGACTTCTTGCTTGGTTTTAAAACAGGTGGTTTGCCTGAAAATACTATTCTTGGTATTGGTTCTTCCGCTACTATGGGAGTATCGCCTTTCACTTCGGCTGGAGTGAATGGTTTTGGTTTTGCTACTCTGGGTTTTCGTGGCTTCTTTTCAAATACACCAGCACCATCATCACCTTTAGGAGATTTTTTAGCTCTTGGTGTTCTAGGAGTTTTTGAAGCCGAAGACGATGGTGTTCCGCTTTCTAACAATTTCTCTAATTCGGCTTTCTTTAAACTTGAATATCCTTTAATTCCCGCTTTCTTCAACATAACCTTCAGTTCGCAAATGGAGGGCATTCGTTTTATATATAAAATATATTTTTTATATATATATAAATTTTATGAGTTCAAAATATCCAACTACTTCTAAAGAATATCACAAAGAATATTATAAAAAATATAAAGATATGCTCAAGTATAAGAGAGATTGTGCTAAAAACTGTAAAGTAAGCGAAGACGTTGTTAGTTGGAAAGCGATGATGGAGGCTAATCCTAATTGTTTTTATCCTTTTGCTAATCCGTTGGATATATCTACTAACTCACCTTCTTCTTCCCCTTTGTCCTCTTCTTTAGAAGCCATAAAATACTCATAGGCCTCTACTGTCGCCATCGCCATTCTTGTTTGTGCTAAAACAAGGAGAGATTCTAATTCAGCTCGTTTTGCTCCTGCTGGAATATCCAACTTGAAGAACTTACATACAACCTTTAATTCTCTCACATTTAAATAACTATAATCAATTTTATTGTCTTCCATTTTTATATATTAAGCATTTATTATTTATTTTGTTATTTAACTAATAGAATAAAATTGAATTATAATATTTAATAAAAATATATTAAATATAATATATTTAACATATATATAAAATGAGTACTAGCAAGGAGTTCGATGATTTTAGAGCAAGTTATAGCACCAAAAGTAAAGTTACCCAAGGAGTTTATGACTCTATGTATAGAAAGTTAAGAGCTTTACTACAAGATGAAGATATTGCTTCTGTTAGTCAAAGACGCGTTATAGAAGTTGCTGAAAGCGTTGATAATCGCAACACTCAACAAGCACTAATAAATATTGCTTATTTAATTAGAAAAAAGGAAGGAATGGCTATTAACGAACTTGAAACATTTAGAAAAAAAAATCAGAAGCTATTAGAAGAGAAACTATTTGAAGCTAATGATAACCTTATTAAAAAACTTCCTTCTTACACTACTCTTGTGGATTATATTAATGACTTGCTTAAAGCCAAAAAATATATACAATATGTTATTAATTATTTATTGGTATATTATCAAGTAAGAAATGCTGATTTGGTATTTGATTTTGTGTTGCTTAAAAAGGACACGAAAGATGATACCAAAAATTATATGTGGTATAATGCACGAATGAAGAGAGTACATTATATTAGGAATGTTTATAAAACCGCAAAAATAGTAAAACCTGATGGAACTACTACTGGTTATGGGCAAAAGATTAATATTATTGATGACCCTGTGTTTGTTAAGGTGCTACGCATTTTAGCTAAAGAACAACGCAAGGCAGACAAGCCTACTGTCTTCATACCAAATAGCGATAATTATCACATTAAAAAAGTAACATATGAAGGTTTAGGAGAAGGCAATATATTTAAAATCGTAGTTAATAAGTTCCGCACAGACCCAAATATGCTTAAGCAAATTAGCAATAACAGAGGAACAGACATTAACACTATATTACAATCTTACGATATTGAAAGCGAACCTATTAAGAAATAAATAATTTAACTTAATATTAACTTAAAGAATAAAAGAATAAAAGAATAAAAGAATATAAGAATGCCTGATTATCAAAAAGCAAAGATTTATAAATTAGTGTCGCCATCTAGCAATTTAGTTTATTATGGTTCAACGACTCAATCATTATCAACAAGACTTGCTAAACATATTTTTTGCTTCAATAACAAAGAAACATATAAATATAATAATTCTGCATTTTTAGTAATTGAAAAGCAAGATTATAAAATAGAATTAATTAAAGACTTCCCTTGTAACAATAGACAGCAATTATGTATTGAGGAAGGTAATTATATTAAAACCAATGAATGTGTTAATAAATGTATTGCTGGAAGAACACATGTTGAATCAACTAAAAATTGGAGAAAAAATAAAAAAAACTTATTACCAAAAACATAAATATTAAAATTTTTTATATTAATTTTAATAATTATTAAGTTAAAAATTGATTTAGAAAAATAATAATAATATATATAAACTGAAATGTTAATTTTAGAATATTGTAAAACTAATAATATAAAATGTCTACCTATTAAGTTAGACATCATAAATGATAAAAAAGTATATTTAAATTATAACGATTATGGTAATAGAAGCAAATTTAGTGACGGACACAATAATTTTAATATTAGCAATTTTAAAAAATTAAGTTTACAACAATGCTTTGACTTTTGTGAAAAATATAAAAATGAAACAAAGTGGTTTGGTGTAGATTGTAGCGAAATACAACAATTAGATATAGATGATACAACAGGTCAATATTGGAATAGTATGTTATGTAAGAAGTTTGATGGGCTACCTTATTTCTTATCAGCAACAAAAAAGATGCCTCATTATTTCATTAAGACTGAATGGACTAATGGAAAACAAAATAATAATGCTATGAAATTTGATGATGGTTCTATTTGCGAACACGATATATTATATGGTAATGCTTGGTCTTTTGCTAAAAATGATACACAAGTTATAAATGCTAATGCTAATTATTTATTTAGTGACTGGGACACAGAAAACACAGCAAGTTGTAGCTCGTCGTCGTATGATGATGATGAGCGGTTAAGCGAACCGCACACGCCTAACGATTGTGTTATTAGTAATAATATAAATGAAGAAATTGTTAATTTAATTGGATTAAAATATCTTGATAATTATTCAACTTGGACTAAAATTGTATGGGCTATGCGTAATGAAAACTATAGTAAAGAGTTTGCTATGGAAATTAGTAAAAAATCTAAAAAATTTGAAAAAGAAAAATTTACGGAATTATGGGAACGAGAACACAAAGATGATTCAAAGTTAGTAAAACAAGGTACACTAAACTATTATGCTAAATTAAGTAATTTAAGAGGTTATGAGCTAATATATGTAAAAAAGCATCTTAATGCCCTAGATGTGTTTGATGAAGGCTTATTGAAAGATTACTTTATTAGTGTTAATGGTGATTCGATAGTGGCTGTTAAAAAAAAAACAAGTTTATTTGTCTATTACGATAATAACTGGGTTGAAGACGATGATGGTTCGCTCATTCAAAATATGTTATTTAAAACTATAAAATCTATGTATATACTATTAATAGAAACTGTATTTGAAGAATTAAAGGAAGACCCTAAAAATAAAATATTAAGCGAACGGTTGGCTACTATGACTAAATTAAATCGCACTTATGGTAATAAGAATAACAAAAACATTTACTCATTAATAGTTAATGAACTTAAATCAAGCGCACAAGAAGAAGATGTATTTGATGCTAATCGTTATGTTTTCTCATTTACAAATAAAAGCTATAATCTAAAAACTAATGAATGGTTTGTTCCTACTAAATTTGATTATATATTAACAACTTGTAATAAAGAATATAAAGAACCAGCACAACAACATAAAACAAAAATTAAAGAATTATTTGAAAGCATATTTCCTGATAAAGATGTTAGAAAAGCATACACTAGTATATTACGAAGTGGATTAACAGGTATAAGACATGAATACTTTATAATTGCTACTGGTGGAGGTAGAAATGGAAAAGGTCTTATTAATGAACTAATGAATTACTTATTAGGTGATTATAGTGGAACGCTTCATTTATCATTATTAACAAAAGAGATTAAATCGGGGGCTAACACAGAGTTGCGTAGTCTTCATAAAAAGAGATTAATCATTGCAAGTGAGCCTGAAGAAGGACAAGCTGAAAAGTTAAGATGTTCTAACATTAAAGCATTAACTGGTAATGAAACACATAAAGCACGAGGATTATATGAGAAAGATGATATTACAAAAATTATGGGAACATTTATAATGGAATGTAATACCAAGCCTGAAATAAGTGGTAAGAAGGATACTGCGATTTTAGATAGAATGATTATTATTCCGTTTACTATGACATTTACGGACGATGAGGAATTAATTAAAAATGAACCTACTAAATATAAATTAAAGAATCCACTTTATAAAGAAGAAAGTTTTAAACAAGAGCATTATTGTGCTTTGTTTAATTACTTAATTAGTGAATATAAAAGTAATGATTTGTATATTCCTGCTGCTTGTAAAAAGCTGGGTGCTGACTACTTACTTGATAAAGATGATTTTGCTAATTGGTTTCTTGATGTGTATGAAGAAGGACCTGACGATGAGGTTAATTTAATTACTATTAAGGAGCTACACGCTAATTATTTAAATATGAATAAAGATAAAATGAGTAAAGCCGAGTTGAGAGAAATGACTTGTAAGAAGTTTATTGAGATGATAAAAGACCACATATTATTGAAGAAACATTTTATAGAACAAAATACTTATAGGTATAAGAAGCGTATAACTAAACAATCTATTTGGGGTTATCAGCTTATTGGCGATGACGAGGAGGATGATGATGTGATTATTGAGGAGTGAGTAAAAGGTTGTTGTCTGTTTAGTGGTATATTTATATATATTTTTCTTTTTTTGTTGTGAAGAAGAATATAAAAGAAGTTTATAGTGAAAAAGTAAAAAAGAAAATCCGAAAATCCGTTTTTTGCCCCAAAAAATAGAAAGTCCCCCTAAGAATGAAATATAGGAATACTTTATAAAAATAGGGGCAAAAAACGGATATTCGGATATTTTGGATATTTTCTTTTTATATATATAAATGAAACTACTCTCCATCAAACCTAGCGAACGCCCTACGAAGAAGTATGTAGCTACGTATTGTATGTGTGATGGGGCAACAAAATGCTGCGATAATGAGAGAAAGAAAGTCCATTTTGGTGCAAAAAACTCAAGTACATTTTTAGACCACGGCGACGAAGCTAAAAGAAAAGCTTATGTAGCGCGGCATCAAAAAAACGAACGATTTAATGACCCCTTAACTGCTGGTAGTCTTGCGCGTTGGATTAACTGGAATAAGACGACACTTAGCGCCTCCATTGCGGATTTTAAAAAGCGCTTTAATTTATAGAAAACGATTTTGTGAAAAATGTTTGAAATCACAAAATTATTTTCTATGTTTAGTATAAATGACCGATATCGAAATAAAGCAAAAAAAGGAGAAAAAAGTTATGACGCCACAGCGTCTCGAACAATTAGCTTTGGCTCGAAAAAAGGCACTCGAGATACGCCAAGCGGGAGCAATAATTAAGATGGAAGCCAAAATAGCAAGTATTACGCAAACCGACGAACCCGAGTTGCCTAATAAGGAAACCGATGAACCAAAGTTGCCTAATAAGGAAACTAAAAAAGCACCCGCCTTTCATCCAACACCAGCTAAAGAAATAGAGAATAAAATAATTAAAGCGGAGCTTGTCGAGAACCCAGTAACCCAAGAATATGTGCCTGAATACAGCCCACGAGTGGATGTCCAACCACCAACTTTATTAAAACAACCTGTTATTATTTATGGTGATGATGAGGATGAAGAGCATGAAGAACAACCACCACCAACACCAGCACCAGTTAAACAACGTCGTGTGGGGACGAAACCTCGCCCAATAAAAACAAAAATAGTTATAGAGCAATCTAGCGATGACGAAGATGAGTTCCATCCACACGAGCATGTAATATTTGTTAAACGAAAAAGTAAAAATGATAGCAAAGCGAAAATAGTACCAGCAGCAACACCCCCACCACCAACTTCGCCCGTTCGAGGAGAACGAGAACATATCCCTTTACAACCACAACAGTCACAGCGTCAATTACCAACTTTTCCATTAGCTAATAGTATGGATGATTTTGTTAATGCTGGTTTTTCTAATTATAGAAAATATTATTAATATATAAAATGCTATCTACTCAAAGTGTTAAAGGCTTACAGATTGTCCCACCAAAAAACGAAAGTGGAACTTACGAAACACCACCTGATATGCCACGTTCTGGACAGGTGAATGTGACCGTGGGTAAGAGGAAATCTGGGAAAAGTTGTGCAATTATAAATTTAATTGAGAAAATGGGTTTTGACTATACAATAGCAGTATCTCCCACAATGAATTCAAATAAAGAATTAATGAGTAGATTAAATATTGAACATGTCTTTGAAGACCCTGATGATTTAACTTGTATTGATAAAATAAAAGAAATTGTAAATGAAGAAGCACGAGATTTAGAGAGATATAGGCATGAAATGAAAGAATACAATAAATTAATGAATGATATTAAAAAAGGTAATTCATTAGATGATAATATGCTGTTAAAATTTTTTGATACTAATACATATGGACTAAATGATTTTATAAAACCACAACATAGATGGAAAGGAGAAAAACCAAGAATAGCAGTAATTTTTGATGATATGTTGGGTTCATTAATATATAGCAGACCAAGAAAACTTAACGCACTTTCAACATATAGTAGACATTTAGGACAATTAGAAGAGGGAGGTGCAATCGGTGTTAGTTTATTCTTTTTAATTCAATCATTTAAATGCCAAACAGGTGGTTTAAATAGAGTTATTAGAAATCAATGTACCAGTATGATTATATTTAAAACTAAAGACAATAAGGAATTAGATGACATTGCTGATAGTTGTGGAGGAGAGATTAGTAAGGATAAATTTATTGAAGTTTATGATTATGCTATTGAAACAGGAGGTTCACATCCATTTTTATTTATAGATTTACATAAGAAGGATAACCACCCATCTATGTTTAGAGTAAATTTCGATAAGTTTATCATAGTTGATGAATTAAATAAAAAAGATTAAATTTTTTTAAAAGTATTATATATATATAAAAATGGAAGCCCGTAAAGGAATTTTATCTGATAAAATGCAACTAATGGAACATACAGAGCTTCGCAGACCACCTATTAACATAGCGCATTCACTTCACACTATTTCTCTCGATAAAACCGTGTTCCATGGTGTCAAGCCCCTTCGTGGTGGTTCTCATATTAAATCAACAGGCACAGGAAGACACGATATTAACAATTTAAGTCTAATAACCCCTGTTGATTATCGTGGCGGCTTAGATGCTTATGCTAAAGAAGTTCAAACTAAAAAACAGCACCAACCAATTGCTAATAAAAAAATTCCAAATGTTTCAGACCGCATTGAACGAACGCTTCGTGATATGTCCAATGGTTCTGATGAAACATTTGAAGCGTTAATAGATTTATTACAATTAAAAACAGGTTTAAGCAAACAAAAATTTCACCATAATGACGAAGCCATTTTAGAAGCGCTTAACAAACATTACCGTAAATCACCTGAACAACTTATGATTGTAGAGAACGCTTATAAAAATGCGTAATTCAACCTTTAGGAAAGGTTGAGCCAAAAAGAATTAGTTAATATTTAGAAATAATTATCTATTGTATATGTAAATATGGATATTAGTGGCATACCAAAACACAAAGCAGAAAATCCATTTAATTATAGCGAAGATGATTTAGCAGAGAAAGCTTTAGCACTTGAAAAGATGAAAATAATTTACCCAACAGTCCCAGTTTACTATGCTGAATTAGTATATGATTTATGTAAGAACACAGACCAAGCTAAGATTGAAGAAATTAAGCAAAAGATTGAGTCAACCCCATTTAAGTATAATTATAGCAATCTCCAAGAAGAGTTAAATAAAGTAAAAGAGGGGGATACATCCCCCAAACCCCCTTCTATTTAAAACGTTGAAAATAATTTAAATTTTATATAATAGTTTTTATATAAGACTATTATATAAAATGGCAGACAGTTCTAGATTTGAAGGACAACAGATTGTTAATAGCATTAATTTTTTTGTTGATTCGGAACGAAGCTCTGTTGTAGGCGATACGCAAAGCAAAGGTGATGATATACATCTTGGATTTGAAGGTAACACTATTGAATGTAAAGACGGCGAAGTTATTAGACTTTCGTTAGTTGATTTTTATATGCCAAACAATCAATATAACATTGATGCGCGAAACTCACAAGCAACACTTATTTGCTCGGTTAATGGAACACCAATGGCTGCTGGTCAAGTTCATAATTTGCTAGAGCGTGGTAATTATTATGATACTGATGACATCGCAATTAATTTTGCTAACAATTTAGCAGCTCGTTTAATAGCATTAACTGGAATGCCTGCTGGAATAACATTAACTAGTATTGTTAATAATAATTTAGTAGCACAAAACACAATAGTTAATACATTTGATAATTTAATAACAAAATTAACACCACCACATCCACACACAATAGGAACAACATTAACAGGAAAACCAGAAAAAAAACTATTAGATGTTACTATTACATTTAGTGTTCCACATACAATTACTAATTTAAAAATCAGTTGCCAATCGGCTAATGGCGAGTTATATTTAGTATTAGGTGGAGAGCGTGGTGATAATGTTAATACACTAGTTAATAGTTTTAAAATCACAACAACATCAGCCAGTATTACAGTTCAAGGTTATTTTCCAATGCAACTTATCACAGAACCACACGTTTATTTACGATGCACATTAGGACAAAATGGTTTAGAAAGTTCTATTTTAGGAAGTGATGAAACTGTATATAATAATGATATTGTTGGTTCTAATATATTAGCGAAAATTGCTCGCACAACAGAAAGTTTTAGTTATGCTGGTAATCAATCACACGAGTTTTTTGTTACACTTCAACAAAGAAAATTAAACAGCATTGGTCTGTTTTTAACAGACAGCAAAAGTCGTCCAATTGGTCGTCCAAAAAATTCTGGAAGTGGAACTTCGGCGGGTTTAGAAACAGGCTCAACAAGTGATGTAACTTATGAAAAAGAAACACAATCAACAAAAGGCAATTTATATTTTACAGCCACAATTAGAATAGATATAGTGAAAGTATACAATCCTAATAAGTTACAAAGTGAGGCGCCACCAACGCCTCAATTTCCGAGTCGCGCGAGTGGAGTTTTAAGTTTTGGAAGTCCAACGGGGTTTAGATAATTTGAATTAAAATTTAAAAAATTTAAATCAAATTTTTTTATATAGTATTATTATATAAAAAAATGAGTTCGGGACTTCCGCCCAATGTTTCCTACTTTATGTCCCGTTTGATGGGTGTGTCTACTTCCCATTTCAAAATCTTTCCCCAGAACAGTGGCTCGCAAGGTGCTAACAAAATCCTTCGCTTTGAATTGCCAAGTAACACACTGCTAAATCTAAAAAGTTGCAGGATGATGTTCAATATTACCACTACATCTACTAGTGCTGTTGCTCAAGCACGTTTGGCTAATGATACCAGGTCTTATATCGATCGGATGGCTATTTATATGGGTGGAGTGCTAGTCCAAAATTCCTTCTCTAACTACAACGTTTTAGTTCATGCTAAAAAGGCGCTTGGTGCTGACCGATGCTCGGACACTACACTAACTCATCCAGAAATTTGCCGCACACACTCATACCACACTGGGCTTGCTTTTGATGCTGGAGCAACCGCGGTTGAAGGTCGTCATGAATCTTATGATTCGCTTGCTACTCAGTTAGCGATTGTTGATTGGGAAGGTTTCTTAGGAACAGCGGAACCTGGTATTATTGACACGGGTCTGTTTCCTCAAATTACCATAGAAATTACGTTAGCTGATAATGTTGTATGCCCACAATGTGTTTGGGCGGCTAACACCCCCCTTGCGTTAGCAACAACCGCCACTACTGGTGGTATCGGTGCGGTTGGTGCTGGAACCGCGTCATACACTATGGATAATATTACTATGCAGGTTGAGGTGCTTGGCATGGCTTCGTCTGTGTTAGATGAAGTTGTAGCCCAGCGTGTTTCGCAGGTTGGTTATTTATCTATTCCATTCAAAAATTACTTCTCATTCTCGTCGTCGCACTCGGCTACTTCGCGCTTCAATGTAAACAGTGCGTCGTGGGACCGTCTATGGGTTGCTTGGCGTGACCCGAACGGTGGCTCTGTTTCTGCGCCAGTTCCCGTTTCTGGCTATAAATTAGCTGGTGCTTTTGCTGCTGCCACTTCTGCTGGTTCTCCTACTGTAGCTATTGGTATCCCTCAATATGACAGCGGTGGTTCATTAGATACAAACAAAGAAAAATATGTTGCCCGCGCATTCAACTTTGTTGAGCCACTATTATCGGGACAGACCGTTTCTAACTACCAGCTACAGATTAACTCGGCGAATTACCCCGCCTATAAATTAACTGTTCCTGAAGCGTATGCGCTAACCATGAACTCGATTGATGTTTATGATAAAACTCGCACTATTTCGTTAGACCAATATCGTGATAACTTTTTCGTGCATTGCTATCGCTTTTGCTTACCTGAGTCGGATTATTCCAGACTTTCGAGTGGCCTAGATACGCGCGCCACGTCGGCTCAGTGTGCGCTCGTCACAGAAAACGTAACAAACTCGACTCCTTGCTTTATATTCGCCGAGGTGACTAGTGAGCTTAGGGTAGCCAACAGGGCAATCGAAGTGATAGTGTAGGTAAGCGATTATTTTTGGCTAAACCTTTCTTAAAGGTTGTAAATCTCTCAATTTTAAAATTATAAATCTATAAAATTTATAATATTAATATATATAACAATGAACTACAGTACGTTAAACGGAGCATTTGGTGCAGCTGAATTCAATTTTAGTGAGTTTCAACCAAGACAATCAACCAACGAATTAAATATTAGAAATAACAATATTAGAAGTCCGTTAGAAGGTGTAGGAGACCTAATCGCAAAAATGCCGAGAGATTTTAATGATACAATTTCTGCCCGCAACAGTGCAAAGCAATTAATCAATTTAGATTTTAATCCATCAAATCGTTTCTCTCGTGTTGAAGCAAGTAAAACAGCTGGTATGTATCCACAGCAAGGCTATGCTCGTAATCAGCCTTTAGGTTTAGCATTTGACCCAGAACATCCACTCAATCTTCCAATCATGCCTATTGCTGGTTATTATGATATAACCCAAAAAAATATATTAGGCAACCTTTTATAAGTATCTTTTGGAGGATAAATCCCCCTATTAATTATTTTGCAATACTTTTTATAAAAGTATAGTATATAGTAAATGAACTCTAAATATAATGGTTCTATGGGATATCAACGGTTAATTAAAGAAATTAAGAGAGATGGCGGGCCACCAGGTTCAGATTCGGTTAATTCAGCAACTATAATTAATGGTTCAATACTATCAGAAGACATAAGCGCTAATTCTATTAATTCATCACATATAATGGATGGAGCTATAATGTCTGTAGACATAAGTACTAATGCTATTATTACCGAAAAAATTAATGATTTAGCAGTTACAACTGTAAAAATTGCTGATTTAAATGTTACAGAGGGAAAAATAGCTGCTTTAGCGGTAACAGAGGGTAAAATAGCTGATGAAGCAGTTTCATCACGCATTATTCGTGATTTAGCAGTTACTAGTTTAAAAATTGCTAATTTAAATGTAACTACTGGAAAAATTGCTGATTTAAATGTTACTACTGGAAAAATTGCTGACTTAAATGTTACTACTGAAAAAATAGCTGACTTAAATATTACAGAAGGAAAAATAGCAAGTTCAGCAGTTACTAATACTAAAATTGGTGATTTAGCAGTTAGCACTGGAAAAATTGCTGATTTAAATGTTACTACAGGAAAGATTGCTGACTTAAATGTTACATCAGGAAAGATTGCTGATTTAGCAGTTAGTACAGCAAAAATTGCTGATTTAAATGTAACAACAGAAAAAATTGCTGATTATTCTATTACTGATAATAAAATAAATACTAATGCTGTAACAGATGGAAAAATGGTTAATGAAGCAGTTTCATCACGCATTATTCGTGATTTAGCAGTTACTACAATAAAAATTGCTGATTTAAATGTTACAGAAGGAAAAATAGCGAGTTCAGCAGTTACTAATACTAAAATTGGTGATTTAGCAGTTAGCACTGGAAAAATTGCTGATTTAAATGTTACTACTGGAAAAATTGCTGATTTAGCAGTTACTACAATAAAGCTTGCTGATTTAAATGTTACAGAAGGAAAAATAGCTAATTTAAATGTTACAGAAGGAAAAATAGCATCGTTTGCTGTTACATCAGGAAAGATTGCTGATTTAAATGTTACTACAGGAAAGATTGCTGATTTAAATGTTACTAATCCTAAAATTGCTGAAGGAACTATTGGTATTACTAAATTCACAGCAGGTGCTATTGCTACTTTACAAACAACACCAGCAAACTCTATTAATTCAAGTCATATAATAAATGGGAGTATATTAGGAGAGGATATAAGTGCTGGAACAATTAATTTAAGTAATTTATCAGCAAGTGCTATAGCATCTTTACAATCAGGAGCAACTCCAGCACCTAATAGTATTAATTCAAGTCATATAATAAATGGAAGTATATTAACAGAGGATATAAGTAATAATGCTATTACTGACATTAAAATAGCAGACTTTTCTATAAGTAATAGTAAATTACAAGACGATAGTATTGATAGTCGTAAAATAATAGCAGGGTCAATTTTAGGAACTGATATAGCAATTAATCAAATTGGAGTAAGTCATTTAACAGGAACAGCATATTTAGATTTAACAACAGCACAAGCACCTGATAGCATTAATAGTAGTCATATTGTAAATAGAACAATAACAGGAACTGATATTGCTCTTCAAACTATTAAAGGGGAAAATATTGAAGCAGAAACTATTACATCTTATAATTTATCAATATCATTAAATAATCAAATAACGGCATTACAAACAGCAGTAAATGATTTAACACTTCGTATATCTCAATTAGAACAAACAGCAGTAATCCGTTCGTTTGATACATTAGTAGGTTCTCCAACACCTATTAGTAGTTTTAGTATTCCAGTTGATTTAGCAGAAAGTGAAAGCATACAAATTGATATAACTTTGCTATGTGAAGGTACATCCGTTGGTGATCTGTACGTAAAATATAATTCATCAGCAGGAACTAATATAAGTTGGCCTGCTTATTGTGGTGAGATGAGATATACAAATAGTTCAACATTACTCTCAATAATACAAACACCAGAACTTAATGGTATAGTTGGTTTTGGTGCAACAGGAGGTCACACAGTCAATATAAGAGTAGAATTATATAGGTCGTTTAATATTAATACACCAAGTCAAAAATATATAATGAAAACACGCTCATTACATTTTGTATATGGTGATACTTTGGGTATAGGACATATAAATACTCAAGGTGGCGTATCATCTCATGTAATAACAGGAATACATATAGCATCAAATATAGGAGCTACTTTTAAAGCATCATATAGTATAATAAAAGATAAACGAAGAGCATTTTTTAATAGTATATTATCTTAATTAAATTGGATAAAAATCTCTCTACTTCTATTTTATAAAAAGTTTAATTTAAATTTGGTTATACCTTTTTTAAAGGTATATATATATATTAAATGCCTAATGACCCAAGAGTAAAGTTTAAGAAGAAGATGTATGACGCAAGTCATAATATTATACATTTTCAAGGTTTAGGAGGAGGAGGAAGACTCAGGTCAATATTTGAAGATGGCACACCAACAGACGAAGGTGGAGGAGGCACAGGCGGAGGCACAGGAGGAGGCACAGGAGGAGGAACAGGAGGAGGAGGAGTTAGTCCACGTGACATTCCAATAATCCCACAACCTCTCAAACCAAGTTTAAACCCAGGAGAAATTACTGGAATCACAATTGGTTCAGTTGCTACTGCTATGGCATTAACTGAGGCAGCACGACGAACCCTTGAATATCAACGAAGACAACGACTAGGAATGCAACCAGTTTCACAAACAGACCCATCATTAAGTAGCAGACAAAGCGGAGTCGGTGGAGGACGCCAACGTTCTCGGCTTAATTTAGCTAGAGTACTTCCAAGAGCAATTGATAGAGCAGTTCAATCATTCGAGATGACAACAACAAGACCAACCGCTTATAGTAATCTTCCAATTCCAGCAGATATGGTGCCCTCAAGTAGCAACACTAGTCGTAGCAGCAGTTTTGATACACGAAGTAGTTCAATACAATCAGACGAGCTATCAAGTATTTTAATAACCGACCGCATAGTAGTTCAACCAGGTTCAGTCCCTCAAAGACCAAATGTTCCTTTAAATTTAGAAGAAAAACTTAAATTATTACAATTAGAATTTGCGAATGAAAATATTAGTGAAGGACGCTCTAAAAATATACAAAGTGAGATTAGAACTATAGAACGCGAACTAACCAATCGCCCACAAGCACCAACAAGACCAGCACCAGCACCAGCACCAGCACCAGCACCAGCACCACCACCAGATTCAGTTGCAGCTAACACGCGAAGCAGAACAGGAACTGACTTAAATAGAGAATTACAATTAGAGGATGCACGAAAAACTATTGCTGAAATTCAACCAATAAAAGAGAAATTAAATATAGCGGTATCCGATTCAGCAAAAGTAAATGTTCCTCTCCAAGACAGATATTTAAGAGGACGAAGAACTACTTATGTAAATCAATTAAATCAACGCAATCGCCAATTAGAGAGAATTTTAGACAATCCAAACTTAACAGAGCTAGAGAGGCGACCAATTCTTCAAGAATATGAAGAAACTAAAATATTAATTCAAGAAGCTCAAGAAACAAAAATTTCTCGTATAAGCAAAACAGTAACTGCTGAAGTAAATACAACTGTTCAAACTCCAACAAATGATAATTTAAGGGCAACACAACCGTCACGAGAATTACAATCACGACTCCGACCAGTAGTAGCAGAAATTGAAATGAGACCATTACAAAAGGAGTATTTTCCTGAAATTGGGGAAATAGTCCAAGCAGCAATGCAACAAATGGGTTCTCGCAAACCTTTAGAAAGAGCGAGAGTAGCTCCAGTAGAACCACTTAAGTTTACAAGTACAATGACACCAAAAAAATATAGTGAATTTAGAAATCAGGCAGAATTGACTGCTGGAAAAGCAGCATTAGAACGCTCAAACGCACGTCTGTCTGGTTTAGAACGACCACCACCAGCAGAAAGACCAGCACCAGCAGAAAGACCAGCACCAGCAGAAAGACCAGCACCAGTAGAACGACCAGCACCAGTAGAACCAGTCCCAGTAGAACGTCCAGCACCAGCACCAGTAGAACGCCCAGCACCAGCACAAGTAGAACGACCAGTAGCAGTAGCAACAGAAACAGCAGTCGATAGATTTAATAAGATTTTTGATAGAATGGCAGAAGGTCACATACAGGCTGGATATGAAATTCCAGAGGCACCTCCAGGATTGCGCGGCATAGAAAAACAAAAATATATTATGGACGAAATGATTAGAGAAACAGCAGCCGATGGTGTTAAGATAGAGGCAGGTGAGGGCGTGAATAAAAAAGTTATTACACCAGAAGAAGCATTTGCTAAAGTTCAAAAACATTATGAAAACGCATTAAATGACCCAAGCACACAACGACCAATAGAAGCAATTAAACCAGAAGAACATATTGGAACAGCGGTTTCTAAAGGAAAGAAAGGAAAATTAACTAGAAAAACAGGACTTTTAGCAACTGAAGAACAACGCTTACGACCAACAGCATTAGCAGGAGAAGCACAAGGAAGAGTTCAATCAAGAGCAGCAGCACCAGAAGCAAGAGCAGCAGCACCTGAGGCAAGAGCAGCACCAGCACCAGAAGCAAGAGCAGCACCATCAGCACCAGAAGCAAGAGCAGCGCCTGAAGCAACGGTTCGTTCAGCACCAGCACCAACACCAGAAATAGCAGCGCGGCGAAGAATGGGAGTACCAGAATTGTCTGCTCCAACACAAGCACTGCCAGAAGAAAGGGCAACTTTTGCGGAACGACAAGCTTTTTTTGAAGAAACATCACGTAGAGTAGCTCCACCAATAGAACCAGTAGGACCTTCACCACCTCCATCAGCACCCGCATCAGGAACGGCAACGCCGCAAGAAGGAGCCACAGTTGAACGAACAGCAACAGAACGCGCTTCTTTAGCAGAAGAAGTCAGTCTAGGACTTAAAGGTAAAAAAGTGCCTGGGCGACAAAAAGCAAAAATCAATTCAGGTCGGACAAATAAAGCAACAGTTAATCCATTAGAAAAATTTGTAGGCCCACAATTTCGTAATACACCAAATCTTGAAATTCATCCAAGTGCTAAAAATTTACGAGGAGCACTCGCGGAATTAGGTTCTCGTGTTCCAAAGTTAGTTCCATCAAAGAAGGTGTTAATGAGTGCTGGTGCCAATTTAGCAGCCGAAGGTGGAGGAATGGTTACTGGGTTTTTTGCTGGAAGCGAAGCAGCAAAAGCAATGAATAAATACTTTGCTACACATCCACCAACAAATAGAACTGATGAATACGGACAAGCGTTAGCAACAAGTATGGTTGCGCTAGGTGTAGGCAACTTAGTATCAAAAGCAGTAACTTATGCTATAAGACAAGGAGCGCGAATTGCTATGGGAGCACAAATAACAGGTTCAATTAGTGGTGCTGGTATTGCTGGAGCATCGGCAATTTTTGAAGCAGGAGTATTTGCTACAGTAGCTACAACTACTCAATTTTTTATTACAAAAGCACTTGAAGACGCAGGAAACTCCCATGCTTACTCTCGCACTATGGGGTCTGTTTATGCAACAGAAGCTTTAATGTATACGGAATTAGTAATGTGGTTGGGAAAGGGTGGTCCTGTTAATTTAGCAGGCGATGTATCATTTCTAGCGAGTGAATTATTTATTATTGGTTTTGGTATATGGTCGGCATTTGAAGAATTTACTGAAGGAACAAAACAAGACCAAGAAGAAGAAACATTTCAAGCAGAACAACGTGCCGAACGCGCACGTGCCGAACAAGAGCGAAGAAACACTATTGCTACTATAAATAGAACCAATGAGGCACGGGGTGCATTCATGCAAAGATTATCTATGTACAATTATGACTTTGATGCACTTTATGAGAGATTAACAGACAAAGAAAAAACTGACTTGGGTATAACAACTCCTGAAACTAGACTTGCTTTCCAAAGAGATATTGAACGAACATTTGACCCATTTGGTTCATTTGAGAAATCTGAAGGTGGATTAGTACAAAACCCACCAGTGTTATCACAAGTAGAACAAGACCGTCGTGAAGTTATGAATAGTTACATCAATTGGTATATTGACGAATTGCGAGGCGTCCGACACCCACCATTCAATTTTGATGACCCTAAAGTCCGTGAATTAACTGAGTATTCTGGAGGCACTTGGCAATCGGCAGCAAAAGTAACAGCAAACACAAATCACCTTCAAGCAGAACGAGTTCATCCATTAATAGAGAAAGCACAAAATGACATAATTGATGCGTTTCATAATGAGCGTAAACCAATCGAACAAATGGATGAACTTACAGTTCGATATGCTACACTAGACCCAACTTTTAGAACAAATTACGAAGCGTATATAATCACCGATGCAGCCGCTCAAATTTTAATAGAGTTTAATAATACACAATCTACTTATAATGAGGTAGACCCAGCACTTTTAGCAATTGCTGATAGAGACCCAAATTTTAGAGCAGCGGCTGATGCGTATTATCAAACATTAGCAAATCAAGCACGCGATTATCAATTAACAATTAGTGAAGTAGCCCACTTGAATTCATTAATGGAAAACGAACAAGAAATTGAACTTGGAAAATTAAATGAGGCTCGTAATAGAATAATAGAGAAAAATCAAGCAGAAAATCAAGCAATGGTAGATGCTTATAATGCGAATATATTACGAGAAATAAATATATATGGTGACAACTTTGAGGCAATTATACGCAATATTAACGAGCAATCACTTCTTTCAGGTCATACATTTTTATATGCTTCTAATCGTGCTGACCTTTACCGACAACTTCATTTAGAAGTGCCTGAAATAGAATTTGTTGACCCAGTTGATGAAATAGATGGAAAACGACCAGATGCTACATGGCATCAAGGCAAGGGAAGAAAGGCAGGTGATACTGCTATTTATGGTTATAGATACAATTTAACAGACGAGCAAAATCAAGAAATTGAAGATTTAATCGCATCTAATCAAATATCACGATTTGATGCTGAAAAACAAGGGCTAATTATATATAACCGAGACCGAGCCAATTTCGTTCAAACCGATGAAGAAAAAGCGGCTGACCTTGGATTGTCATTAGATGCATATTACAAAAAGTTTGGTATAGTAGACCCCACGGTTATATCAACTGAACCGACTTATAAGGATTTACAAATATTGTATCCAGAACAATATCGAAATTTACGACAAAAATATGCTAATGACCCAGATGCAAACAAAAAAATTGAAGAAACACTAGCACGAGCTCATAAACGAAGAATGGAGGAATCAGGTGGAATTTATACACCATTAGATCAAGCACCAGATTTAACATATGTCCAACTTCAGCAAATGTATCCAAATGATTATAACAAATATATTAAAATATATGGAACAGAAAATCAAAAATCTATTGAATTAATGTTAAGAATAAAACATACTAATGCATTAGAAGCAGGAACAGCACCACCTGTTCCAGTAGAAACTCGCGACCCAACTTATGAAGAACTACAATTAATGTATCCTGAACAATTTGATATCTATAATGATGCAAATAGCACACTTGGTCAAGAAGATAAAACAGAAGCGATGTTACGAAGATTACACGCTCGAAGAACTGAATCAGGGACGGCACCGCCTATACCAGAACCAACTATTGATATTGACCCGACTTTAAAGAATGGAATAATAAATATGCCCGATGGTTCAACACGAACCTACAGAAATGGACTAGTAATAAATGTTATGTATGGAGCAGAAGCCACAAAAGGAAATTTAACCGACATTAAAAACGCTCAAGAAATAAATGCAGCAGAAGGCGTTCAAAAATCGGGTTATACTCCGACAAAAACAGAACCAACAACAACACTTCGACAAGGTGCCCTTACAATGCCTGATGGTTCTAAACGATTCTATGTTGATGGAAAGGTTGTATCGGTTGATTATCCAGAAGGAGTACAAGGAAAGACTATTAAAGAAATTAATGATGCTGAAGGCATCAATTCAATTCCAGTTAAAAATCAAGTAGTAGACCCAGGAGGTTTACCAACTCAAATTCAAACACCAACAGAGTTAACATACGTCCAACTTCAAGTAATGTATCCAGATAAATATCAAATGTACAACAGGTCATATGCGAATTCAGCAAAATATGGTATTACTCCACCATCCCCTGAAGAACAAGCAACGATGATTGAAGGATTATTAAGAGAAGAACATACAAATAGAACTCAAGCAGGAACAGCACCACCTTTACCAGCACAAACAACACCAGCACCAGCACCAGCAACAAATCAACCACTACCTTTTGTGCCTGGTGCTAAGAGTTATGAATATGCCGATTCAGGAACACAAGCACCAAAACCAACACAACCCACAACGCCAAGCGGAGCAGGCCCTAGTGACTATCGACCTCGACAACAAGAACCAATGCAATAGAAGAAACCAAGGTTCCCTCAAACTCCCTCCTTTTAAATATAATTTGGTAATACCTTTTCTAAAGGTATTATATAAATGGAAGAACCACAAACAGAAGACCCAGCAATTGCCGAGTATAGAGCAAGTGGAGATGCTGATATGGGAGCCGCAGCTAAACTCTCATATGTACACGAGTTAAATATAATAAAAAATAATTCAACAGCAAACCAAGAAACAGATAAACAAATAAAAACTGCGCTTGGAGAGAATCATTCAATTGTTCCAGAGTTTAGCGATAGAGATGCGCTAACAATAAAAAGACCTAATAATGATTATATATTAGCTGTTCGCGGCACAAGACCAACAAACATTTCTGATTTAATATCAGACGAACAAATATTAATAAATAGTAAAGTCAATAGAGTAGAAAAAATAGATAAATTATATAATGCTTTAAGAGAGAAAAACCCAAAGTCTAAAATCACCCTTACTGGTCATTCTCTCGGCGGTTATGTGGCAAACGCTCTTGCTGATAAATATGAATTTAAAGATAAGAAACTTGACATGGTTGGTTTTGATGTAGCCGCTTCGCCTCTTGGGTTACCTGATATGTTAATACAAGGCGTAGCACATCATATTAAACAACCACTATTAGGAGGCAGTGAATATGGAAATCATAGAATATATTTAACAGACACTTTTGACACTATAAGTTTTATAAATAAAATTGCTAATTATGATGATACTGTTAAAATATTACCACAACGAACTTCAAGAAGTAATTGGTTTGGTTCTCATTCAATAGATAACTATGTTCTTCAACCACAACAAAAAGCATTACGTGCTGCTATTACGATGACACAAAAAACAAATAAAAAGTTTTATAGTTCACCACAAATGGATGTAAAAAAACAAACAGCTGAATTCATAACAGACGATTGTTTAACAAATCCAAATCTCTCAAAATGTAAAACTATTAATAAAAAATTATAGTATATAAATGGAAAATGATTGGAATACTGATATTGAGGACGTCTTAGATAGTATTAGAGTAAATGCGTTATATCTCTCAAATAAGCATAAAGCAAGGTATTTTAGTTTATCAAATAGTATAAAATGGTATCGTTTGCCTGTGATAATAATGAGTGGTGCTAACAGTATAGTTAGTGTAGGGTTACAAGAATATATAGCTCAATCTATATTATCATTAACCGTATCGTTAATCTCTCTACTTTGTAGTATTATTGGTTCAATAGAATTATATTTAAAGAAGAATGCGCGCATGGAAGCGGACTTGATAAGTTATACACACTATTATCTATTAAGTGTAGAAATATATAAAACGTTATCTTTATTAAGACATAATCGTCCAATACCCGCGAGAGAATATTTACAAAAGATATTTAATGAATATACTAAATTGATAGAATCATCTAACCCATTAGAAACAGCAATAACAGATAAGCTATTGCCTATTGATATAAATAAGCCTAATAATGTATTGATGATAACTCATAGTGCTGAAGAAGCTAGTTTATAAATGTTGTGACCATTAAATAAAATTGAATAGCTTTTTTATTTTATTTTAGAGAGATTATTAAAATAAAATAAAAATGACTACCACACAAAACGAGTTTGCTAATGAACTTGCTATTATTATGGCAAATAAAAAAATTAAAGACAAAGCATTTATTGATAAGTATCTCCCTATTATTAAACAAGGACTTTTAGATGCTGCCGAAAAAGGTCATGATTATTATGCTTTCAAAATACATGAACATGAACCTAATCCTAAATATTTTAGACATTATAAGGATTATAAAAAGCATTATAATCCAACACAATATCGTGATAATTTATATACAATTGCTTCTATATTAGGTATTGCTACTCCTAAGATTGACAGAGATATGGAACTAAAGTATGATTGTCCTGAAGATGTTAGCGGTGATGATGATTTTGAATATGATAGTGATTGTGATGATATTCCTGATAAATATTTTAAGAAAGCAATATATTATTTATTTCAATATCCAAAATACGATGCTTCAGTAATTGATGATAAATGTGCTATTTGCTTAGAAGACTTTATTAGTGGTCAAACAGTAAAACAATGTAAAACGTGTAAAGATTGTATTCATATTGGGTGTTCTAAAGATTGTAATTTAAAATGTGTATATTGTCCTAAATCTACTCAAAATTATTATTTTAATGTAGATGATGCCAAATTGATTCCAAGAACAAAGAAAGAATGAAAGCCTATATGGTGTGCATCCGCTTGCTCGAACGCGAAACCTGATTTAAGTTCTTAATCAAAAACTTAAAATGCGAAAAAATGTATTTTTTTTTCACAGGATAAGACGATAAGGAAAAAATGTTGTAAAAC
>Ga0208053_1000053_pt1 | contig 24132 bp, 13 predicted proteins | sample LakMenEpi20May10_FD_150719 | JGI IMG/M metagenome (GOLD analysis project Ga0208053, IMG submission 150719) | Freshwater microbial communities from Lake Mendota, WI - 20MAY2010 deep hole epilimnion (SPAdes) | ecosystem: Environmental > Aquatic > Freshwater > Lake > Epilimnion/Euphotic zone ... | reverse complement strand
ATTAATACTTTTTTTGAGTTTGATTCTAACGCAGCAATAATTGTTGAGGTTGTTTTACCAAGACCCATATCGTCGGCAAGGATAAACTTTTTATTCTCAACCAATTTTTGTATTGCTTCTTTTTGGTGTTCAAGTGGTGGACGATGTGAATACTTCGAGTAATCAATTACCACATCTTTAACTGAATTGTCTTTGATAATTGCGGCCTTTGGTAACCAAAAATCGTGAAGTTCTTCATTTTCAAAAACTCTACCCCAAATGTGGTAAGCCTTTTCTTTATCAGCTAATAACTTCTCAACCCAAACTTTTTGGGGGATTTCGGTATATAATTTGTCGTCGGCTAATTTCTGAGCAAAGTATGTGTCAAGGATTACCCATTTCTTTGCAACTTTTGGTTGTTTATTGTGAAAATTGATAATGTATTCTGATTGGCTCCTTGTTGGATAAAATTTTCTATTAACCTGTGATTTACGTTTTAATTCCAAGATATAGTTATTGCCACCCTCATATGACTCAAGAATGGACATTGCCTTTGATTCTAAACTAACGTTACTCATTTAATATTAATAAACTTATTTAAAATATAATAAAACTTTAAGTATTTATCAATATATGAAACGGACATTAGAAAAGTTAGTTCCAGTTACAAGATTAGGCAAATTTTTTGGTAATGAAGATTTTGACCTTGATATTGATATGGGACAAGAATGGCTTGAGGGTGATATGAATTTTACCGTTGTGTTATATCGTATTGATAGGTATAAAACAAAAAAAGATGATGTTTACGGTGAAGTTTTAGAAGATGGGATACAATTTATGTCACCTATTGAATTAAAAGGTTTAGTTCAAGTTATGGCACCAACTAATAAGTTATACGGTAGTTCTAAAGTTGAAATACAAGAACCTGGAAATTTAAAGTTCTCAATTTATCAAAAACAACTTGATGACTTAGGTGTTGAGATTTGGATGGGGGATTACCTTGGATATTATGAGACTGAATCTCAAGTCAGATACTATTCCATTAGTGATGACGGATATGTTGTGTCTGACACTAAACACACTTACGGCGGATATAAACCATTCTATAGAACGATTGTTGCAACATATGTAAGTCCTGACGAATTTAACGGATTATAATAAAATAATAACATGCCACTACCAAGAACAATAGTTAAACCAACATTACCTTTAGTACCAAAAAAAGTTTTATCTGAAAGGAGAGAACAACTTTTAGAATATATTAAAGATGATGGAACTTATTTACCCAAATCAGTATTACATGCGGATTTGGATAAGGGTATGCTTGAATTTGTTAAAGACAAACTTAAAGTTGTTACCTCAGGTAAAATAGTTCCATTATTAGATATTATAATCACAACTCAAAATTGGTCACAATATTTAGAAACTTGGAAATTTGTGGATGTTGACTATAATCCAACCCCCCCATTTATTACTGTTGTTAGGACTCCTGAAGTTAAGTATGGCACAAATCCATCACTTCAATATACAATACCAAACAGAAAACAATTTTATTACGCATCGGTACCAACTTGGAATGGAAACGAACAAGGAATGGATATTTATACAATTCCACAACCAGTTCCTGTAGATATTACATATAATGTAAAAATTATTTGTAATAGAATGAGAGAGTTAAATCAACTTAATAAAATTGTGATGCAAACATTTTCATCAAAACAAGCATATACCTTCATTAAAGGTCAATATATACCAATAATATTAGCCAACATTTCCGACGAATCTCAATTAAGTATGGAATCTAGAAAATATTACGTTCAAAATTATGAGTTTACTATGTTGGGTTATTTGATAGATGAAGAAGAATTTGAAGTAAAACCAGCAATTCAAAGAGTGACTCAATTAATTGAAATGAACACAGCTCCAAGAAAAAAAAGAACAAACAAATATCCTAAAAACCCTGATAATTTTGAAACTCCATTTTTATTTGTTTCAGGTAATACAAGTTTAACTGACGTAATTGACTTTAGTTCAAATATGAATTTACTTTCAACAAGTAATGTTGATACTTTTGATGTATATATTAATAATGATTATTATGGGAGCGACCTTCAAAAAATTGAGATTACAACAAACGATATTTTAACTATAGAAGTTACAAAAAATGACAATACTGTAGAAGCAAACATACTATATGAAAATAAATTAATTTAATTTTCCCCATAAATGTCTTTCTTTTCTTTACATTTTTCTACAATTAAATTTTCTAAAAATTTGTAAATTTTTATTCCCCGTTTATCACAATATTTTTTTAAAATATCGTGTGATTCAGGAGATATTTTGATGTTTTTTATTTCTTTTTTAGGATTCATAGGTAGAAAAAAAGCAGTATTTATTCATACTCTTTATAAATACTTATCTAAAAGTAAAGTTTTTTCATAAAAACTCTAATATTTATCAATAAAATAAATCTGTAACAGAATAATTTAATAATGGCAGCACAAGCAAATCAAAAAGTATTTGTATCACCTGGAGTGTACACATCGGAAACCGACTTATCATTTATCGCCCAAAGTGTGGGGGTAACAACTTTAGGCCTTGTTGGAGAAACTTTAAAAGGTCCAGCATTTGAACCAGTATTCATAACGAATTTTGACGAATTCCAATCATATTTTGGTGGTTCAGAGCCCGTTAAATTTTATGGTACTCAGATACCAAAATATGAGGCGGCGTATATTGCCAAATCATATTTACAACAATCAAATCAATTATTTGTAACAAGAATTTTAGGATTGTCCGGATATGATGCAGGACCATCTTGGAGTCTTTCATTAGTTGCTAATGTTGACCCAACAACTATTTCTGCACCATCAAATCCCGTACCTTTTACTGCAACGTTTACGGGTACATCATCGGGAGGTACATTTAACCTTATAAGTGGGACATTACCAAATCAAGTTCAACTAAATAAACAATATAAATTACAAGACGGTTCAGTATCTACAATACAAACCGATTTTAACAATTATTTAAGTGAGATTGTAAATACAACATCACTTTCTGCAACAACGTCAGTTATATATGGCTCAATACTTTATGATGACAATTATTCTCTTACATATGGAAGACCTAATGTAAAAACTCCATATGATTGTGTACCTATTTTAGAAGAAAATAATTTATCTGCGTCGTCAAACGACCCTTGGCTTTATGCTAATTTTAATATTTCTTCAGGAAATAATTATTCGGGTTATTCTTTTTATTATGTTATTGATAATATAATTTCTAATGTGGATTCTAATTTTACGGTTACTATTTCTGGAGCTTCCATTAATTTTACAGGTATGGCGTACACCGACTTTAATAATATGGTTGTTGGTACTATTCGTTCACGAGGTATTTGTAATTATGTTAATAATGCCGGAAGTAATAACCATGGACCAGTTTATGAAGTTGGTATTGATTACAATAATAATAATACTTGGGTCCCAAATAATTTACAAATAGTTTGTACTGGACAATATTCAGGTATTACAGAATCACCTTATTCATCTTTTTTATTATCGGGTTTAACAAATGATAATAAAACATTTTCATTTGAAACTTCATTAAGTGCATCTTCGTCAAAATATATTACAAAAGTATTAGGTGTTGATAATTTTGGTAAATCAAGGTATGAAGTTCCTATTTATGTTGAAGAACTTTATCAGGGAAGTTTGAATTATGCTTATAGTCAAAATTATATCCGTGGATTAAATTGTGATTTAATTGCGCTACCTGATGCTAGAAGTCAATCAAGTCAATCAATTGCTTGGAATTTAGAAAAATACCAATCACCTGAAACACCTTATTTGGTTTCTGAATTAAGAGGTAACCAAGTTTATAATTTATTTAAATTCATATCAATTTCCGATGGAAATGATGCAAATACTGAAGTTAAAATTTCAATCGCTAACTTATCATATAATAATATGTCGTTTGATGTTCAGATTAGAAATTTTTATGACTCTGACTCAAATCCAGTTGTAATTGAAAAATTCACAAATTGTAATATGGACCCAGCATCAAATAACTTTGTTGGAAAAAAAATAGGTTCATCTAATGGTGAATTTGCATTAATTTCAAGATATGTTATGGTTGAAATGGCAGATGAATACCCAATTGACTCACTACCTTGTGGTTTCCGTGGTTACACACAAAGAGAATATGAAGACGCTTCGGTTTACCCATCACCATATCCAAAATATAAAATAAAATATGATTACCCTGGAGAAGTTATTGCTAACCCACCATTTGGAACACCTATTGGTGGCTCAAACACTGTTGAATCTCCTGGAGATGTTATAAGAAGAACATATTTAGGGTTTTCAACACAGTATGGAATTGATGAATCATTTTTAACTTATAAAGGAAAACAAAACCCTCAATCAAATTGGGCTTTGGCAACTGACTCATTTAAATGGAATTACACTAGTAAAGGTTTCCATATGGACTCAGGAGCAACTGTTGTATCAATTGCTAACACATCAATGACAAGTGGTCAAACAGCTTTTGAATGTGGTACTGCTGAATTTAGAAGTGACCCAGAAACACAAGAAAATCCGTATTATTTCATATATTCAAGAAAATATACACTATGTTTTGCTGGTGGTTTTGATGGTTGGGACATTTATAGAGAGTGGAGAACTAACGAAGATAGATTTCAATTAGGAGCTTCGGGTTATTTGGCGGGTACTGCACCTTCATCAAGATATCCAAATGCAACAGGTGAGGGATTGTTTAAAAGAATTGTGGTTCAGAACAATACTCAAGATTTTGCAAATACAGACTACTACGCATATCTACTTGGTATTTTATCATTTGCAAATCCAGAATCAACTAACATTAATATATTCGCAAGTGCAAGTATTGACTACGTAAATAACTCAAACCTTGTTGAGGAAGCGATAGACATGATTCAATTTTCAAGAGCGGATTCGGTTTATATTTGTACAACACCTGATTATAGAATGTATACTCCAGACGGAACAAATTCTTTGGACATTATTTATCCTCAAGAATCAGTTGACAATTTAGATAATACAGGAATTGACTCTAACTATACAGCAACTTATTACCCTTGGATTTTAACAAGAGATACTGTTAATAACACACAAATTTATTTACCTCCAACTGGTGAGGTTTGTAGAAACTTAGCTTTGACCGATAACATTTCATTCCCTTGGTTTGCATCTGCGGGTTACACTAGAGGACTTGTAAACTCTATTAAGGCGAGACAAAAACTTACACAAACCGACAGAGATGTACTATATCAAGGTAGAATAAATCCTATAGCAACTTTCTCTGATGTTGGAACTGTAATTTGGGGTAATAAAACATTACAAATTGCTGACTCAGCACTTAATAGATTGAATGTAAGAAGATTGTTACTTCAAGCTCGTAAGTTAATTTCCGCAGTAGCTGTAAGATTATTATTTGAACAAAACGACCAAGTTGTTAGACAACAATTCTTGGATAGTGTTAATCCTATTTTGGATTCAATTAGAAGAGATAGAGGTTTATATGATTTCCGTGTAACAGTTTCATCTTCACCTGAAGATTTAGACAGAAACACATTAACAGGTAAAATTTATTTAAAACCTACAAGGGCGTTAGAATTTATAGATATTGAATTCTTAATTACACCAACAGGGGCTTCATTTGAAAATATTTAACAAAATTAACGGGGTATATAACTGCCCCGTATTATCTAATTATGAAAGGACAACTTAGAGAAGGATTTAAAGAAGAAGGAACTCCAGACATGAAATATTACGCGTTTGATTGGGATGACAATATTGTCCACATGCCAACCAAAATAATAGTAAAAACTGAAGACGGAGACGAAATTGGTATGAGTACTAATGATTTTGCAAAACATAGGGAGAAAATTGGGAAAAAAAATTTTAAATATAATGGAGAAATTATTGTTGGGTTTGGTAAAAATCCATTTAAAAATTTTCGAACCGAAGGTGATAAAGATTTTTTAGTTGACGCTATGATGGCAAATGTTGGACCAGCTTTCGATGATTTTAAAGAAGCCATTAATAATGGTTCAATTTTTTCAATAATTACTGCAAGAGGTCATAACCCAAATATTTTAAAACAAGCTGTTTATAATTATATTATCAACGGATTTAATGGGATTGATAAAAATCAACTAGTTAAAAACCTTAAAAAATACAGGACGTTTGTCGGTGAAAATGATATAAGTGATGATGAATTAATTAAGTCGTATTTGAACCTAAATAAGTACTATCCAGTGTCTTTTGGTGATGAGTCAGGTGCGGTTAATCCTGAAGAGGCTAAAGTTCGTGATATGGAAAAATTTGTTTCCTACATTAGAAAAATGGCTAATAAGTTAAATAAAAGAGCGTTTATTAAAAACGATATATCAAATAACTTTATACCAGAGCAACCAACTATTGGATTTTCAGATGACGACATTAAAAATGTAGAAGTAATGAATAAACATTTTATAAATAAACCAAATAACATAATTAAGACTTATTCTACTGCTAGTGGCATTAAAAATAAATATAACTAGATTATAATTTTGATAAAATAAAAGTAAATAGAAAAAAATTTTAACAAGGATATATTTATACATATAGAATATAAACAACTAAAACAAAAAAAATAAAATAACATGGCTGATTTATTAATGAAAATGCCGATACCTTATGAACCAAAACGACAAAATCGTTTTATTTTAAGGTTTCCATCAAGTTTAGGTATTAACGAATGGTTTGTTGAAAGTGCTTCAAGACCATCAATTAAAATTGGAGCAACTGAAATACAATTCTTAAACACATCAACATTTGTTGCGGGTAGATTTAATTGGGACCCAATTAGTGTTAAGTTTCGTGACCCAATTGGTCCATCAGCCGCTCAAGCACTTATGGAGTGGGTTCGTTTACACGCTGAATCTGTGACAGGTCGTATGGGTTATGCTGCGGGATACAAAAAAGACATTGACCTTGAAATGTTGGACCCAACAGGAGTTGTTGTTGAAAAATGGATTCTTTATGGGACATTCTTAACCGATGTAAATTTTGGAACTTTATCTTATAGTCAAGATGCTTTAGCCGAAATTACCGCTTCTTTAAGAATGGATAGATGTGTGTTGGTTTATTAATAATACAATACTTCTATTCATTTACTATAAATCATAATTAAATAAGAATTATGTTTATAATTAAAAAAATCTAATTATATTTAACCGTAAAGACAATAAACTTTACGGTTAATTTTTTATATGGATACTCAATCAATGGACTACGGTCAAGAAAACTTCACATTACCACATGATGTGGTACAATTACCTTCACAAGGAATTTTTTATAAAAATAAAAAAAAATCAATTAAAGTTGGTTATCTTACCGCCTCAGATGAAAATATTTTAATGGGTGGTGCAAATGATTTAACGATGACTTTATTACGAGCAAAAATTTACGAACCTGATATTAAAGTTGAGGAATTACTTGAAGGTGATGTTGAAGCAATCCTAATATTTTTAAGAAATACAGGATTTGGGCCTGAAATAACATTAAATGTTACCGACCCTGTCACTAAAAAACCATTTAAATCAAACGTATTATTAGACCAATTAAATATTATTAATGGTCAACAACCAAATGAGGATGGTTCATTTACAACTCTTTTACCAAAATCACAATCTACAATTAAACTTAAACCATTAAGTTACGGTGAAATTATTGAGATTAGTAAATTAGCGGAAACATACCCTCAAGGTAGGGTTGTTCCAAAGGTAACTTGGAGAATGCAAAAAGAAATTATTGAAGTTGACGGGTCAACCGATAAAGCATCAATTGCAAAGTTTGTTGAGTCGATGCCAATTTCAGACTCAAAGTTCATAAGAAAATTTATGAATGAAAATGAACCAAGATTAGATATGACTAAAACAATTATAGCCCCGTCAGGAGAAAAGCTAACAGTGAATGTTGGTTTTGGGGTTGACTTTTTTCTCCCTTTCTTCTGATTATAGAAAAGTTCAAATCGACGAATTTTATTATTTAACAACACTAATGAAAATTTCTTATCAAGATTTTGAAAGAATGCCCTTGTTTGTGAGAAAATACTTACTAGATAAGTGGATAGAAGATAACCAAAAAACTTAAAAAAAATTTTTTAATCTATTTATATTTAAGAAATAAACCAATCTTTGTTGGTTTGTCAGTTCACACGTAAACTAAAAAAAAATATAATAACAAAAATAGATGTCAGAATTAAATGAAGGTTCTATAGAGCGAGTTAAAAAAAGTATTGAAAGTTTAGGTTCTCCAATTGAAAAAATTATTGATGCCATAGGCGGCATGTATAAGCAGGCTGACATCCTTAATCAAGCATTTTTAGAAGGTAGAACCAGAATGGATGAAATGGCCGATGCCGTTTCAAAATCTGCTGCAGGAGTTATTCGTTTAGGTGGTTCAATAACTGATGTTGGTACAACTATGCAAAATATTGCCGCAGGGTCAAAACGAAATGTTATTGCGACTGAAGAACAAGTTAAAAAATTATTTGCGGCATCTAGTGTATTAGGAACTAGCTCAGAAACTTTAGTTAATAATTTTGCGGAAGTTGGGTATGAAACTTCTCAAATTGGTGTTAATTTAGAAGGTTCTATTCAATATATTCAAAGTCTTGGTTTAAATGCGAAAGATGTTATGGGCGATGTTAATACTAACATGAAGAACATGAATAAATACAATTTTGCAGATGGTGTTGTTGGGTTGGCTAAAATGGCGGCACAAGCGTCAATGTTACGGTTTGATATGTCAGATACCTTTAGTTTCGCAGAAAAAGTAATGAACCCTGAACAGGCAATTAATATGGCGGCAGGACTCCAAAGGTTAGGTCTTGCTGTTGGTCAATTAGGTGACCCATTTGCATTAATGAATGACGCAATCAATGACCCAGGAGCATTACAAGATAGTTTAATTAAGGCAACAAAACAGTTTGTTCAATTTGATGAAAAAACAAAATCATTTAAAATAAACCCACAAGGAATGTTAACTTTGAGGGAAATGGCAACAGAAACTGGAATTTCTTATGATAATTTAGCAAAAAGTGCTTTGGCCGCTGTAGATTTAGATAAAAGACTTTCGTTCATTAATCCAGCTTTAAATTTTGACAAACCTGAAGATAAAGAATTGTTGGCAAATATGGCAACAATGGGAGAGGGTGGAGAATACATTGTACAACTTAAAAATGATAAGACGGGAGAAGTTGATAAAATTAAGTTAAGTGAAATTACAAATGAAGAACTTAAAGCTTTAAGAAAACAACAAGATGAAAAACCTAAGACCTTAGAAGAAATTCAAATAAGTCAGTTGGATGTATTAAAAAATATTGAGGCAGCAATTGAAGGAACTGCCGCCAAAGGAACTTATGGTGTTGCCGGTGCATCCGTTGTACGAGGTAATATTGTTGGAGCGGAAAGAATAACAAATGCCCTTGTAAATTCTGTCGATAAAAATGTTCCTGAAAGTGCGGAAATAACTGACAAAATTAATAAATCGGTAGATAAAATGAGTGGATTATTTATTGCAAAAGACGCAGGTAAACTAACTAACGATGAATTTGTAAAACGATTAGAAACCCTCCAAAGTACTATAGTAAATGATGCAAATAGTTTAGGTGAAAAAGGAATTGAAGCGTTTAAAAATATTCTTTCTGATGTAAATAAAAAAGTAACAGGTAGCAGTGGTATTGAAAAAGAATTTAAAAAGTTTGCTTCTGAGATTTTAACCGCAACAGGGACTCCACTAAGCGAAGCTGATAAAGCTAAAACAAAAATCAAAGACAAAGAACTCAACAAAACGACAGAAGATAAAACATTAGGGCTTTCAGATGTATTCGGAAATAAAACAAAACAAATTCAGGAAAATTTAAATAATAAAGGTTCAAGTAGTCAAAATTTAAATACCAATAGTAAAGTTGATTTTGGAGAATTTAAAATCACAATTCAAACACCACCAGGAACAACTTTAACTCAACAACAATTAAATGATATATTCAATAACGATAAATTTAAACAATATGTTGTTAACCTTACAAAACAAAATTCTTCGGAAAATAAAGGGTCTGGAGTTTTATCATACTAACGAGAAAACATTTAATTAACAATTAAAAAATACAAACTAACCTATTTATATAATAAAGATATTGATGGGTAGCCCGTTAGATTTTGTAAATAGTGAAGGATTTAGACAAAAATTAATTCCTAGAAATTTAGCTCCATACGCTAAATCACCTAGTCCTGCCACCCCACCTATTAATTTTGAGGTTATTCAATCAAATTATTCTGTTGTTGATAGTCCCGATTATTTAATTGATACCCCATACTTTGCCAATTCAAGTTATCCACTTAACAAGTGGGGAGCTGAAGGAGGATATCACCAAGCTCCCGATGTTAGTGGAAATTTAAATACCCTTTCAAATCAAGGAGAATATGGGCCAGGACAACAAGATGCTCATATTGTTGATTCCGGATTTGCCGCAACTCAAATATGGAGACCGTTAAATGGGTACTCAAGTAATAATAATTTTGACGCTGGAGAGGCAATAACAGCCTTAAACACTTTTTTACCTGACCAAAGACAATCAAATGGACAACCTTATTTTAAATTTGTTCCTTCGTCCTATCGACCACTCTCAATCTTATTAGATAATGACCCAATAGGTAGTAATGGTTTATTGAGCGATGACTCATTTATTGCTAGATTAGGGGCAAAAACTTTAAAAAAAGAATTTGAAGACCGTATTGGTCGAGAACTATTAAGACAAACTCTTGGACATGCTAACATATTAAATATTAATAGTGGTAGTAACCTTGTTAATATTTTAAGTGGTCAAATACCCATATTAGAACCAAACTATACCATTACAGTATCGTCAAATCCATTAGCGGTTGCTGCAAATTTTGCGGTTAGTCTTGGTGGAGTTACTGCACCATTTTCAATAATACCGGGTTCTTATTTTGACACTAGTATAAATCCACCGCAACCAACAACAATAGCACAATCTTTGTTAGCAAATCCAATTGCTGCGGTAGGTAATTTTGTTAGTAACTTATTAGGTGCAAATAAAACAGGAACTCAAATATTTTACAACAATACAGGTGCAGGTCAAAAATCTATTTTATGGAAAAACCTTAATTTTAATAAGTTTAAACCAAATTATGATAAGAGTTTATTAGATACTTTAGGTGGTGCACTCGTTGGAACTAGTACAAACACTTCAAATTTTTATGTTGGAAGTACATCTTCAGACCCATCAAGAGTATTTTCACCATCAGGGGCACTACCAAATGATGCATTTGGTAATGAACAACAAGACCCTGTTTATGGCCCATCTGAGTTAGCTCAATTGTATGAAGGTCCAAGTAACGAAATTCGTTTAGGTGCTAACGGACCAACATATAGTAATGGAGGAGGTATTGAAGGTGGATTTACTTGGGTGTCACCAAAATATAAAGATAATGCGGGTAAACATGTTGGTGTTGGAGGAGAAGTAACAAATCAAGATTCTGATTTTAAACCATCATCTTATAATTCAACCCAATCAACTGAAAGGACTTTTAAAGAAGGTTCCATACTTGATAAGACACAAAGAATTATTGATAGCCAACCACAAGGTGGTAAAAGATTACAACATGCTGGTAATGCGATTGACCAAGTTAGTAAAGTCTTCAATGATGGATATAAAGAAATGACTAAAGGTTCAAGAGTTTTATCGTATGTTGGGGCAATTGGACAAGAAGTTGGAACTGAATATTGTAGAGTATTTACAAAAGATACTCCATACCTTCAGTATAATGACCTTCAAAAAACAGACGGTATTACAACTGAAGGAAGACGATTTTCTTATTCTGTGTTAGATAAGACATATAATCTTAACATTGCACCTAACAAACAAGAAGGGGGTAAAGACTCAACAAATATTATTGGTTCACTAAATAATGCTTATGCTAAAAAATATATGTTCTCATTAGAGAACTTGGCGTGGGCAACATCAAACAGTCCAGGTCTTGCAGTTTCTGACTTGGCGGTATGTGAACGAGGGCCTAATGGAGGTAGAGTTATGTGGTTTCCACCATATAATTTAGTATTTAGTGAGTCAGTCCAAGCAAGTTGGCAATCAAATGATTTTATTGGAAGACCTGAACCAATTTACACTTACAAAAATACAAGTAGAACTGGTACTTTAACTTGGGATATTGTTGTCGACCACCCATCTGTGTTAAACATTATTGTTAATAAAGTTATGGCCAATGAAACCAACAAAACAAGAATTGATAGTATTTTGGATTCATTCTTTGCTGGATGTAGAAAATACGATTTATATGAATTGGCTAAAAAATATGCAACAATAAATCCAAATGATTTATTTCAAATGCAACAAGCAATTACATCTAAAGAAATTACAAAAGAACAGATGGAATATGTTGTTAGTACAATTACTGTAGAGAGTCCAATTGCTAGTAGTAATGGTGGTGGGGCTAGTGCTAGTACTCCAATTATTGGTAATACCGAATATTTTATGAGCAAATATAATCAAATCGGGTTTTATTTTGCAAATGATTATCCAAAACCTTCAACTAGTCCAAGTTATCCAGAAATGTATGATGTATATATTGGGCAAAAAACAACATATGCTGGAAAAACAAATGGAACTCAATTGGTTCAAACCTATGACACAATGGTAACACCAAACTATGAAATTGCTAAACAAATGGCAATTGATGTTGCAGAACAAATTAAAAATAGTGAGGCTGGTACAGTAACAATTAGAATTAATTCAAGTTGTTCCGCTCCTGCAACTGTTGGTTATAATGCTGAGTTATCGGTTAGAAGAATTAATTCGGTTATTAAATTTTTTGAACAAAATTCTGCAACAAAAGATTATGTTGCACAAAAAAGATTAATGGTGGTCGCTGGAACCGCAAGTGGAGAAGTGACAAGCTCAACCCCAATGGTTTCAAGTACCAATGTTGCACCATACACTTTACCATTTTCACCTGGAAATTCTGTAAACTGCACCGATACAAATCTAAATGCGGCGGGTGGAGACACAATGTCATCAACCGCGGTTTATACATCAAATGCCATGGCTTGTAGGAGAGCATTTATTGCTGATATAAGTTCAACTCTAACCGCTCCACCACCTGCTCCTCCAATAATTGTCGAGAATCCAAAAGAAACAAAAACAGTTGTTACCGGTAATGTTGTAACAACAACAGAAAAGGTTAATAGTGTGGAAAATGTTCCAGTTCAAAAAGATAATATTAGTAAAAGAGTGTTAAGAGCATTACTATCTGAATGTGATTATTTTGAAGTTATGAAAGAAGAAACTCCTATGGTTTATGACAATCTTAAAGATAAATTAAAATTTTTTCAACCGGCATTTCATTCAACAACACCTGAAGGTCTTAATACAAGGTTAACTTTTTTACAACAATGTATGAGACCTGGTGATACAATACCCGTAGTTAAAGGTGATGACTCAGGGGGTAAACCAATCTTAGAATATAATAATGCTACCAATACGGCTTTTGGGGCGCCACCAGTACTAGTATTAAGGGTTGGTGATTTTTATAACACTAAGATTATACCAACAAGTTTAAGTCTTGCATATGAAAATTTAGACATTAATCCTGAAGGTATTGGTATTCAACCTATGATTGCAAAAGTAACAATGGCATTTAATTTTGTTGGTGGTAGTGGATTAAAAGAATCCGTAGATAAACTACAAAATGCTTTAACGTTTAATTATTATGCTAACACTGAAATTTATGATGATAGAGCGGATTCAACAGATTTAAGTTATAAAGTTATTGACAAAGACTTTATACAATCGTCGGCTTTAAGTAACGTTCCACCACCAACAATTAATGATGCTAAACCTAATGACGCATTAAGTAATGAATCAACTATTGGTACTATTATAACAAATAATATTAGTGAATCGGGACAAACGGGTAATATTAGTTATGAAACATTTATGGATAAGCTTGTGGGCGAAACTCAAAACTATTTTAATACTGTTGTTAGTAAAAATAAAGAAGTGACAACTCAATATAATAATGCACTACGACAACAATGGATGTTAGAAAGAAATTATACTAAAGGTGATATGACTGTTGGAACTGGAGATGGTATATATACGGAGAAAAAGGTTGATTTATTTGGTAAACCATATAATACTGATAAAAGAATTAATGAAATAATCTCAGATTTAATTAAGGAAATTACATCAGACAACGACCCATTCATCCAATTTATCAGTAACCCTTCTAAAAATTTCTCATCAAGATTAGTTAAACAAGTTAAAGAAAATTATGTTAATGTTGTTAATACTAAAAAGGGGTCATATCAAAACGCGTTAACGACTATTATTCAGACTACTGTTGGAGTTCAACAAAATTATATTGGATATCTGGCCAGAGCAAATACAGTCCTTTATAAGTCTATTCCTACTATTTCAGGAACTGACGGCTCACAACAAAAAAATGGTAATGTTAGGTCGTTTATATTGTTTCCAACAACTGAGGTTAATTCAAGTTCACAAGGTTCAACTGATACATTATCGGAGTTTTTAATTGATGTCACAAAAATTAGTGACAATATTAAAGAATTTAATGGTATAGTTTCCAATGAAACTAATTTTCAATTTTCAGGTATAAATTATAAAGGTACTTTAGTTTTTCCGGTAGATACTCCTTATAAATTTCCTGGAAACGAAAAAGTTTTTGTACCTTTTAGTACAAATCAATCATACATTAATTTAAGTCCTACTTCAACATTTCAAAATACAACATTTAAAATGGTTTACATGATTATTTCTGATGATGTTGTTGACGCAAAAAAATATGAAACTTTTAAAACTGCAATGATTGGTAATATACTTGGTAACACTGGAATTATTGGAAACGGTGCGGATAATTTAAGTGAAGTTTTTGATGCTTATTGGGATAAAATAGCAAAACCATTATTTATTGAAGAAAATAAAATAACTGAAGGATTTATTTCATATATGGAAAAAGAAAAATTACAACCCTTTTTGAAATATACACCATTCCCAAGTAAAAAAAGAATTTTTACTTATACAACGGAAGGTGCCGGAAGTGATGGGCAAGTTAAACTAATAAAATCATTAGGAGCAACACAAAACCAAAATACAAATAATCAAACATGGAACGACGTTGATGGTGCGTCGTTATTCATATCAAAAGTAAACTTTAATTAATGGCCTATCAATATTGGAATAGATATAGCGATTTTCTTATAAATGGAGAACAAACTACTGTGCCTTTTGTAAAAATACCACAAAAACCTACAGATAACGCTTACATATATAAGGTAGCTAGAAGTAGATTAGATGTTATTTCTCAAGAATATTATAACTCACCATATTTTGGTTGGTTAATATTACAAGCAAATCCACAATTTGGTGGATTAGAAAACAATATATATGATGGTGCGGTATTGATTATTCCTTATCCTCTACTACCTTCATTACAAGATTATAAATCAGCTTTAGACAATTATTTTTATTATTATGGCAGGTAATACACCAGGGGACAATAGCGGAAATATATTCACAGAATTTGAATATAATAATATTATTGTTGTCGACCCAAATAAAACTATTGATGCGTTTGGTAATATTAGGGAAAGATTGGTTGACCATGAAAAATTGGTTATGTTTGCCAACCTTGAAGCCGAAGTTGTACCAAGAACCAAACTATCAATTGGAGGAAGTCCCGAAGATAGGATTAGAACTATTTCTGTTGCAAAGATTAATTTTTTAAAACCAACAAAAGGAACATCACTTACTTCTAGTTATTATGATGAGTTAACTGGTAAAAATTCAAGTACTGGGTCAGGAGAAAATCAAATAAGAGAAAAAACTATAACCCCAAATGACGGAACTAAACCATACCAAACCGCTGTTATCAATAACCCTGGTAATACGTCAACAGATAACGGACTATTAGGTATTACAAGTATTAGGGTAACAACAAATACTTCTTTTGTTCCAACAGTATCAATTGAATTAGAAGATATACAAGGAAGAGCTCTGTTTCAGTTAGGGGATAATTCACCTTATGCCGCGTTTTTTAATTTACCTTATTGCCCTTTTTATTTAACACTTAAAGGTTTTTATGGTAAGGCCATTAGATACCAATTAAATTTAAAAACATTTAATGCCAGATTTAATTCTTTTAGCGGGAATTATCAAATAACTTTAGAATTTGTTGGATATAAGTTTAATATTTTAAACGAAATATCTATGGGTAGTTTATTGGCAACCCCACACATGTACAGTACTAGATTTGATATTTCCAACTCATCTCCTAATAATACGGATAATGTCGTGACTCAAATTGTTAGTGAAAAAGGATATCAAAAAATTAGGGAAGTTTATAGTGAATATAAGGCAAAAGGATTAATTGCTCCTGATTTTCCAGAATTAACATTTGCGGAATTAATTGCTAGTTTAACAAATTTTGAAAAAAACATTATTAATACTTACACTAAAGTAGATGTCCAACCATTAACTGATATTAGAGCATATAAAGAAACTTTAAAAAACTATTATAATGAAATCTATGGGGCGACAACTTCTTGGTATAATACTTACATAAATCCAAAACCAATAGTTTTAAATAATAAAACTTTGGTTTACGCTTTAAAGGAAGAAATATTAAAAGACCCGGTAAAAGAACTAAAAGCCAAAACACTTTTAAGTGGTTATACAATTGAATATAATAAATTATTGGAATCTAATCAAACATTAGGTAAAACAGGTAAATCGCCGATTAAAAATGCGATTAATTACAACTCAATGTTAATTAATCTTACCCTTATTGATATTAATTTAGAAAAAACAACGATAGAACAAACAGGTAAGTTATTACCAACAACCGCTGATACCAAAACTATTAAAGAGTATTTGGAAAAGATATTAGGACCAGAAAACGAAGTACCAAAAAATTCACCCGAACTCATACCAATTAATACTATAATAAGACCATTATTTATTTTTAAAGAACAAAACGTTTCAAATTCATCTCCACCAAGATTTGAAAATTTAATTTCTCAGATTGAGGTAGACGTTAGTCAAAAACTTACTGAATATGAAACAAAATTAACTGCCGATTTCGCAAAAAAAATTGAGGACACAAAATTAGGTATTGGGTTCAGTCCTACCGTTAGGAATATTTGTGCGGTTGTTATGGCATCCGCCGAGGCGTTTATTAGATTACTTGATGAAGTACATACAAATGCGTGGAACGTTAAATATGACCCAGTAAGACAACTTGCAATTTTAGAAAACCCTTCTTCAGTTCAAGGTAGTGATACGCAAGATAATCTTAAAATGACTAATGAAGCCAAAAACGAAAATCAAGGATTATCAACAAGTCAAATACCAGTATATCCTTGGCCGCAATTTTTTGTTGAAACTCCTGAAGATAAAAAAGGAAGATTCCAATTAAAATATCTTGCAGACCCTTCTGTTGTTGATATAACGCAAGGATGGAATTATTCAAAATGGCCCGAAGTTCAATTTGTTGAAGAATATATGAAAGGATTAACTCAAAAATTTAATCCTCCAAGTCCTCAATCCGATATTGATAGTCAGTCAACAACAAATATTATTAATATTAATGCTATTGAATATCCATCAAATGGTATCGCGTATGTTAATAAAGAAGAAATTAAATTTTTTTATGAAATATGGGAAAGACAGTTCTTAACCTCAAATTATTCTGGATTTATTAGGGCAAATGGAAATCAACTAAACCAACTAATTGATTTAGTTTCAAATTCTGAAACAAATAATATTATAACTAGTTTAGGTGTTAGTTCTCCATTTTTAAGTTTAAAATTAAAAAATTATGACTTAACTGCAGAAAAATATGAAAGTTTCTTGAACACCATATCAAATCAAGGAACTGGTAGGTCATATCAAGAATTTATTAGGGATATATATGTTACCCCATATATTAAAAATATCACCGAAAATTCTTTCAATATTATTAATATAAATGAATTAGGTAAGTCACCAAAAAATAGTATTAAATTAGAATTATTAGAACAATTAGTTAAAAACGCCAGTAACACGCCAATGATTATTGATACTTATCCGTTTACAAATTCAACATGGGTAAAAAATAATATGAGTCTTAGTGATAAATCACAAGGTTTTGAGGTTTATAAAACAAATGAAAGTTTAAAAGTTTTCCAAGACAGAAATGTAATTTCAAATTTTAGTAGTGTGTATGATTATACTACTAACAGACCTGTTACAAATTTTTCATATTTAAATGTTAGTAATCCAATAAATGAGATTAACGCAACAAATTTAAAAACATTTCTTGACACAAGAAAAAATCCTGACATTTTTGTACCAACAGAAGGTTATGTTAATCATTTTAGACCTGCAACAAATTTAACCACCGAAACGACTACCACAATATTAAACACACCGTACTTTATAAACGCAATTCAAAATGGTGTTTATAGTTGGAGACAAAAAGATAAATACCCATACATTCAAGCGGCATATCTTTTTATAAATTCATTGCCATTGGCGTCTTTAAGAGAACGATATAAAACATACGGTTCACCAAATGACTTAGATTATATCGCATCTTGTTTTAAAAAATTTGGCGCTATTCATAAAATGCCATATGCTTGGATTTTAAAAATGGGTTCTTTATGGTATCGTTATAAAACATATAAAATAACTGGAATTGATTTTATTGATACCGCTTGGGACAATTTTGACCCTAAAATTAATTTTGACCCAATAACCAGTTCAGACACTAAAACATATAAATTTGAATTTGATGGAGTAAAAAATATATCATTAGTAAACAGTGAATCAAAAATGCAAGTAGGGTTTTACCCAAAGGTAATTAACGACTTTAATGTTTTTTATAATAGTTATGATTTATATAGTGGATATACCGATTCTGAAATACAAACAAGTGTTAATGGTGGTATGAAAGTTTATAATTTTCCTGAATCAAATATTAATCCAAGTTCCTCAGTTTCAAATCTTCTTGGTGGGACAACTAATACATCGTCTATCCAAACTTGGTCGGTTATTTTACCTAATAATGTAATGGATTTTGAGGCGTTATCAGGAAATTGTTCACCAAATACAAACACAAGTAGTCCTAAATATTTTATTGTGCCTTCATTTGGTTCTCAAATAAATCAAGTTAATACTGAGTGTTTAATAAATAATGTTCAAATTTTACCATTCTCAAATGACCCATCAATCTATAATGGTTCTGTTAGATTACTATGGGCGGCACCAAACTACGGTTATTTTAATAATCTTCAAGTGGTTAAACCACAACCTGATTCATATATTAACGAAATTTTAACTGGTAATACAAAACAATCATCGTTTAAATTATTACTGGAAAATAACTATTCAAATATTGAAGAAATATTTTCGGTTTTTGATAAAGGAATTTTAGATAAATTCGAACAAGAATTTTTAAATTTTTCTAAACCAATTTCAGACATTGATTTAGGACCACAAGCTAATGTACCTATTAATACTTCACCTGTTGATAACAACGCAATTTTTAAAAACTTTCAGTATTTGTTTAGAAGTTTAATGTCAGTTAATTCAAATAGCGAATTAACCAATACAGAATATTTTAATACACTTGGTAATTCACAATTAATTTCATTTTCAAACACAATTAAATCATTCTTAGAATATGATGTTATTTTAAAATATGGTAATCCGGCAAATTATAAACGAAGAATTGTTGACTCGTTTTTAGCATCTAATGGTGGAAACAACGCAATTGTAGACCCAATACCTTTTAATTTATATGTCAACAATACATTACCATCAGCAAACGGAACAATTACTTTGGCACAATCCCAAGCAACATATCCTGAGGCTTGGTTGGCTTTAGAAACTGAAGTAGGGTTTTCGACAATTACAAATTTAAAATATACAAACCAAGGTTCTTATATTACAGATTTTTTTATTGATAATAAAATTGAATTTTCAGTAGATAATATTACATTGTGTTCGCAACTCATTAAACAATATGCTACTCAAAAATTATATACCCCAACAATAACTAGTTCAGAATTTAAAGGTAGACTTCAAGATTATTTACAAGGAACAAATACAATTCAAAATATTTTTTTAAATCAAATACTAACAAAGGTTAGGGCTGAATTACCAAACCAACAACAGTTACCTGAGAAAAAAATAGAAAGTGTGATTGACGGTCAACAAAGTAAAGTTGAAAATTATGAAGTGTTTAAAGCTTTAAATGATAAATGGATAGCTGGTGGAGATTTTACAAATAAAACTTTATTTGAAGATTTTTTATTTTTGGATAGAGCATCAAGAAATGTTGGTGATATTATTCTTGTCGATATTTTTGATTTAAAAAATACTTTAAAAGAGAGTTCTATTAATATGGAAATGAGTGTATTCACATTTCTTAGTGGAATATTAATTAAGAATAAATTTAATGTAATGCCATTACCGGCATATGTTAATTTTTATAATGTGCAAGATGCAGATGGGACTACAATATCTCAAAGTGCTGAAGGTTCTTTAGAGTTTGCCGATAATATGTGGGGAACGTTTTTAGATGTTGATTATAGAAAATCAGGTCCAAAATTAATTTGTTTTTATGCCGGACTCCCCTCAGCTTATTTAGATTTACCAAAAGGTAATTCTAGATTTAGAGATGATGCTTTTGATTTAAAGCGGGCAAATAACCCGTTAATTGAAAATCAAGTTGGTAAAAAGGATTGGGCACTGTCAAATAAATGTGTTGGATTTAATGTTGACATTGGAACAAGAAATCAAAATATATTTTATTCTTTTAATGTTTCTATGGATAGTGGTAAAGCAACTTCAGAAACAATTCAAACTCAGTTGAACATGGTTAACCAAGCAAATGGTAAAACTGTTGCAACTCAAAATAATGGTTTATATAATTTATATAAACAAAGAAGTTACCAATGCCAAGTTGTTTGTTTGGGAAATGCATTATTACAACCAACAATGTATTTTAATCTTAGACATGTGCCAATGTTTAATGGGCCTTACTTAATTACTGATGTCACTCATACTATTGGTTCGGGAGAATTTATTACAGCATTTACCGGAGTTAGACAAGGAGTTTTTGATTTACCTTCAATTGACAACTTTTTACAAAGTATTAATCAAAATCTTTTAACCCAAATTGAAAGTATTATTTTAACAAATAAAGATAACGTTCCAGATAAACCATTAACTAACATTAATAAAACGGCATTGTTGTCTCAAAATGGTGATAATGTTGCTGCGGCAGCAAATTCTTGTACTAATAATTTAAGTGATAATTATGTGACTTGGGGTGATTTTGTTGAATCTATAACAACAGGATTATCACCTTTACAGTTTGCAAACGCAATAACCGCCAAAGTAACTAATACTGAGTTACAAACTACAATTTATTTGTTATGTTATGTCTTAACTTTTAATAAAGATAAATTTTATGGGTATAATAATAATTTTGCAAATGTTCCATTAAGTACAAATTGGGGGGCTAGTACTATTTATTTTGTTCAAAAACAATCCTCTTGTGTTAAAATTCCTAATTCATTAGGAGCATTAGTCTCACAACCTATTGCTAATTTTACAAATCTTGATAAATTTTTAGATTTTATGGTTGCAAGATTAACACCAAATATTAAAAGAATTTATTATGGAGAAAACGGTAATGCTCCTTTAGGTCTTTTAAAATACTACGTTTGTTATTGGAAACCGCCAACAGCAGAAAACCAAAACATTCCAGAATCTTATTTTGACGAAAATCAAGATGAGTTTGCAAAATTATATGATACTTTTGAAGACGCTTACAAATCGGCAAAACTAGTACAATTAGATTTTGAATCAGTAAAAAGGGCATATGACGCGGTTAAGCGTCAAACCCAACAAATTGTAAACCCTAATACAACAAATACAACTAATAATCTTAATACAACAACATTACCACTACCAACTTGTTTTCCACCAACTATCACATCATTTTCACCATTAACGGGTGTTACTGGAACAATATTGAATATTACAGGTACTGATTTAGGTACAGTAACGGCTGTGACAATAAATAATGTAACAACCACAACTGGAATTACTATTAATAGTGGTGTGAATATTGTGGTATTAATTCCATTTAGTAATACACCAATACCTCAAGATAATACAATTACATTAAGTGGTGTTCATGGTATTGGAACAAGTACTACAATCTTTACATATAATCCATTACAAACATCTGCCGCACCACCAACAGTTGCTCCAAATCTTCCTCCAAATGTTAATACAAATTCACAACAAACTGGTCCGATACCTATGATTGGACAAACTCAAAATGGTGTTACATTTATTGGAAATGCGTCAGTTAATGTTGATATTAATCCTGTTCTTATTGGTACTTATACTTTCTTACCTACTAACAATTATCCTAACATGAGATTTAAGGTTACTCAAGAAAACGTCGTGAATGATTCAACAATAACATCTACCGTATATGAAAGTAATATTATTGGTTTAGGCGATACTTACTTAACTTCAAATAACTTCTATATGAATCAAGCCAACATATTAAGTGTCATTACTACTAATTGGCAAACACCACCATCAAATTGTAATATCATTTGTGAATTTACATTATTTGCTAGGTCTTTAGTATCTGGACAACTATCAACTCGCACTTTTAAACTGAATATACAATTATAATTTAACAAATAACGATATATTTATATATAAAGATAATTATGGACATTAAAACAACATTAGACAACTACCTTGGTAAATCTACAAGATTTTCACAAGAAGATAACGGAGACGGAACTAAACAAGTTTGTGATTTAGATACGGGAGATTGTTATACCGTAAGAGAAAAAGATGGTCTTATTGAAAGAGCCGGACACCAAACAACCGCCAATAGAAAAGTTAGAGTTGAAACATCTAAAGGTATAAAACAATTATTAAACGGATAATATAATGAGTATAGATAAAAAGATATTAAGCGAAATTCAACGATACAGAAGTATCAATAATTATATTTTGGAACAAGAAGTGCCTTCACCGCCTGTTGATGCTGGAGCACCTCCTGTACCTGAAGTAGGAACTCCACCACCACCTGCCGAAGCAGGAGCAGCTCCCGCCGAACCAATTGATGTTGAAAATGACCCTGACGTTGAAAAAATTGATGACGAGGGAGAATCGGAAGAAAAAGATAAAGATAGTGAAGGCAGCGAAGAACTTGATATTACTGATTTAGTTACCGCTCAAAAAGATATTCAGTCAAAACAAGATGATTATTTTGACAACTTATTTGGACAATTAGGTAAATTGGAATCAAGATTAGGAGAAATGGATGCAATTATGAACAAGTTAAATGCTCTTGAAAATAAAATTGAGAAATACAGAGAAAAAACTCCACAAGAAAAATTGGAACTAAGAAGTTATGACTCATACCCATTCAACCAAAAATTATCACAATTCTTTGATGATAAAACTGATGAGATGGAAAAAACAGGAAAAAATGAGTATGTTTTAACTTCTGATGATGTAACCGACATTAATGTTAATGACATTCAAGATTCTTTTCGAAACAAATCAAATGATATTAATGACAAGTTTAAATACAAATAATCTTAAAATAAAATAAAATGGAAGGTCACTCAAAAAGTGACCTTTTTTATTTGACAAATCAATAGAATTTTATTATATTTATAACACAAATTAAATTTAAATATATAAAAACATGATGAGTTCATTAGACGCCGTATTGGCACAGTACGAAAAAGCACAACAAGGGGGCGGGGCCCAAAGCAAAATGTCGCAAGACGAAAGAATGAAAAAGTATTTCGCTTGTATCCTTTCTGACAAAGAGAAATCAGGACAACGTAGAGTACGTATCCTACCAACACCAGATGGTTCTTCACCATTCAAAGAAGCATGGTACCACGAAATTCAAGTTGGTGGACAATGGAATAAATTCTTTGACCCAGGAAAGAATGATAACGAACGTTA
>Ga0208053_1000046_pt1 | contig 25259 bp, 30 predicted proteins | sample LakMenEpi20May10_FD_150719 | JGI IMG/M metagenome (GOLD analysis project Ga0208053, IMG submission 150719) | Freshwater microbial communities from Lake Mendota, WI - 20MAY2010 deep hole epilimnion (SPAdes) | ecosystem: Environmental > Aquatic > Freshwater > Lake > Epilimnion/Euphotic zone ... | reverse complement strand
ACGTAAGTACAAGTGTTTCTGTGGGAAACAATTCCCTGTTTTCAAATACAGATGGAATCAAAAATACAGCCATTGGGTTCAGTTCATTGTATTCAAATACTATCGGAATCAACAATACAGCTATTGGAAGCGAATCGATGTATTCAACCACAACAGGAGGATATAATACAGCTATTGGAATTTATTCGTTATATTCAAACACAACTGCATCAGGTAATATAGCTGTTGGTGGTGGTTCGATGTATATAAATACGACTGGAAACAACAATACAGCTATTGGAATTACTTCGTTATATGCAAACACAACTGCATCAGGTAATATAGCTGTTGGTTGTGCTTCGATGTATTCAAACACAACTGCATCAGGTAATATAGCTGTTGGTAATATTTCGTTGCTTACAAACACATCTGGAAACAACAATATAGCTATTGGTAACGGTTCTTTACAACAAAATACAACTGCTAGTGATAATACAGCTATTGGATACTATTCGATGAATATAAATACGACTGGAACCCAAAATATAGCTATCGGTTCTTGTTCGCTACAACTAGCAAATGGTTCATACAATACAGCTATTGGAGCAGATTCATTGAATTCATACACATCTGGATCAAATAATACAGCTATTGGTGTTTCTTCGTTATATTCAAATAGATCTGGATCAAATAATACAGCTGTTGGATATAATTCGTTGTTTGCAAACACGACTGCAACTGATAATACAGCTATTGGATATAGATCATGTAAAAAAAATGAGTTGGGAATTAAAAATACGGCAGTTGGGAGTGATTCTTTATATTCTACTGGATATGGACACAATAATATAGCTATGGGATATCGTTCTTTATATTCAAATACAGGTGGATACGATAATACAGCTATTGGGGGTTCTTCATTGGGTTATAACACAGGTGGATATTACAATGTAGCAGTTGGGGTTAATTCGTTGTATTTCAACACGACTGGAAACGATAATACAGCAATTGGATACAATTCGTTATATTCCAATACATCTTATCAAAATACATCTATTGGCAATAGTTCATTACAATTAAACAACTTTGGATATCAAAATACAGCGATTGGTTACAAATCGTTGTATTCAAATACAAGTGCGATAGGTAATGTAGCTATTGGAATGGGTTCGTTACAAAATACACAAGACTCCTACAATACAGCGATGGGATATCTTTCTTTATATTCGAATACAACTGGATACGATAATACAGCTATTGGGGGTTCTTCATTGTATTTCAACACGACTGGGTCCAGAAATACAGCTATTGGAGTTTCTTCGTTATATTCAAACACAACTGGATCATATAATACAGCTATTGGGGTTTCTTCTTTATTTTCAAATACATCTTCATTCAGTAATACAGCTGTTGGTAGTGGTTCGTTACAAACAAACACTGCATTCGTTAATACAGCTGTTGGTTGGAATTCGTTGAATTTAAATACAACAGGAACCCAAAACACAGCTGTTGGTTATAATTCGTTGAGCAAAAACACAACTGGATCATATAATACAGCTGTTGGTAGTGCTTCATTACAAACAAATACAACCGGAACCAAAAACACAGCTGTTGGTCAGGCTTCATTGGGTTTAAACACAGAGTCGGGTAATACAGCTGTTGGTAGTGCTTCGTTGAATGTCAACACAACTGGAATAAATAATACAGCTGTTGGATATCAATCGTTGAATGCCAACACAAGTGTGTCAAATAATACAGCTGTTGGATATCAATCGTTGAGCAAAAACACACTAGGATCATATAATACAGCTCTTGGCAGAACTTCATTAAATTCCAACACAACTGGATCAAATAATACAGCTGTTGGATATAGTTCGTTGTTTGCAAACACATCTGGATCAAATAATACAGCTGTTGGTAGTGCTTCGTTGTATACAACTTCAACTGTAAGTGATAATACAACTATTGGAGAATCTTCATTGAACAAAAACACAACTGGAATCAGGAATACAGCTGTTGGATATAGTTCGTTGTTTGCAAACACGACTGCAACTGATAATACAGCTATTGGATATAGATCATTATATTCCAACGCAACTGGAATCAAGAATACAGCTATTGGAAACGAGTCGTTGTATTCGGCAACTGCATCCACTAATACAGCTATAGGATACTTTTCATTACATGATAATATATCCGGCACAGGTAATGTAGCAGTTGGTAATCTTTCATTAAAATTAAACACGAATCATATTAACACGGCAATTGGATACTATTCAATGTATAACAATACAACAGGAACCCAAAACACAGCTATCGGTGCTTATTCGCTACAACAAGCAAATGGTTCATACAATGTAGCTATTGGATACAACACATTATATTCTACATCTGCAACTTACAATACAGCCGTTGGTAATAGTTCATTGTATTCAAATAGTACAGGTGCAAAGAATACAGCAATTGGTCATAGCTCGTTAAACCTAGACACAACTGGGGCATATAACGTGGCAATTGGAGATAGTGCAATGAAAGATAACGTATCAGGTTTGAGTAATATAACGATAGGCTGCCAAAACGATATAGGAACATATGCTCCAGTTTCTAATATAGTGAATGTAAACAATAGAATCTCGATGGGTTCCACTGCAATTACGGGCGCGTATATTCAAGTACCATGGACAACTGTATCAGATGCAAGAGACAAAACTGAATTCGGTGTTGTACATCATGGTCTAGATTTTGTGAAGCAATTAAACCCAGTGTCGTATAAATTCAAGGTTGATCGATTCAAGGAAGAAACTTCTGGTCCAGTCAGGTATGGTTTCAAAGCACAAGACATCCTTGAACTTGAGAGAGACCACCCTGTTATTATAGACAACGAAGATCCAGATAAACTTCGAATGAATGGATCGTATATTATTCCTATATTAGTAAATGCTATAAAAGAATTGAATTCTAAACTAGATGAACTCGAGTATATTTGATATATTATTTTATGTTTTTTTAAAATTTTATTTTATGTTTTTTAAAATTTTATTTTATGTTTTTTAAAATTTTATTTTATTTTATAACTTGTACAATGTCGGAATTAATATACCATTTTATAAAGCTTAAATCTTACGTTCAATTGTATCATTGGAAAACGACTAATTATGAAAGACACGTAGCAAGTGGTAATCTATATTCAGAATTAGATAAAAAAATAGATCGTTTCATAGAAATTTTCCAGGGTAGCAAAAGAATAAACGTTTCGAAAAATCTGGTGTTGAAAAATATTACAGATGCAATTTTACTAGAAACATTGGATTCATTTGTAGCATTTTTCTACTCTCAGAAACTAAAATCTGATCTTTCTAATTTACGGGACGATATAGTTGGTGATATTCACCATACGCTGTATTTGTTTTCTCTTATGTAGAATAATGAGACGCATACACGAAAGTTCCAAATAGAACATCCAATACTAATACTAACCAAGCGTAGTCAGGGAAAACGAGTAACATCGTGGCGAAAAGGAGATAGAATAATGCGTGTTTGATTCCTGACCAGTATCTATCAGAACCAAAGAACCCTTTCTTATTTATTATATCATTGTAAATAAAACCAACGGCTATTAACACGGAAATGACGGACAATAAAATTTTATAGTCCCTAAATTTATATCCAGCAAAAGCCATAAGAAGTCTCGTTGGAACGCAAACGCTATAAAACAAATTCATTGGTGTTGTTAATAATATATTTTTTATTTGTTAAAAATAAAAAAAAAGAATTTATTAATAATGTCCAGTAAATGTTACTGTGTTGTATTCTATACAAATTATAGAAAGGAAAATTCATGGAAACTACATGCTGTTTACGAATCTAAACAAGACGCTATCGATTTCGCATACACACTCCCCAGTTTCAGAAAGGAATATGAAGACTTTGTCAATCCAGTTGGAACGATCGTGTTCACAACAACATGTGGAATGAAACACCCTCTTGAAATGGATAATCTTTCCGACAAAGAGTTCGCAGACTACACTAAACAATATACCTTGTATAAAAACGAATCATATCCTTTTGATGGATTAAGCTGGGACAACCCAAAAGTCGCTATTATTGAAATTGATTTATTTATGATGAAGAGTTCGAAGAAAAAAGAAAAAGGAAAGGAGAACTGAAAAGAGAACTGAAAAGAGAACTGAAAGGAAAAAGGAAAGAGAACTGAAAGGAAAAAGGAAAGAGAACTGAAAAGAGAACTGAAAAAAGAACTGAAAAGAGAACTGAAAGGAAAAAGGAAAGAGAACTGAAAGGAGAACTGAAAGGAGAACTGAAAAGAGAACTGAAAGAAAAAGGAAAGGAGAACTGAAAGGAGAACTGAAAAGAGAACTGAAAGGATAACTGAAAGGATAACTGAAAAGAGAACTGAAAGGAGAACTGAAAAGAGAACTGAAAGAAAAAGGAAAGGAGAACTGAAAGGAAAAAGGAAAAGAGAACTGAAAGAAGAACTGAAAGGAGAACTGAAAAGAGAACTGAAAGGTAAAACAAATTTAAAAAAAAGGTTTATTAATAAATAGACAGTCTGACAATGAATTGAACATGAAGACTCTTATAGAGTTTGTAGTTGTTGAGATTAACAAACATAAAACCAAATTCATAACAACTGGGGTTTATACTTATGATTATGATAAATTTATAGAGAAACAAAAGAATGTAAGTAAGCTTAGAAACAGATACTTACATTCTTTAATGATAATCGACCCAAATACGAACAAGTATATAAAAACTATTTATTTTGAACTACTATAAAGCAATTTCGCTGTTTTGTATAAAAAATTACCCCATTTTTTTTCATTTTTAGTTACACGCAATCCAGAATATTTCTTCGACGGTTTCAAAACGAGCACCAATTTCCCACTTGATTCAGGGTATTCCTTTCTTAACATCACCCTCGCCTTTTTCAAAGCCGCTGTCCAGCGGATACGAGACTTTTGTCCTTTTTTCTTTACAACCGCCATTTGTTTCTTGCTGCGATACCTCCATTTTCCATCAATCTTCTTTCGTGTGAGGTCTTTCTTGGAAAGACCAGACGAAGTCTGATCTGCCACTCCTCTCCATACTTGGACCTTCGAACCGATTATCGCCATTATTTATAAATAGAATTTATTTTTTTTTCAAGTTTATTGTAAAAAATACGTTCATCTTTATCTATTTTTTTTTTGATCATTCCAAGTAATTTTAGTTTCTCTTTGTTTGTTTTGTTATTAAAGTTCGCTTTTTTCAAAATAGAAGAATACATGTTCTTTAATTTTGGAAAATCATTGATCCATTTTCCAAAGTAATGGATATACTGTTCTTTCGAAAACTCGGCACCGTTCTCTTCGATATATAATAAGATTTTACACACAGAATTGACAGATAACTCTGTTCTCAAAATAAGAAATGGTTCTGTTCTATACTCGGCGTCTGCTTCGCTGCCTTCAATTGTGCATTCAATTGTGCATTCTATTTCGCTGTCAGTTTCTGCTTCGCTGCCTTCCAAATTAAAACTAAAGTCATTAAATTTATTTACATTCCTTATTATTTCTGGTATATCGATTGATGCAAGAATATACTTAATAAGATTAAAGAAGGAATGATCAACGTGAGGTCCATACATTGTGTTAATGTAATTTATTTCATTTTTTTATGTTGTATTATATTAACGATGACATCGTGTAAGGAAGGATCCTTCAAGAAAGAATTTTCTTCTGAGAAAAGACAATTAGAATCTAAACGAATCATGGATAAATTCAAGGATAGAATTCCAGTGATTGTAGAAATATCCAAGAAATGTAATGACATTCGAGATATCGACAAGCAAAAATACCTAGTTCCCGAAGAATTATCGGTTGGGCAGTTTCAATATGTGATTCGAAAGCGTATCAAGTTGCCACAATCTAAGGCGATGTATATGATCTTCAACAATAAATTATGCACAACATCTGAAAGTATAAAAAAAGTATATGAAAAGAATAAGGACACTGAAGATGGATTTTTATATACTGTGATCAGTACTGAAAATACGTTTGGGTAGTTAATATTACTTCTTTGCTGTTTTATGCGTATCATTTACTATCTTTCTATTATTGTATAACGATTTGAGTATTTCATCTGTCACAACGTTACTGTATTCTTCATCTTTTTCCATATAACCAAGATGATTACGAAGCTTCGTCATATAAATAGAAGCTGTTTTATCTATACTTTCCTCAATGACTTCTTCCAGTTTCTTTAGAATTGTGTCCAGTATATCAGGTTGCTCCTCTATGAAACTCTCCCCATTAAACGTCAGTATTTTATTAGTTCGTCGGTTTTCTATTTTGATATTGTGATTTTCAGGAAAATTCTTGTCAAAATGTAACTTTTCTAATAGATTTTCTATTCTTGGAACATTTTGTTCTTTAGTGTCCATCAAACAACACTTAAAAACTTCTTCTGGGGGTAATCTTGAGTAATCAGAATTATGAAAACTGTTTATGTTTATTATATTATACGTGTTATTGCAATTTGTATTATTGTTAATAGTATTTTTAGGCTGGTTAGACAGTTCAAGTATTTTGTTCTCTAGCTCTTTTTCAAGCCTTTTTATTTTTTCTGTACAAAAGTGTTTTAATATCGATTTTTTCTTAATAAAAGTTTTTTTACAATATTCACAAAAGTTTCTTTCTTTTTCCATTTCCATATTTCCTATACATTCTTCTATAGATATATCCCGATACACACTATCACATATTTTTAGACGATTGAAATGTTTATACATATCGTTACGTCTGGAAGTTGAATATCCACAACGTTTGCATTCATACATTTATTATAAACTTTTATTTTTTTCTGTTCGCAAAAGTCGCAAGAAAAAGCTGCGAAATCGTGCGAATTCAAAAAGTCGCAAGAAAAATGACGATTTTCTTGCGAACTCGCAGGAAACTCGGAACCATGAATTTGCGAGTTGGTTTTTTTCACTAATTTGTCTTCATACAAATGTGTAAGCTGTTTTTCGTCAAAAAAGGGTCAAAATCGGCGTGTCTCATGTTTTTTTTTGCGGGGGGATGCAAATCTTTTTTTTTTAAAACTCATTAAATTGAAAATCGAAAAAAAAATGGAACGTCACTCTCCGAAAAAAAAATGGATTTCCAATAAAAACGATTTTCGCGATTTTTGCGCAAAAAAAAATTTGTGTGATTCATGATTTTTTGGTCCGTCCAAGTCGATAAATTTCTCCTTACATGATTTGGGGGCAAACTGAAAAAACACGAAAAATCGATTTTTTTTTTTTTTTGAAAAAAAATGAAAATCGCAAAAGAAAAAAAAATTTCCGGTATCAAAAATGGGAAAAAAACCGCAAATAGTGAAATGGTTTTTCCGAATACATTTGGACACCATTATACAAATTTGGGGCAGAAGATTCATATATTGGACTAAAAATGAATTTTAGTGTCTCGTGTGTCTAAAGGACCAACTTTTCGATCTTTTTTGGCAAAAAGTGGAAAAAGTGGAAAAAAAAAGAAAAAAAACGGAAAAAAACCTTTTTTTTTTGAGAAATGAAAGTTCAAAAATCTAGTATTCCAATCTCACATATTCTGAATCTGAATCTGAATCAGATTGATTAAAAATACCAATGAGTTCTTCATGTGTTATGTTTTCCATTTTATTGAGCACAGTTTTCGAGGCGGTGAAAAAACTATTGCATGTCGATTTATCATTTCTTATTTTCATCGGAGTGAAAGTGTTATTTGATTCGACTACGAATTCAACGATCTGGTTATCAACTAACGGTTGAAGAAAAAGCATGGATTCTTCTGGTACAGAACCAAATTTCACAATTGAATGTTTGTCGAAACAATATAAAAAGTATTCTTTTCCATGCCTAGAAACTTGAAAATCGATAGTGTGCTTGTACTTCCATTTAAACAAATTGAACTGTGTTCGATATCCAACCGGATCATTTATAGGGTACATAACAATCCCGTCATTTTTTATTTTTTCTTTTTCCATATCATTGAACAATTGATTTATCTGATTCATTTTATAGAATTTCTTGAAACAGATTCGGAAAGAGCACAGATCTTTGTGATAACTATACAACACATTTAAAAAAGAGTCACATTCCATCCACCTAGAATCCCAATCAAAACTCATTACATTTTTTCCATTTACAACAATAGAATCATGAATAACGAACTGATTATCAATAAGCTCTCCATCTAGCAATGTATCACCGTCGAGATTAGCAAAGTTCTGGTCAACGATATATACATCGAAGTTTCTATTAATAAGAAACTGCAATCGATTTGAATCGATTATTGTAGAATAAAAGAAATATCTTTCACCGTCCAATTTAGCACATACGGTATACGGGGTAGATACCAACGACAAGAGATCCTTCCTCTCAATTGAAACAGGTTGAACCCCAGGAAAGATAAGTTTCCTTGTAGTACCCCAGTACTTGCAAATTCGTGTGCGAACTATTTCCAATATTTTTTTATTGTGTACTACGAGGACAGGTTCATCAATTGATTCGATAAAACACTGTGAAAATTCCATTATAAAATACAATAGTTTAATTTTTATCATTTATTCAAAGGATCTTCGAATGGTTTATTTTTTTAAAAAAAATGACAATTAAAATACAATTAAAATATAATTAAAATAAAATCAGATTATATGGAGAAAGAAAACGAACGATCAAAGTGCTGTGAAGCAAAGTGCTGTGAAGCAAAGTGCTGTGAAGCAAAGTGCTGTGAAGCAAAGTGCTTTATAGAATATTGTGGAACATCTTACTGCGAAAGTTGTGTTTCGAAAGACATAGATTCTACACGTCCAATGAAAATGAAAATAGGAAATGTTCTTGGCACAAAAGGAGCTGTAAAAATACAGATCATTCCTATAATAAATAGTGGAAAGATTCTAGACTCTGAGATGGATATTCCAATGTTCACTTACAATCTTAATAGAGTGAGTGATTTTTACCAACGAACTTCTGGTATGAATATGGAACTAGATCTCAGTGAACTTGGTTACACTCCTTATTTCACAGAATTTTCGAACTGCGATAACGGGCAATGTGGAAATTCTGACGATATCATAAAATCAATTGCATCAAATTACAATGCAACCGATAGAATCTTAGTTTTTTATTTTCCGAAAGCTTGCAAATGTATACAGAATCAAGCCGCTGGATCTGCATATGTCACACACAATTGGATTTGGATATTCACTAATACTCCAAGAGTTATCGCGCATGAAATTGGGCATTGTTTAGGTTCGTATCACGATAACTTTCGATTAAATCCATACGGGAATATGGAAAGTATAATGGGTGGAGCAGATATCGATATTGGTGAATTTCCAGTGGTTGGAAAATTACTATTTGGTTGGCTAACAGATACCCAGGTAATTCATATAATGAACTCAATGGAAATAGACATAGTGGAAGCAAAATACAAATTATATATGAAATTCGTTGCTTCTAAAGTATACGGATTGTATTTCTTTGACGTTGAAATAAACAACTATATTTTTATCGAGTACCGGAAAGATTGTGGATATGATGGATTGATGATATACAAAACATCGGTTTTCGACAATCGTCCTCTTCAGTACTGGTATGGTCCGACAAATATCATAACAGATTCAAAATCATTTATTCGCTCCTCCTACAGTATTGGCGAAAAGTTTGTGTATAAAAATTACAAAATATGGATATCAGCTATTACATCAGATGGGGTACGTGTGAAAGTAATCATGTCGTGAATTATTTATCCATATTTTTTATATTATTGTTTTGTAATAGACTATCGAAAAAGATGATGGAAAAAATTAAATTGTTCGATAACGAAGGTGAACAAGATGACAAAACTGAAATAAACACTTTATGTGTTCTAAGCTTATTTAAAAATAATGAAACTTTTCCGAAAAGTTTTCTACCTAAATGTAAACAACTGGAAGAAACGTATTCATGCAAGTTTGTGTATTTTTTTCTAGAGAACAACTCTACTGACAATACTCCGATTATACTGAAAAGATTCATTGATTCCAGGAAAGATGGGAGTAAATTATTTACACTCGATTTACCTCCGTTTATCAATAAAGATACTAACTTCGAGAGAACAGATCGATTGGCTTTTTTTGCGCAATAAACTGATTGAAAATTCATCCCCTTTACCATCTAAATGGGTAGTGTTGCTGGACAGTGATATATATTTCGACTTGAGTGTCTTTCAGGGTTTGTTCTCTGTCCATCCAACAAAAAACGGTATTGGATTTTTATCAGCTTATTCTGTTCAAGGATTTAGAGTAAAAAATGTAAGGAAACAATTAAAAATCGATCAGGAAATATCGGACGATCAGATCATCACATTTGGACATTATTATGACACTTTTGCCTTTGTGGATAAAGACAATCAGAATTACTATCCAGAGTGTCGTTTCGATGTTTGTAAACAATGTACTTCAACGAGAACAATTAAAACGACGAACCAACCATTTATATTAGTGCGATCAGCTTTTGATGGACTAGCGATCATTCGTACAGATATTCTTCACAATCCTAAAATCAAATGGAACACAATTAATTTATTTAATAAATATTCCTTATGTGAACATGTTTGTTTCTGTGACGCGATTCACAGTGCAACGGATTACAAAGTAGCTATTGCAACTTCTGTTCGTGGTAAAATGTATTGGTTAAGTGGATAATTATAAAAGCAGTTATGTGGTTCTTTGACATAGAAAAACATAACTGATTTTTTTTTGTAAAATCGTAATTGAACTTGTAAAAAAAAGAAATTAAATAAAAGGCGATCCACTAGCCACAGCACGGGGGTAAGGCGACAGAATACCCGATAAGGGCATGTAACGCCCACCTACAGTTCCAAAACGGGACAGTTTTCTCGATGTTTTCTTTGAACGTATGGATCTCATCATTTTCTTTGCGCGTCTGATCTGTTTCATTATCATCTTCGAGGACTTCCATACGCGCTTCGAGCCTCTCTTGACTGTAACTCTAACACCGTACTTCTTGGCCATTCGAATCAGTTTCTTCGAAGGCTTCGTTTGCTTTTTAGACGCCTTTGCGGATCTCTTTGTTTTCTTCGAACGCTTCGATTTCTTCTTTCCAAAGAACCAACCTATCAAATTTTTCTCCATGATATTAATTGTAAACAAAATATTTTCGGGGAAATCTTTTTTTTTTAAATTGGAAAAAAGAGTCGTTTTAATCATTGTAGTATACTTTTAACTTTATTAAGGGTTTTTAAAGAACGAAATTTCACTTTGTAATTATTTGCAATTGTCAGTGTCATTTTTTCATTGTCAAAACGTACGGATGGTCTTGATGTTGAAAGAATCCAGTATTGTCTTCCTTGTTTTCTTGATCGCGAAATATAGATCTGGTTCTTGGATATACTTATCCAGGACGATCTGTCGGACATAACTTTTCCATTCATGTAAAATTTACGAATATTCGCTTTATAGCCACGTGGAGAACTTTCAAATTTGACCGTTGAAAAAATTCCTTTCGTTGTGGTTGTTTTTTTTTGTATTCGCCCTTTTCTTTTTTCCAAAGAACCATTCCAGTACGTTTAGTTTCATTGTATCAATAGAAAAGAAAAATTTCTATTTTATTTCTTTCGTCGGTTCGAAATTCAAATGTTCATTAATATAATCTATTTGTCTATCAATAAGCTGGATTTGAAGTTCCAATTTGGATGCCAACGATTCGTTTTTTATATACGTGTCCCTTAGATTCTGGATACCTTTGTTTGCCTTTTTCAGAATATCTTTTATATCTTCTAAGAATTTATCTGGGGAAACATCCAAGTAAATCACTTTTGGTTCTTTGTCATTATTTTTAATATCGTCTATTGCCTTCTTAATAATTTTCGTTGTACAGGTAAGGGTTTCCTGGATTTTATTTCCAGTTAACATCCCAGAATCGCCCCGATACCACCTTATGAAAGGTTGGATCACGGTTGTATCATCAAAAGATATATACTTTTCCTTGGTATTTATTTTTTTTCCCTCTTCTATTTTTCCAAGGGTTCTCAGGTCCACTAATAATCTTTCAATACAATCTATACTGCACATCTGCTATTGTTACAATAAATTAATTTCTGTTTAAACTTTGTTATATATTTATTTATATAATCAACATTGAAATTCCTTTCAATAAGAAATGATTTCAGTTCATTCTCGTTGGGTGTTATCTTCTTTCTCTCCAGAACTATACCCACGATTTGTTTTCTCATAAATAATAACCTTGCTTGTTCGTAAGGATAAAAATTAGGAACAGCATAAAGATCCTTTATATGCGACAATACATTTTCGAGTGATTTGTGTTCAAGTATCAGATTATAAGCAGTAACATAACCTATTCTTGGTATAGACGGACAATAGTCACATCCACATAATATACACAAATCAACAAACTCCGTATAATTTAGTTTGAGACCTTTAAGAACAAGGTCAAGTGTTATTTCAGTAAAAGTATCATTTGTGTTGGTTCTAAGAACTTTTTCACAACCTAATGCAATCGCATCAGTATCATCTGTGAATGTGAAATGAACGTACCCGGATTGTTGAAGACAAGCACATACGGTTTCAGCTTCTCCTTCAGTGTGAATAACATCAAAACCTAATAATTGTAGAAGTTCTTTTGATTCCTCTCTGTGTTTTTTTGTTATATTTATATTCTGTTTATTGAGTCTTTCAATTTCCCGAAGAATTGGTTCGTCTCCTTCTGGAGAATCTCCAAGTTGGTTTTCAAGATTTTTAATTCTGGATATTATTTTCTGTTTCTTCAGTGTTCGGCGAAATAGGGTTTCTCTTTTTTCTATAGGAGGTTTTCCGTCAAGAACGAACACAGGTGTAATACCAGCAGTTACGTATTTCATACACTTATTAAGAAACCCACCAATGTGACAATTTGAGTCGTTGGAATACCTAAATTTATATAATAAAATACTTGTATCCACAGCGATAGTGGAATTTTTATAAAAATCAAAATTGTATACTGAGATTGATTCCGGTGAATATTTTTTAATCAGAGATGTTAATCCACGGATTCCCATTTATACTTAAAAAACATTTTTTTTAGAATTATTCTCTATCATCACGAAATGAAAACTTAGATAATAATTTATCGGTATCCTCCAAAGAATCTTCGGTGTCGCTATCAGCAACAAATTTGTTTTTATGGATAGTGATTTCATTTTTCTTTCTGGTCTTTTCCACCATTTTATTATACAATGTGTGCGTTTCGATACCATTTGTTCTGTAATGCAACACTTCTTTCCAAAAAGATTCCAAAATTGGAAAAACACTCGGAAACCAACTCGGGTCTCTTTCTATATGGACAATATTTAACAAATGAACTCCATCTGGGGTTATACTACCAGGCACGTATTCTATAAAAACAGCTGTGTCCAACCCAGTTATTTCCATATTCATTTTAACTTGAGAGATATAATGGTCAGGGATTTTTCCCATTTCTATTTTTCTATAAAGAGGACATTTCACTTCGATAACAATACCATCTAAAGTTATATCATCTGGAGACCCACCAAGCCATTCTATTTGTGGGTGAGGAAGCAAACCAAAACTAAGTGTTTGTTTGTTGTACATTTTACAATAATGGGAAATAGCCTCTGATTCATAATGTTGCCCATGTCTAGTTGCCTCGTTACCGTTAAATTCTCCAGCTATACCACATTTCTTGAATAGAACGTCAATTGGTTTTTGATACTTGTTTAGTCCAAGTACAGTATCGACGTCACTCGATGTTAGCTTAGAATATCTTTGTGAAAACCATTCTGGGGATCTTTGTGGATACTGTGGGATTTTTGATAATTTTAATACTTGTGGATGAGTATCCATTCTTTTTTGATTATTAAGTAGATAATTTTTTAAATCAGTTTTCTTCGAAGATCTTCTGAGCGACGAATCCACCAATTTTGGAAGACCATACCAACACCATCCCATCTTCTAGTTTGGAAGGTTCAACTTGTACAGGAAAAGGAAAGTCACCCTTTGGTCCTCTTAAACCAGCTGTTCCTTGTTTTCCAGATGGACCAGGAGGACCTATGGGTCCTATGGGACCAGGCGGACCTATGGGTCCTACTTGCCCAGATACACCTTGGGGACCTATAGGACCAGGTGGACCTGTAATAGGTAGACAAGTAGGCAACGAAAATTTATCAAGTTGTTCGCGTAATAATTCTATTTCCTTCTCAAGAGATTCTTGTTTGGTTTTTATGTTTTTTATGTATCCACTGTTCTCTAGTGTGAAATTCGATCTCTTTGGGCGAATAATAGACATTAAATATATTAAACAAAAAAGAATTAGGAAATACACGCATAAAGAGGGAAATCTTTTTTATGTTTAATATAATAAATGTTTACGGATGAAAATCCAGAAATTATTCTTAAAGATAAATATATATATGCATCGAATAACAAACCGGTCCATTCCAAACTTGTGAAGAAAATACGCCAGATTGGTATACCACCTGCTTATAAAAAAGTATGGGTAACGAGTAATTCAAAAAGTGATATTCAGGCAGTAGCCGAAGATCTTAGCGGAAAGAAACAATACTTCTATAACAGAGATTGGAAAATTAAACAAACACATGGAAAGAATGTCAGAATGTATAGGTTTATGAAAAAACTCAGTGTATTCTGGAAATCAGTAGAAACCGATACATTTTCTCCAGATTTCGATAAAAAAAGAGTCATGTCAAACATGTTTAAAATCATGAACATAACAAACATCAGAATAGGTAACAAAAAATACAAAGGAATAGGACTAACAACCCTGAAAAAGAAAAACATTAGCTTTCACCAAGGAAACAAAGTAATTTTATCTTTTAAGGGAAAATCAGGTGTAGACCATGTTATTACAGTTGATCACAAAGATTTAAATCGTTTTTTTGGAAAGATCAATCGTTTTCCAGGGGAGTGGTTATTTCAATACAGACAATCTGGGAAATATTACAGAGTAACTTCTAATGATATGAACGATTATCTTCAAAGTAAAATAGGAAAAGAATTCACATGTAAAGATTTTAGAACACATGCATCCAATTGTATTTTCTTAGACAATCTTCAGAAACTGGAAATAAATTCTGTATCTAAGAATACTGTATCTAAGAATATATCAATTGCAATTGATAAAACAGCGGCTGAGCTAGGACACACTCGCTCAACCTCAAAAAAATCATATATCAATAATAAACTTGTGGAAGAATATACCAAGGATCCTATAAAGATTAAAAACGGAAATAGAGATAAAATTTTAATGAAATACTACAAATCTCATTCTACTGAAATGTAAAATTACTACAATTTAAGAAAATTACTTAAAAAAAAATAAATTTTAAAAAATATAAATTAGAGAAAATTAAAAGACAAATATACAAGAATGGACAATCTCGCGTCCGAGTTCAATAAAATGGGGATGGGTGATGAAACTGGAGTTTCTTTAGAAAATCTGAAACTAAATACTACCAAACACCCAAAAAGAGAAAAATGTTATAATCTTATGTATAATTATTTTGAAAACGATATTAAAAAGAGACATCCTCAGTTTAATTTTATGAACATCGATAAAATCGCGAGAAATATCGAAAAGAGTTGCTATAATTATACAGTCGAGAAAGCGAAATCAAATATGGAAACTCCTTCGTGGTCCAATCCCGATTTTGAAGCAGAGTATTCAATGTGTGTAAGACGGGTAAAGGCGAATATTTCATACACGCCAAATGCTCCTTATGTTCTAGAGTGTATCAAGAACAAGACATTTAAACCCAGAGAACTCGTTTATAAAACACACAGAGAACTCGATCCTTCTGGTTGGGCAACATCTGACAAGGAAATTATACACATGATGAATAGAGAATTTAACATGGAATCCGTAGACATCGATAAACTTCCAGACGGTATGTTCACTTGTGGCAGATGCAAGTCAGTAAAAACATCGTTTACCCAATCACAAACACGCTCTAGTGATGAGCCAATGACATGTTTCATACAGTGCCACAATTGTGGACACAGATGGAAACGCAGTTAAAATAATAAACTGGTTGAACAATACAATGTAGAAAGAAAATCAATGTATACTAATTGCACCATAATAAAGAAAGCTTGTCTGAAGTTAATTGTACGCTTATAAGAGAACAATATCTCAAATGCTGGTATTAAAGAAGTTTGAATGAAGTTATTTGTAAGTGTATAATAAAACACGAAAATATTATTAGTCCGATTTGTCTTTAATCTACTTAAAGATTTGATTTTATTATAGGACATACATGAATAAAAAAAATAGTAGATTAATAAAAATGAAGGTTATGCAATTGTTTGTTTTTATTGCCACTGTGACGTTTAATGTCAACGCGGAAGGACTCAGGAGCCTTGATTCTCACCCAGTATGCTACAAGATTCTTAACACATGGTGGAATACCCGCGAAGCCCAAAAGACGCGTAGTGTTATCAATATCATGGACCAGGATTGCTCCGTGTTTAGCGGTACACCCGATCATTGTAATAAGAAAACAACCCGGGGGAGCATTGCGGGTCTGACCCCAACACAGAAAGTGGCATCTTGCACTATGGTTGGGGCACACAACTCTCGCTGTATTGGTAATCCGTGCAATAGCCTAAATACAGGCGATTGCAGTATCCAGCAGACACAGGGACAGTGCTTTTGGATTACGAATGAGAACCTTCCCACGGTAAATATGTTCTACGCATCACAAGGCATCACAACCCTCTCAACCCACGGTTGCTACCGCAACCCATGCAACCTTCCCGGTTATGGGAAGCAAGACGTAGAATGTCCTATGAAGAGCATTCCGGGGTTGATCCAATGTACGTGGTGTAAGGGAAGTGGGGATCCGCTACTTGTCGGTAAGGGTATGGGGTGTCAGATGACGATCGATACAACTAATGCACTCTGTGCGCCGGTTAATAGCAATGGCGTACCGAAGTCAAGCGTAATGGAGCGTGTCGCGAATGCCCGTTGCCAGTGTTCTACGGATTATACAATTTGTGATATGATTGTAAGCAATACGCGTAGTCAATTTAGGCGTGCCTACCCTAATGCTGGTTAATAAAAGTGCCGATGGTTCACAGCGCGTAATAAAAAAAATGAGTAATTGCTATAAAAAATGATATACGCTGTATCATTTTTTATATCTCTTGTTAGTTTATATTAAGTTGATTGATGGAAAGCGGCTTTAGAGTCGGTCGAAGACAATGATTTTTTTAAAAAATTTATTAAAAACGATGGAAGTTACATATGTACATTTCACAGATGAAAAAATCGATCCCATATTACCAGGCCGTTTACCCAATCACAAACACGCTCTAGCGATGAGCCAATGACATGTTTCATATAGTGCCATATAGTGCCATAATTGTGTACACAGATGGAAACGCTAATAAAATAATATTGTAATCTGTTAATGGTTGAAGAATACACTGTCGAAAGAATTTTAGAACATAGCGCAAAATCACAAGTATGTATAGTAAAAAGAATTAACAAAGAAAATTTATGTGAAGAATCATTGTATGTTTATAAGAGAACAATGTATTCAAGAAATTTGAATGAAGTTATTTGTCCACGTATAATAAAACACGAAAGTGTCATTAATATAATCGACTACGAAATCACAGAGATCGATGAAAACAATATTATACTTCATATCTTATATGAATATGTTGATGGAGTGGATCTGTATTATAAATTCGAACACATAGATGTGAGTGAAAGAACAATACAGGTATACGTACGAGAAATGGCAAAATGTATAAAACAGTGTCATGATAATAACGTTGTTCATCTGGACATAAAACCAGAAAATTTCATTGTTAAATCCGAAAATCCACTAAAATTAGTTCTTATTGATTTTGGGTTTTCTGAAGTACTTGAAACATCAACTGGAGAACTTTTTTCAAGAAAAACAGGAACTGAACATTATTGTGCTCCAGAGATTCACAGACGTCTGTTTTCAAAAAAATCAGACGTTTATTCACTTGGAGTAATATGTTATATGTTATTTACAAACAGTCTTTTAATTGATTCTGACTGGAGATATGGAATAGAAAGCAGTATTAAAAAACCAACTGCTTTATTCATTGATTTTCTGAGAGACTGTCTCGTTGTTTCTATACATGATAGACAAGACATCGATCAAGTATTACATCATCCATGGTTACTATTCACGCACTCATATCCATTTTAATGGAAGCGCACGGATCATATTCTAAAATTTCAAAATCTGTATATACAAATTTGGTAATATCTGTAGTATCTGAATTGATTTTCAGTTTTGGAAACTTCCGCGGAGTTCTCTCCATTTGTTCGGTGAGACCTTCAACGTGGTTCAGATATACATGACAATCTCCCATAATGTGTATAAACATACCAGGTTTAAGTCCTGTACATTGAGCGATCATATGTGTAAACAAAGAATACGACGCTATATTAAATGGGACACCAAGACCCATATCCGCTGATCTTTGATACATTTGACATGAAAGTTTTCCATCTGATACATAAAACTGAGACAAAATATGACACGGAAGAAGAGCCATATTTTTAAAATCGCACGGGTTCCATGCAGAAATGATCATCCTTCTATCGTTTGGATTATTTTTAAGTGTATCAATTAGTCTGATAAGTTGATCCACTCCCTTACCATCATATTTATCATACATCGTTTTGTATTTAGCTCCAAAATGTCTCCACTGAAATCCGTACACAGGACCTAGGTCCCCTTCTTCGAGATGACTCAATCCTACGGAATCAAGATATTCCCTTGAACTGTTTCCATTCCAGATACTTACGTTTTTTTTCTGTAGCGTTTTTGCACTTGTATCTCCACTAATGAACCATAGTAGTTCTTCTGCGATTCCTTTAAAATACATTTTCTTAGTTGTTAACAATGGAATAGTTCCATCGGATATATCAAATGTCATTTTCTTTCCGAACACAGAAAGAGTTCCTGTTCCTGTTCTATCCATACGTTTATTTCCATATTCTAGAATTTCCTTGATAGTATCCAGATAAAGTTGTTCTTCTGGGTTGACTGGAAAACTATAATACTGAAATTCAAGTTGAGTACCGTTTTCTTCTTTTAAAGTGCAAAGCTTTTCTTCTAGGTTTATCTTTGAAATATCGGGAAAAAAAGTGTCACAATTATATACCCTGTGTACACGTGTTAGAAAAATACCATCGTATAGTTTCTTCCGTATCACTTCATCGTATATTTTATTCCCTCCAATGAAATAAACGTTTTCCACAAAATCAAATGACTCAATATGAGAGATCGCTTCTGTTACACTTTTAAATACAATTTGATCTTTCACAGAAGAACTGGATATAATAATATTATACCTATCAATAAGTGGCCTATTTCGCTCTGGGATTGAAAACCAAGTATTCCTTCCCATTATAACTGCATTTTTTTTATGAGGATCTTTTGTCATAGTTGTTTGTTTATAAAAAAATGTAATGTCCGATAAAAATTTCCATGGGAGATCGTTTTTATATCCAATCCCACCCCTTGCATCTGTTGAAACAATAATATATTTCATTTTCGGTATATCATACTGTACAAACATTTTTTTATATTCGTTTTCATAATACTGATTTCTGTCACAAATTTTTTTACTCATAAAAAATTTACAAATAAAAAACTGTTTAAAGAAAAAAAGCTATGTACAATAATAAGAGCTAAATGAATCAAAAAAAAAAACTAATTCCGACAAAGGTCATTAACAAAACCATCGATAAAAATGAATTGGAAACAGAATCAGAATCTGATAAATCGATTAACAGTGAAATCGATTCATCGAATTTTGTAGAAATCGAAGACAACTTAGACTTATCTGTTCCCCATATCAACAGGGAACTTATCGAAAAAATCGCACAAAGAAAAGTGAAAGATCTCTTCTACTATCAACGGGCGCTCGTACACAAGTCCATTCAAGGACTCGTTAAACAGAGACCCGGTTATGTACAGGAATACATGAAAGAGTCAAATGAAAGACTTGAATTCCTGGGAGATTCTGTATTTGGTTCAGCTATAACATTTTATTTATTTAATAGATTTCCAGATAAAGATGAAGGGTTCTTAACAAAAGTAAGAACTAGGATTGTTAAATCATCGTCAATGTCAAAATTCAGTGAGCACATAGGCATCAGGGATAATATTCTAATGAGTCCATTTGTTGTACTTGCGGGGGGCAAGGAAAACAAAAGGTTCCTAGAGGATGCATTTGAGGCGTTTGTAGGTGCTATGAGAATCGATCTTGGACAAGAAGCCACGGAAAAATTTTGTTTAGATATAATATATAAATATACATGCGAAAACGATTTATTGAAAGACGACAACTACAAAGATCTCCTTTTGAGATTCTGCCAATCTAAAAAATTAGAGACACCCATATACGAATGCATTAAAGAAGATGGATTGGCTCATAAAAAAGAATTTACAATACAGGTAAAAATGTATGATAAAGTGTATGGCACTGGTATAAGTAAAACAAAAAAGAAAGCTGAACAGATAGCTGCAAAACAGGCGGTGGAAACACTCGGTATCACTGAAAACAGTTTCAAAGATTAAACAAGATCAGTTTCTATAAAAAGAGCAATGATAATTTGAAGCAATATCAAAATAAGAAACAGAATAAATGTATAAAATCTTGTGGTCTCAGATAACATCTTTATATGTATAAAATCTTTTTATTAAAAGAAAATAACAAATATATATTATTTAGTCTAATATGATTCTCTCAAATGAAAAAACACCATAAGAGGAATATATAATTCTTTTAATACCGCTTTCTGAAATACATTTGTAACAGTGTATACACGGTTTGGACATAGTAAATTCTCCATATATATTACCCCTGATTACCATTATAGTGTGATCTGATAAAGACACCATTGGGTTACTTTTTCTGAAATTATCAATTACTCCTTGTTCCGCGTGAATACTGCATTGTTTTCCATTCACGAAATTATATTCGTTTACAAAAATGGATACAATTTCATTCCGATTGTTATATAGTATAGCACAATGTTTACCGTGTCTAACTCTGCTTTTTAAGGCCATTGAGAAAGCTAGATGAGCATAATTTCTTTCACGTTTATTTGGTTTGTACATTGATTTGTTTCTGACACTGTATTCGGTGAAATTTGGAATCCATTCTTTTTTAATACACATGAACACCTTTCATGAATACCTTTCATGAACACCGTTCATGAATACTAGTTACTTGAAATTATTTATATTTTTTTTTTAAGTTTCTTTTAATAAACTGATTAATAAATCGAATCTGAACCTACTACATCGCGCCTTTGCATCTTATGCTAAATATTAATAAATGGTCTCTTCCTTGAAAATTGTAGTATTCTCCATTGGGTTTCTTAAAAAACAGTTCAAGTGTTTTCAGTTCAGCGGTTGGTTGTACAAACTCAATACGTTTCATGTCAAAATCGTATCCTTTTATAGGTCTATTATAACATGGCTTGGATAATAACGATGCGTAATTTGATTGTCCTGTTCCAGGGGGCTGTAGACTACTCGGGGTTTCTCTCCATACTACATTTGAGTGATTCGAATCAAATATAATCGTGGCAAATGCTTTTTCTATTTGATTATTGTTGCTTTCAATCCTATCCAAATCAAAACTAGATTGCATTTCCAGTACAAAAAATTCATTTGTGTTAATGATATCATAATCGTTTCTAGAGATAATAGGAGAAGACACCCATGCATTGTTTGCTACAAGAGCACTCAATTTCCCGGATGTCTGATCGATAGGTGAAAAATATATATCAGATCCATATCCTAATAATTTTCTAGAACTATTTAGTGTTTCTAGGCTAGAGTTCCACAGCAATTCCAGAAAAAGAGACTGCTGACCACCGTTTTTTCCCCGCTGAATAGCAACTCTATTATTTGGAGTTGCGTTTACATTTAAAGTAGTGAGCATACACGAACCCTGGTTACCTAGGCCACTGGCGTATGGAAAATACCCAGGTCCACTTGTCGGACCACCCGGGTATTCAGGTACAGATAATACGTTGTTATTGACTGCAGTATCAATGGCTTCTTGTAACGACCTGGTTATTTCTCTGCATAAACCAGGAGACGAATCGTTTGGAACTGTGAAATCATATTGTCCGTGATTTAATTTAGCAATTAAAACGTTTCCAATTTCTATTTCCAGAACAGCTTGTGTGGAGTTTGCAATCATTGGAATATTTAATATCACATATGCACCAGATTTTGTGTAAAAACCATTTGCGTTGTCGTTTTTATTGCCATAGTTTCCTCGAAGATACCCTGATCCTCTATTGGTTATAGAAACAGAAGAAATAACATTATTAGAAACCGTTATAGATAAAACAGCAGTTATTCCTCCGGAAATAGCTGGAGGAGAAACGTTTACTGTGTATACTCCGTTTGTGTACCCATAACCTCTTGATTTTATATTTACTCCTGTAATATAATCTTGTACGTTAAAAGGAATAATACAATTTGAAGAATTCACGTTGTTTTCAGATTTTGGAAACACTGATCCTTTGAGTTCAAGACTTATAACGTTTTTATAAGATTCCGGAAAAGTTAGTCTATATCTCGATGGATTAGGAAAAAATGTCATGTCCCTATTTCCACTGTCAATAATAAGTGTATACTCTGTTTCATGTGGAATCATGAGTTGATTTGGTTCTAGGTGTTCCGAAAATCTGTTTGAGCTTCCAGATAATAAACCGTTTCCATAAAATGCCATTTAACCTTTATAAATAAAATAATTTTATTTTATTTGCAATGGATAATGGGCCAAGTTGAATCTATGCCTGATAAAGGACACGAAATATTTGGAAGCTACAAGAACGAGAAAAACCCTCGACCTGGATACTATATAACTCCATTTGCTGTATACTACAGAGCAAAGAAAATGCCGACAGTCCATATTCCTACCTTCAAGAAACTCAAATTTGGATGGGCGATTGATAATCGCCATGTGTATTATACAGGAAACATTGTTAGAAATGCGAAGGCAGATTCTTTCAAAATGGACGAAGCTGGTAAGGCATTTGGTTTAGATAAACTTAATGATGTTACAAGAAAATGGTATAAAGGTGTTTTATTAAAAAACTGATTCATAAATCAGTATATATGGTTCATCGGGAACTTCGCAATTCTGAGTTACATTTTCATCGTCCAGACAAATGAATTGTTCGTGAGTGTGAATATAACTAGTATAATGACCATGACTAATAGACAATCCATGATGTTCTATCACTCCCAATAGACAATAAACTGTTTTATTATTGTCCTGTTCACTTTTCAAAGTTAGATCGTAAATCGGATACACTACCTTTGAAGAATTTTTTAGAAATTGTTTTTCAGTATCAACAAAAAAACGATTTAAATGGATAATAAGGTATCGTGGAAATTTCCAAATACTTGTTATTTTTATAGCATCCACTTTACAACAACATCGACTACAATGATACTTTTCATTGTCTTTCATATGTTCAGATGATAAAAAATCATCAATACATTTATAAATACAACTAGAATAATTGTAAGACAATGGAACGGTTAGATGATTAAAACATTCAAAATGATTGAATTCTGTTAAACATACTTGACATGTTATTTTAAATCGTAATTGTCCGTTAAACAGTCCATTTATGATTGAATAATTATTTTTTCGAATATTGTCATACCAGCACTTTTGCGAATAAAACCTAAGTTTGTCCATCGGTATTTCAAAAATAAGAGGAGATTCCTCTACAGTTGTAATGTTGTCAAAGTTCTTGAAACCCTCGTGCATTATATTTAATATGTCTATAAAGGTTTCGTGTGCATCTTGTTGACCGTGAGAGTATATAACCTTAATTTCACTGAGTGTTTCTTTAAGTATATCTGAAGTAATGATATTCTCAGTATCTATTTCAAGAGTATCAGATGAAATAGACAACAACGAAATAATTTCCTTATAGTTTTTTATAAATTTACCATGGATTTTATTTGAAAATGAATTTGTTTTTAGTATAAACCGATTAAGAGGTTCTATACAAAGTAGAACTTGAATAACTGAATTTAAATAACAACTATTAGTGTTGTCATTCTGCACCCCAATTATTCTTCTTTGGAATTTATCCATTGATTACTAATAAATAAATTTATTTTTTATATGTATTATGAAAAAATTCGTTCTGTCTGTTCTCATTTTCATAAGTTTTATCGTTTTTATGATTTTATTCTATGATTCAAATTTGAAAACAGTTAATCTATAAAAAGTAAACATCTAAAGTAAGTGACCGTGCAATACAATCAATCCATTAACTACTACTAAACTAGTAATTAATCGAGTGATTAACAAGTGATTAATCAAGTGATTAACAAGTGATTAACAAGTGATTAATAAGTGATTAATCAAGTGATTAATAAGTGATTAATCGAGTGATTAATCGAGTGTTTAATATTTCATTAACCAGAACGAAGCTGGTAGTATAAAGTGGGTAAATGTCTGCGAATATTTTCTAAATCAGAATTTATTTCTTGTTGAGTTATTATATCTGGATCGTAGTAATGTATAGTATCGTTTAAAAGAGTATTACTCCAAGATGCGAGTTGACCATTAACGTGTCCAATGTTATCAAGGATACCAGAATTCAATGTATCCAATCGAGAAACTTCGGAAGAATTAAATCTATCGTTTAATTCTGCCATGAAACGCCTGTTCAATTCCGGATTCAATTGTCTTCCAGATTCCAAATCAAAAAGGTTATCAAAATCATAGTCTAAGTGATTAATTGCTTGTGATTGGTTTATGTTTGTATTTTTTATTTTTTGAAAAAGTTTATCAACAACAGAAGGGTCATTTCTACACCATTCAGAGAATTTCACATTCTCATTTGAGCCGATGGGAGTATATGTCGAAACTTGTTTACATTGTGGACATTCGTAAACGGGGCCATTGGATTTTATTTTTAACCATTCTAATATACAATCGGAACATTGTCTATAAGAACATCCTTTAAAACATTCGGTTATGACACAATTTTCATTAAAACAGGTATGACATTTAATATCCATTTATTAAAATGTAAGCTTGTTTTTTTATATAACCTTAAAAGACACAGTTTTGTTTTTGTAAACTTAAAAAGACACAGTTTTGTTTTTGTAAACTTAAAAAGACACAGTTTTGTTTTTGTAAACTTAAAAAGACAC
>Ga0208053_1000045_pt1 | contig 25597 bp, 27 predicted proteins | sample LakMenEpi20May10_FD_150719 | JGI IMG/M metagenome (GOLD analysis project Ga0208053, IMG submission 150719) | Freshwater microbial communities from Lake Mendota, WI - 20MAY2010 deep hole epilimnion (SPAdes) | ecosystem: Environmental > Aquatic > Freshwater > Lake > Epilimnion/Euphotic zone ... | reverse complement strand
TATGGCCAATAAAATGGGCCTCGCCAAAATCAAGAAAACAGCGCGAAAACTCGGTACCAAACAAATAGCTGTGCGAAAAAAGATGGTTGGTAAAAAAAAAAAAATGAAGAAATATTCCTTTGGAAATACTGGTCTACTATTGGCAACAAAAAATAACAATCTCTCCAAAGTCAGATCGCTCATTGATAAAGGAGCCAATGTAAATTTCGTAGGCCCCGACGGAAAAACACCCTTACATTTTGCTGCTGATAACAGGAACATCGAAATGGTCAAATTGTTGCTGGCCAAAGGGGCCAATGTCAATGCTGCGGACTCCACCGGATATACGCCCTTACACTTCGCTGCGGTGGTAGGGGACACCGAAGTGGTCAAATTGCTCCTAGCTGCCCCTGGTATCGATGTCAATGCTGCGAACTCCACCGGAAAGACAACCTTACACTTCGCTGCGGTGGTAGGGAACACCGAAGTGGTCAAATTGCTCCTAGCTGCCCCTGGTATCGATGTCAATGCTGCGAACTCCGCCGGAAAGACACCCTTACAATCGGCTGCTGGGCAAGGGCGCACCGAAGTGGTCAAATTATTGCTGACTGCAGGGGCAAAAATTTCAGTACGTGATATCGAAGGGAGAACAGCACTTGATCTGGCTAGAAGAAATGGACGCACTGAGGTAGCTAACTCTATAATTGCAGAAGATATGATCCGTTTGGAAAATAGAAATAAGGCAGGGCGCATTGAAAAAGGAAGAGGAATCCCCCCTGGACTCATATCGCAATATTTGGCTTTTGGTCGCACCAAACGCCGAGCGACCATCAAACGCCCAGTTTCCAAGAAAAAGTCTGTGGCCAATAAAATGGGCCTCGCCAAAATCAAGAAAACAGCGCAAAAACTCGGTATTCGCGTTACAACCACGCGAAATGGAAAACGCGTGTATAAAAAAGTACCTGCACTACTTATAATGAAACGAGAAAAGATAGTAAAAATAGTGAAATCTCCAAGTACTGGAAAGAAATACATGGCTATTGTGCAGAATTTAGTTACAAAAAAAACAAGAAAAATACATTTCGGGGCTACTGGATATCAACAGTACAAAGACAGCACCAGTATAAAAATTTATAGATCAAAGAACCATTATGATAAAAACAGAAGAAGAAGATACTTTCTGCGCCATTCTGGTGTTTCAGGCAAGAGACAAGCATTATCAAAAGAATGGAAAAAATCAAAAGGTCTATTTAATGCGAAGATTCTATCTCATTACTATCTTTGGTAAGATATTTAAAAAATAAAATACAATAAAAGAATAAAAATGGTTCTCAAAACAGTGAGTTTACATTCTATTGGTCTTCTTCGATCGACTCACAAAATATGTAAAGTATGTGGAACTTCAGCAAGTTCATATTCTCAAAGATACTGTTGGATATGTTTCCACAGATCATGGGGTAGCGCTGAAGATTTTATTTTAAGTAATACTGAATTAAACACAGTTGTTATTGAACCAGATTCTGTTTATGCGAGATTTTGGTATTTTTATAATGAGACTGTAGACTCTGTTTTAAATTTATTTCAAAATCCTGATTGATTTTTTTTTCCAAAAAACAAAGACCTTTTTTTTTCCAAAAAACAAAGATTAGTGAATTTGAATATAAAAAAATTCAATGTACAATGTTCCACAATACTCCTCCCGGTATAAAGACTGGAATTTTTGTGGCCGACAAATGGCTATGGGAAAAAGCGGATTGGACGAGATGCAACTGTGGGTTGTTTCACAGTAACCGCGTTATTCCAAAAGATTACTGGAACAAATGGAGTTCTGTTCCTCTTTATCCTAAAAAGACTCGTTATGTAAATGGTATCATCCTATCGAAGGGAGATAAAATCTTCACAACGCAGTCGTATTCCAATTTATTCGGGTTTCCAAAAGGAAACTCTGAAGACGATGAGTTTCCTATTGTTGGAGCTCTTCGGGAGTTTAAGGAGGAAACTGGTACTGATCTGGAAAAAATATTCCCGTTCAAAGATTTCACAGCGTGTCCACAGATCACATGGTTTAACTGCATAACTAGGGTCCATTACCATTTCTTCATCATCAATTTATATGGGTGGTTCGATATCAGAACGACCCCGAACGACGACATCGAGATATCTTCGTTTGGATGGATATCGATTTCTGATGTCGGTAAAAAAGGAATTAAATTTTCAGTTTCCATGCTCGAAATATGTGAGCAGTTGAAAGACTATAGATCTTCTTCGTCACATGAAGAATTCATCGACAAGAGGAACAATCGCCTAGACAAAAAAACCATTAAAGTAAATCGTAAATTCAGTATTTAACATGTTTCATTACAAAAAAAAGTGTATTCTAGTGAATGTAACTTAAAAATCAGTTAAAAATCTAAAACAATTCAAAGAAAAAGAATGGATTCCTTCATCCGTAAAAAATGTGATCTAAATGTTGGGGAAGACTTAGAATTCATGACGTTTTCATGGGAGTCTAAAGATACTTCTACAGGAGAAAACAAGCGCAATACTTTTCATATATACGTTTTTGGTGTAGATAAACACGGAAGATCAGTTTGCCTGGACATACAGGGTTATACTCCTTTTTTTTACGTTAAAGTTCCTTTTGATTTCACAGAAACTGATACGATGGAACTTAAATATCAGCTTCAAAAAGCATTATTTTATAATAGGGATGCTCTATTGAGTGTTACTTTGGTTAATAAAAAAGATATAGATGGTTTCAATAACAATAAAGTGTTTAAATTTGTGAGACTGGTTTTCAGTAGTGAAGAGTCGATGAAAAGGATTATTTACCTGTTTCAAAAACCAATCGAAGGGTTCGAATCTATCGTATTCAAAGTATATGATACAAAATCTGGCCCTGTTCTAACTTTTACTTACATAAGAGAAATCTTAATGTGTGGATGGATAAAGGTAGAATACAACTCTTTATCTGAAACAGAATCTTTATCAAGGTGCCAGTTGTGTTATTCAACTTTCTGGAAAAATGTTTTTCCTCTAGAAAAGGCAGACACAGCTTCTCTCGTCACTTTGTCTTTTGATATTGAGTGCTATAGCGTCGATGGATCTTTTCCAGACCCTTCTGTTGATGAAAACACGATAACTCAAATTGGATCTGGGTTCTGTAGACAAAATTCTGATTCTGTTCTTCGTCATATTATTGTTCTTGGAAAATGTTCTAATGTAGAAGGATGTATTGTAGAATCATACGCTACTGAATCACAGGTAATTTCAGCTTGGGTTAACCTAATAGATAAAACTGACCCTGATCTAATTATAGGTTACAATATACACGATTTCGATTGGAAATACATATCACAAAGAGCAGAGTTTCTTGGAATGGAAGAAATTATTTCTAGAATGTCCAGAATCTCGAAAATGAAGTCTGAATTTAAAGACGATACTTTTGAAAGTAACGCATTTGGTATGAATTATTTTAGGTACATCCATATTCCAGGTGTGAATCAATTTGATTTACTCCATTGGTTTAGAAAGAATAAAAAATTGGAATCATATAAACTAGATGACGTTTCAGATATTTATCTGAAAAATAAAAAACACCCAGTTACTGTAAAAGAAATCTTCGAAATGTCTGGACCAGGTGGTACACCGGATTCAAGAGCCAGAATTGCTGCTTACTGCTGTCAAGATACTTTTTTACCTATTAAACTGGCAAGTATGTTCAATATGGTTGTGAATCTTATAGAAATGTCAAAAATCACGAGAGTCCCCTTCATGTGGTTGATTCTAAGAGGAGAAACAATCAAAGTCCATTCCCAAATAGCTTACACTGCAAGAAAAGAAAATTATCTGATACCAATGGCACAAAAAAGAGTAGCAGACATTCCTTTCGAGGGGGCAACTGTTCTACCACCGGAGATCGGGGCTCATTTGTGCCCAATTTCAGGTCTGGACTTTGCAAGCCTTTATCCGAGTATAATGATTGCTTGGAATTTATGCCCAACAACATTTGTGAAACATAAAGAATTTGATAATATCAATGGAATAGAGTATTCTCATTTCCAATGGGAAGGTGGAAACTATAAATTCGTACAAAACGTTCCGGGTCTAATCCCCGGAATTCTTAAGAATCTATGGATAGAAAGAAAGAAAGTAAAAAAACAAATGGAGACAGAACTGGTGAAAGCTAGAGAATATCCAGAACAACAGTCTCACAAAATGATGGCTGGTGTTTTGAATGGAAAACAATTGGCGATTAAAGTGAGTATGAATTCGATTTACGGAGCATTTGGATCATCTAATTTCAGTATTCCGTGTAAACCAATTAGTTCTACTGTTACATACAACGGACGAAAAATGATAGAACACTCTAAAACATGCGCCGAATCGTGGTACGATGGGTCTGTTCAATGTGATGGAGTTAAAGCACATGTGATATACGGAGACACAGATTCTATTTATACTAGATTTACAATTCCAGGACAGGAAAACATGTCAAAGGAAACTGTTCTGGAAAAAATATGGGAAATATCTCAGATATGTGCTGATAGAATAAGTAAAACATTCAAAGATCCAATTGAATTAGAAATGGAAAAGATCATGTGGCCAATGTATCTGTATGGAAAAAAAAGATATGCGAATCTGTGCTACGAGAAAAAAAGAGACGAAAATGGAAAAATTTATTTTGACAGTAAAAGAGACATCAAGGGAATCCAGGCAGTGAGAAGAGACAACTGTAAACTTGTTAAAACTGTATCTGAATGTTTGTTTAAAGAGTTACTTTATAATATCGATATTAAAGAAGCTAAGAATGTCGCTAGATCTTATATAAAAGATTTGTTAAATAATAAAATTCCTGTAGATCAACTTGTTCTCTCGAAGTCTTTAAAATCGTCATATATTGAAACATCTAAAGCTGGACATAAAATAACAAAACCAGCACACTGGTTTCTAGCAGAGAAAATGAAATCCAGGGATCCAATGACCGCTCCAAAAAGCGGGGATAGAGTTCCTTATATTTTTATACAAACAAGTGATAAAAGTGTTCTTCAACAGGATCGTGTAGAAGACCCGGATTATGCGAAGGAAAATCCAAAAAAATGTATCCCAGATGTACTGTATTATTTGGAAAATCAATTGATGTCTCCTTTATATACTATTTTCGAAGTTATCGTTACCGATGCGAATGGAAACGTTTTCCCTAGAAAAGTTAAAAAAGATGGATCTACAGAAATTTCATCAACATGTAAAAAAGAAATAGCGAGGCTATTATGGGAAAAAGAACTACGATCAAAACAAAACAGAGTCCGGGGAAATCGCGAAATAACCAGTTATTTCTCTTCCTCTCCTTCTACTTCTAATTCTTGAATACTAGCAGGTTTGTTATCGTTCTCTTTTACCTGTACAATAGCGTCATTTACAACCTTCGAAAGATTGTCAAACACACTTCCTACATACGACAGTTCTTCTGGACGGAAAGCCCCTCTTTGGGTGCATCCTTCGATTATTTTGCATATTTGAGCAATCATCAGTACCTGAGTAACAACTTCCTTGTCAAGAACCTGCTTTCTCTGATCATCGTTTAAACCATCCATAGCGATAATAATAAATAATATTAAAAAAAAACCATTTTAAACTCACTAAAAAAATAATTTCTAATCCTATAAAGATTATTAACAAACAAACCAATTTGTTGAACCTTCTCTACAATATAAAGAATATGCGTTATATTTATCTGAAATAATAATTGATGGATTTCCTAATATTGTATTCGATTCTGAAGCGATAATAGCAATGTTTCCAATATCAGAATATCCACCTTCATCTACAATCGTAATTTTATTTTTACCATTTATAACTGGTAACAAAACAGTAATTGGATTTGTATCACCAGATGTCATTACACCGATAACATCGTCAGTATAATCAGCAACTGTATCAGAATAAACCGTTCTATATTTCCAACCTTTTGATAACTTTTCCCATTTCGTTTTACCTGTTCCGTCTGTAACGAGTACATCACCATCATTTCCACCGTTTGATGGTAAAGTAAAAACCCAATCACCTGTTAAATCGTTTGACTGTACAATAGTCTTGAATAAGCTTGAAGGAGAAGGATCTTCTAAATGTATACATTTGCTTGTTTTGATAGATCCTAAACAATTTATATCTTTTTCAACAGAAATATTTCCCATTATATTAGCATCCCCGTCCAGTGAAATGTTACCACCAATATCACTATTTCCGTTTACAGAAATATTGTTTCCAACTAACATGTCTTTTCCTACAGTTATATCACCATTAAGTATAATGTTGTTTCCTACAGATACATCTTTTCCTACAGTTATATCACCATTAAGTATAATGTTGTTTCCTACAGATACATCTTTTCCTATGGTTATATCACCATTAAGTGTAATGTTGTTTCCTACAAATACGTCATTTCCAATCGTTATGTCTTTTCCAAGGAATATATTTTTCTTCACCCATAATCCTCCGTTTGAAATTGTAAGTGTATCGCTAGTTAGATCGGTGTTTATTCCGTCTAAAATCAAGTTACCGTGTATTACTCCACCTGAATCTTTTATCACACTCGAATCTAGTCCTATTGTTAATGTATTTCCAAGTAAAACTGTGGATTCGGATACAGTTATACCGGATGACCCTATAAAGTTTATAACCGAATTCACAAGCTTATCATTTGATATTGTACCAATTGTGATCTTTGAATTTGTAACTGATCCGTTTTCTAATGTAGCACGTCCAGTAGAGTCTAAGTATATATCCCCATATATGGTTCTTTGTTGTGGTGTATTCGAAGAATCGCCTATAAATATATTCGCTTCTCTAAGATTTTTCTGTACGAATAAATTAGAATCAACAGACAATTCCAAAGATTTTCCTAATTCTACTGTATTTCCTCCTAAAAGTCCATAACCTGTACTTAAAGTAATTGAACTGTTTTCGAGTTTTGATATAGGTATATTTCCATATAACTTGGAAGAATCGATTGTACCGTCCAAGATATGAACGTTTCTAATACAACCGGAAGATACATTCTGGGAAATTATGGTTCCTACAATCAGTTTACCGGAATCGTTCATTTTTACACTATAATTGTCTACATTTACAAATAGTTCTGTTCCTGTTTTCCTAAGACCAGAATTCGAACCAGGTAAAATATCCATGTTTTTTGAAAACAAAGTGAATATTATAATATCTGTACCGATTATACATGGAGAATTGGATACAACAAATGAACTAGATGCATTTGATGTTCCTTTTTCTATAAAAGTTGCGAAATTGTCAACATTTCCAGATTCCATGTCTGGGTGTCTGAACCATATCCCGTCCGAGTTTGATATGTATATCCCGTTTGTCTTTTGATCGTGTTGATCCTTTAACAAAACGACATCTCCTGACATAGTTACCGATCCGTCTATATTCTGTACCCCGCTTGCAATAACATTTGAAACAGAAGCCAATTTACACGGTGTTTTCCATTTTATACCAGATATATAATTGTCTACGTATAATTTATTAACAGCGTCTGTATTTTCTATTACTGTTACTATACCAGACAACCTACCTATTGTCATGACAGTGGAATCTCCGATATTTACACCGGTAAAAGTTTTAATAATACCTTGTGTGTTTATATCTCCTCCAACACCAATACCACCACTCACTACAACGGAACCTGTCTCAGGGCTAATAGAATTTGTCTGATTTGTGATGTACTGTACACCAGAACAACTTTGATTTCCGTGTGTTCGAAGTACAGTATGATCGACAGACAAGTCCACTGTGTTTCCAAGTGAAGATATACCGGGTGTCAATATTCCACTGGAAGATATAAAATTTAAAGTTGAATTCTGTAACTTTTCATTTGTTATGCTTCCATTTAACAGTTTATCGCCATATACTGAACCTTCGGATATTTTTTGAGATGTTATCGCCCCATCTGCTAGTTTTGAGGTTGTTACACTGCGATCTGCTAATTTTGAATTAACAACACCGAAATCCTTCAACTGGAGAATATTCAAACTCGTTTCAATAGTTTGATTGTCAACATTTACATAAAAATATTCAGACGTTTTAGTTAAACCATCTCCAGCTTTAAGAAATTCTCCTTTTGAGAATTTTACCCAGTTTAGTTCATTACCAGATGACCCGTATTGATCTCCAACAATTGGATTTGGGTCATTGCAAACAAATGAGAAATACTTCTGAGTGTTCCCACCGTTAACAAAAACAGCAACGCTTTTTGCACTCGACCCTTCATTCAGATCAAGTGTACGAATCCAACCCGTTCTATTGTTTACAGTATATATACCATTTTGTTTCTTGTTTTGTTGATACATAATTAAAACTCTTTCTCCTCCGTTCAATGGTGTATTATCAAGAATATTCAAATTGGGATTATTTCCACCCGGTGGCCAAGGTGTTGTTATATCGTAAACAGATACCAGATCAACGGGTTGTTTCCATTTTATACCAGAAACATAATTATCTACATAGACTTTTGATGTTGCGTTGTCGTCCGTAAGTATTTCCGAGAAATCTAGTCCGCTTATATTTGACTGACCCATTACAACTTTTCCATTTGAAACATTAGGAGCAATAAGTCTCAAACTATCCGACTCAAATATAAAGTCAGATATTCCAGTAGGGTAACCATCTGTATCTAAATATTGAACAGAGCCAGTAACACCCTTATTCTGACGCTGTGTAATTGGCATAATATATACATTAAAAAACAAATTTAATTTATAAAATAAACTTAATATACGTACCAATAATTTTGGCCATCATTTATCAATTGTACTGAGTTGTATCTCGCCGAAAGTACAAACTCTGTTATAGGACCGGTGTTATCGTTAAAGAAATATATTTTGTCTGTGTTATTCATAGGATTTATTCTTATTGTAATCGAATGTAAATCAGCATTTCCTGCATCGAAAATATTGTAATGTATTTTTCCAACATCTGATATATTTGGCAATTGTATAAAAATGTCATTCGTTGTTGTACCGGTTACTAATATAATGTCGTCCGATATACTTGGTACGAATGGGTTACCACCATTGTAACCTGAACCTACTCTCGATACTCCATAGTTAGATCCAGGTTTCCCCCAAGACAATACACCAGAGCCATTTGTTGTAAGAACATCTCTATCTGTTCCAGCTGTAGGTGGAAGTTTTATAGAATAACTAGTAGATGTGTCGGATGCAGAAAGTGTTACAGAATTATTATTTTTATTCAAATTAATAGAATTCGAAGATACCGATCCAGCTACAGTGAGCGTGCTATTCAACCACCTCAGGGAAACAGAACCAGCAAACACATTTCCAGATTTATATTGTATGTCTCCATCTTCATTTCCACCTGGATATAATGTTGTCGATGTAAAGAGGGACCACGATAGAGCATTGCCAACCACTGCAGAATCAGAGACACAGACAAACCCTTTATCGTTGAAATTTGTTCCTTCTGTTACAAAAACAGCAGCACCGGATGCTTTTATATTTAATGCAAAATCAAACGATCGTTTCCAATTTTGCATATTATTTGCAACGACGTATATCCCATTTTGAACAGGATTTATCTGATCCTTTAGGAGAACTCTATCATTTTCAACAACTGAAAGAGTTGTATCTAACCCATTTATGACGCCAATACCTGAATTAGAACCAAACAGACCCAAATTAACATTTCCAGTAGTTGTGAATCTAACTGAGTCTTTCCACGATACCCCCGCTAAAGCTATACTGTCAACGTACAATTTTGTCGCGGCATCATTATTTTCAGTTGGGGTGGATAAATTTGTTATTTTACCTGGTACATTCAGAATATTATTTTCCCAGTAAAATCCATCGTAAGCATCCAAACTCGATCCATCTACATTTCTTATCTGAACGGCTCCTTTCCTTGTACCTGCTGGAACAGAACCCCCACCGCCTCCTCCTCCTCCTCCTGAACTAGGAGCCCATACAGCTTTTCCATAGTTATCATATGCTGTTAATACGTATCCAGTTATATCTACTCTATTTGGAACGTATCTACTCGGGGTAACCATAAGACCACTACTACGAGGAAACGATTTTGGGTCTTCGGATGTATCGGATGGATTTCGTTCATTTGTTATTAAATGTTGAACAGTTGCTGTACTGTAAAATGCTTTTTTACTGGTCATATTATATCATTCCTTTATAAATTAAGTTTGTTTTTAATACATATAAAAATATATAAATTCTATTTAATAGAATGACATGTAGAAAAAAACCTGATAGAGTATCGAGTGGTATACAAATAGATAATAAAAAACACATATGGAAATGGAATTCGGTCAAATGGACAGAATGCAAATATTGTGGTTTTTTTCACAGTGACAGACAAATACCGGATAGTTATTGGGATAGAGAATGGATTACTGCTCCTTATCATAGAGAAAAGGTTGGAATTGTGTTAGTTAAAAACAATACCCACTTATGGGTTACCGAATCATACCACAATTGTTATGGATTTCCAAAAGGAGAAAAAGAAGAAAATGAGTCAATTACAGATTGTGCAAAGAGGGAATTCTATGAAGAAACTGGAAATGATTCGATAAAAAATATAAATCTTGATAAATGTATGAAACTGTCAACAAGTATAGAAAATATAACTTACATTTTTTTTGTTGTACATGTTCCAAAATCATTCGAAATCTCACAAAAGCCGATCGATGACGTAGAAATAACATCTTTTGGATGGAAACATATAAGAGACGTAGGAAAATTAAAACTATCCAAAGCAATAAGAAGGATTTATAATAGTTATATAAGGCACATTTCAGATGGAAATAAATTCAAATTTAAGTTTTATAATCTTTAGACTTCTTTTGTTGGGTTTTGTTTATAGTTTTTGATCAAGTTTACAATATTATTTACTGTTGGATTGGATACACCAACAATTGTACATATTTCCCCTTTCGAGGGTTTTTTCATTTGTTCTTGTTCTCTTAGTATATAAGAGATAATCCCCCCGACTACAGATTCTGGTTTCATATTTTCAAATTTATCAAAAAGTTGAATATATAAATCAAAGCACATTTTAGTATGTTTATATGTAATTGTATCAAGATTAAATTTAGATAAATTTCTTTGAAACATTTCTTCTGTCTTAGAAGAAAATTTTAGAATATATTCCAGACTTGTACCCTTTACCATATCTATAAAAAGATACTCTCCTTTTGTGATGTCTTCCTTCTTGCATAACATCAATTTAGATACATCCTTCCTGGACATTGCACATTTATTTTCATAACAAGAATAAACTATACAAGAAGCAAGAATACCTTTTCGATTTGAACCTCTATGTACACGACCATCCATGATTTTTCCCCAATACCTTTTTGCTGTATCAACAACTATTTTTGATAACATCCCGGAATCTTCCAATCTGGAAAACTCCTTTGATACGGTATCATATGATCTTTGTTTCGATGTATAGGTTACAGATGTATGAATTCTAGATAAATCAACTTTAATATCAGTACCGTCTTGTTTTTTACCAATGATGATAAAACTTCCTGGCTTTATATAAGAACCACATGCAGCATAAGGGTTAGCTTCATCAATGTAACCGACACGGGAATTATCCTGTCCGTCTTCATAATTGAACCAATCCCTTCCATTGCATATCATTCTCGATTGAATTTCCATACCACAGTTTTGACACACCAGACTCGCCTCGTCTGTAGTGATTAGATATTCCGAAGTTTTGCATTCTGTGCAAAGGGTATTAGGATGATAATCGAACGAATTCATTTCTACAATATTCTTTGACACAATTTACTTGCGTAATATTATTTTTGAATTTTTTTTTGATTATTTTACGAGTATAGCCAACATCAATCCAATTGAAACTACAAACATCATTTTATTTGTTAAATGTATTTTTTCATTTAATCTTTTGATTTCTTGTAGTTTCATTATATTGTCTCTATGTATCATTTCTATTAGTGATTTGTAACTAATTCTTCTAGGTATCTCTATTGTAACGGGTGTAAGAGTAGACTCACGAGCAGGTGTAGAAAGAAGATTAGGAGTACTGTTATTAACGTTATTATTTATTTCTAGACCAGGAAGTGAGATTATTTCCCCATCAGTGGGATCAGTTGTTTCAACCTGGATTTGTGTAGTTTCTTTAAAATTCAATATTGGAACTTTTGAAATCAAAGAAGGAAAACTCATTGAACCAGTGAGATTCGGTGAAGAAGGTAACTCGGTGGAAGAAGGTAAGGCCTGAGCCGTATGTGATTCTCCTTCTTGAACCTTTATTTCTTCTTCGATGTAAAAGTCAAATTCAATGTTGGTTTCTCTTGTACTGATCTTATCTATAATTTTTCTCAGAATACTCATTGCTATTGATAATATATGAAAATGAAATTTTTAAATCGATTTAAACATTAATAAAAAAAATGTTTATAGCAAAATGAACAATTTGAATTCTGAATATATCAAGACCCAAGTCTCTATGATAAATAAAGACAGAATTAATCTCGAGGAAAGCGAACTAAATGAAAAATATTCCGAATTCAAACAAAAGTATCCTAAAATATGGGAAGGTATATTTGCAGGTGTATTTTCAATTGAAAAATTTGATAAACTCGTAAAAGCTTATACTAGCACTTATACTTCAACCAACGGTGAACATAAACATAAAAAATTTGAAAGTGATAAAAATGTCGGAGAGCTTCTTGCACAGGAATATCTTTATCCTGTTTTCGGGATTCCGCAAACTGAATCCAGGAAAAAAGCAAACGATATTGCTGTTAAAAAATCAGTTTGATTGGGTCTTATTTTTGTTCACTGTAATCGTTTTAATATAGTGGTAGACCGGAAGGTTTTTAATGGTTTCAGCTACTTGTTTTATGTTTTCATTTCGGTGTACCTAGTAGGTAAGATCTTGTTTCATTTCTTGTCTTTATTTTAAGTTCAATTCTTTTTTTTATACTTTTTATTTTTATTCTTGATTTTTATATACTCATTTTCATATTTAGATTTGGGTAATCCAGAAGCCTTTTTAATCTTTTTTTCAGCGTCTTTCTGAGTGTTTTTTTCTTCCTTTACAAGTATATCCTTTACAATTGCAGCTACTTCTATTATGTTTTCATTTGACTGTATATTATATTCACTTATTAGTTCAAATAATTTATCAATATTCGTCCTGTTTTCGTAGTCAGGATCCAATAAGTAGGTAAGATCTTTCTTGATTCTGAATTCTTGTTTCATTTCTTGAAGTATTTCACCTATAATCTGACATTTCAATGATACTAAATGTTTTATAAACATCTGTATTATTTTTATTTTAAGTTTAGATGGACTATCATTTGGATTATTAAAAATTATGTTTCTTATAGAAACATTAAAATTGTCGTTTTCCTGTAAAACATTAATTATTTCATATTTCGATCGTCTTATATAATCATGTATCATCTGAATCATACCCGCAGCTCTCCGTTCGACTGCTGTCCTAGACAATGATTCTGCTTGTTTAGCTGCGGTAGTTTCGAGCATTTTAGTCCCAGCTAAACCAGTAGATTGTTGAAAACTCGTTCCTTCCACAGCTCCGAAGACTTTTCCACATTCTACACATGCTATATAACCTTCTACATTTGTTATCAATTCTGCTCCACAATTATCACATACATTTTTGTTTTCTGATTCTGATTCTGATTCCGATGCACTTTGTTCTTGTATTTCACGAATATTTTCTTCAAGTTTTTTTATTCTGTTTTTATTTAGTGTTTGTTCGTCAGGAGAAAAAAACTCCATGTTTTCATTTATCTTATTAATTTCTTGTCTTAGTTTTTCTATTTCTATTTCACGTTTTGATTCTGTTTTCTTCTTTATCTCCTCTAATTCTTGTCTATTGGGGTATTCTTCTTCGAAAGAAACAATCACGATTCCTCCCCATTTTCTTATACAATTGAGAAGTGAGTTTTTGATATGGAGATTTATTTGCTTTTCGCGTTTTCTCTTATTTTTTATGGTAAACTTTAATTGCTTTTCGAATGATCTGTGAAGTGAATGTTTATACATAGAACCGGAAAAAGGTACCAGCTCCTCAGTTGGAGGATATAGTCTCAGAAATTCGGATATTTCTGTATCACGAAAAACATTCATTCTATAAGTAATCAATAAAAAAATATTGGATATTGGTAGTAATATGAAAAAATGCAACCCACTTATTTTTTTGTCAAAAAAGGAAATATGTGTTCCGTTTGGGAAAAAAATCAAACAAAACACAAAAAAAATATATATTTCAAATAAACTCACTGGATCTGTTCAGAAAATTCTAAAAATACATTCTGGTGCTTCAAAGGAGAAAGTTTATATGATAAAAAAAGGTAATAAAGAGTATATATCTTACGTTGAAGATTATAAAATTCCAAAGGGAAAATCATTGAAGTTTATAGACAAATCTGATTTAAGTATGTATTCTTTCTACGGAAAAGAGAAAAAAAATATACATGATATACTCAAGGAACTAGAATTGTCCGATAAAGTCAGTTCTAAATTTGTTCATCTAACTGCAAAGGTTATAGCGTCTGTTATATTTTTGATAAACAATGAAAAACTTCGAGTACAAATTATAATGGACAGTGCATACAATAACGGATTTGAACAATTGGGAAAATATGTAGACACCAATAAAACATCGGTGTCATTTAAATTGGTAAACGTAACAAATCCTCCCGATAAAGAGTTATTACACTATATGAAAGAAGTATCCAAATTAAAAAAAACAAAAGTGGGTTATAAGAAATCGAAAATAAATTACGAATTCTATGCGAAATTTCTAAATCCACAGTTCATCCATATAAATTTGAAGAAATGGTTCAAGAAAGTACAACATTTCTTCGATCCCTTTTTCAAAGATATTCACAAACTCCATAAACTTGATATTTTTCATCACGATCTTCATTTCGAGAATATATGGAAAAGAGGAAAAAACTTTAAATTCATAGATTTTGGAAGAAGCAGTTCCTTTGCAGAAACATGTGATATATCTTACCCTATTAATAAATACAAATCTGATATATGGAAGATTCAGCACACAGAAAAAAGAAAACTTTCTATGGAATTCAAGAAATCAAAAAATAAAAGGAATATTCTTGAATGTATGATGCTTGCTGAACTGAATTATCCAGATTCGTTAAAATTTAAAGGTATTCGTCAAGATTATGAGTTCTGTCGTCACGATATAGATGAAGCTGTTATTCTTGATTCGTTTGGAAAAGATCATGATTTTGAAAAATTTGGCATGTCTTCTTTACGACAACAGCATTTGTTTTACTACAAAAACATTTTACTAACTTTCAAAAAATTTATAGCTTCCAGATACGCAGACGCGAACAACTAACTTAACCTACAAATTAACAAGTTTCCTTGTCTGTTTTACAATTTGTCTACCGTTGTATAAAGTTTTTTCTATTTCTTTATCAATCGACTCTTGATATTCACTATCCTGTTTCCTGGTGTATTTCACCATCCACGGCTGGACAGAATAAATCACTTTGTTTAACATGTCATCTTTTATATTAATTGTGTGACAACCATGTTCAACAAATCTTTCACCATCAAAAATAACTATGTCTTTTGTTTTCTTATTTGATATAAATATATTATGGTTTTCAGGAAGATCCTTATTGAAGTGAATAAGTTTAATTAATTTGTCAAAATTAGGTACATTTTCTTCAAGACAGTCTTTTATTTTATCCTTTATAGCTGTATAGTTAGTATTTTCATAACTATTAATATTGAAATTGATTATATTGATATTGTTATTTATATTTGTGGTAATATTGCTGATTTTCTGTGAGCGAAGGTTCTCTATCTCGTTCTGTTGTGTTTTTATTTGGGATTTCAATTTATCAATTTCAATCGAAATATCAAATAACTCTTTTTTACATGAAACACGTAAATCATTATTCTCCAACATTGTCTTACATGTTTCTATGTCAACATTCTTAAACGTAATCAAACACTCTTTTATTCTATTGAAATGGTGTCTTAGATTGGATTTATTTTTATGCTTGTAATTACATCTTGGACAAATATGTACCATTTTATATTAATATAATAATGAGTTTTTAAATCATTTGGCTTAAAATTACTAAATTTGTCTTAAAATTACTAAATTTTGCTTAAAATTACTACATTGCTTCAATCCACCGGCTACGAAGAAAATCACTTGCTGCGTTTGAATCAAACGAGTCGGTAACAGGAACAATTGGTTGGGTTTTCTTTTTCTTTTTCTTTTTCTTTTTCTTTTTATCTTCACCGTGTTCAACAACACTATCATCATTAGAAAAATCGGGTCCATCGTTTGGAATTGGAGATGACGGTGCTTTTGTGGTCTCTGAAGGAAATATATCAAACGATGGATATATGCAGTTTTTCCTGCTGGGCCATTTTGGAACAGCATCTGTCATGATCTTAAATATGTCTTCGACATAATATGTTTTATAGAGAGTTCCTGCGAGATAAAAGTTCTTTTTGAATATTTCATTTCCAATGTAAGATATTTCTGAAATATACATTTCAACCGTGAAAATAGATTTCTTTCTGCCGATTATTTGTCTACATACAAGGCAGCATATAGTTGTTATTCTTATGTATTCCGGAACATTTTTATAAACGATATCGTTTTTGTTTATCTTTATATCGTTGTTATCCATTAACTTTCCCTGAAAAACAGACATTGTATTGACATTGAGTTTATCATCGTTAACAAAAGTTTTATGGGCAACTACATTATCCAGTGTCTTCAATAGTTCTATTTTACTGACAGGATCGTCTTTGTGATTGTATCCCTTGAACGAGTTTCTGATCGTCTCCATAAAGTCAATCTCCATTTTAATATAGTTTAAAGTTTCTGGGTGTTCTCGATACTTTTTTTTTTAAGATTTTTTATATTAAGTATATATAAATGGAGGTTTTAGAAAAAGCATTTGAAACGCTTGAAAGGGATATAACGAAAAGAAGAAAACTTACAAAAAAAAAGCAGATTTCAGATGAGATTTTAAAAGAACAAAGAAGAATCCTTACCAGAGAATTACTATATAATGTAGAAGTAATGTTAAATCCAGATACTGATCACCCAATAGAATACTATGGACCAAAAGAGAAAGACTATGGTAGTATGTATTACAAATATGAAAAAGAATTATTCATGAAATTGTTAATTAAATATAGACACTATATTAATGTGTACACAGGAGAAGGAAAAGAATGGTTACCTGTCGCTATAATAGAATCTACAGGTATCGCAGAACGGGACGTTGATGGAAATGATACAGAAGAGATAAAGATATCACTGTTAAAGATGGCTAAAAAATATGGATTAGATTTTCGTCCTAGGAATATAAAGGGAAAAGAAGACAAAAACATCGAAAAAAAAATAAATTTAGTACTGATAGCGTTGGGAAAAAAATACAACAAGATAGCTGCATTTCTACAGGAAAATTAAAATATTATACATTAATAATATGTCTAGTAAAATTAATTTACCGATTGGTAAAAAATGTATTATCCTTTCGTATGACAATAAAATTTTAACTTGTGAACCAGATATCAATCAAAATGCTGATTTGAAATTCTTAAATGAAAACGATACAAACGATAAAAAGTGTCAATTTATTATAACAAAATCAAATAACGGGTATATTATTCAATCAGCGTGGAAAGATTTGTATGTTTCCATTGATTTTGACATCGGATTCAATCTCATAGATGGGATGTACTTAAAGTCTAAATTAATGCCAAAAAATACCCCGAATCATTTGTTTGAATTTGATGTAAGACAAGAACTAGATCATGTTCAAATTTTTATAGATGGAAAGAGAATGGAGATATTTAATTCTTACTTTGCAAAATCGATGTCTGAGAGACCATTACAAGATATAAATTATAAGTTTAGGATTGTTGAGTTAGAAGTTTCATTTTGTAACGTTATAGAACAAAATAGAAAGTATATCATACTTCCTGGATCTTCCTCTGACCAGGAAATGGCTTTAACTTGTGTAGAAGGTCTAAAAACGGGTACTCTTATCAAACCTATTACAAATTATAAAGAAGCGTTTCTAAATCCAAGTTGTCATTTTGAGTTCATAAAAAAAGAAGACTCTTTTTACATTAAATCTGCTTATAGTGATTTATATTGGAATAGTTTTAAAGGGCCGTCTTTTGTGGAAGATAGATCTATATTGGCAATATTGAAAGCTGTAAGTATAGGAATTGTTCTTGACGACGAACCATTGAATTATAGTTCTCAATTTTATATTAAAAACAAAATGAATAACTTCATTTTATCTTCTAACTTTGCTGTGAATGGAGATGAAAATATACTTACGAAGTATAACCTGAGTATGTACAAATCAATAGACAAAGATTCTCCTCTTGTGTTTTCATGGTACAAAAACGATGAGACAGAAAATTATACGTTTAGAATTATATCCATTGATAAACAATGTGGATACGTTTCAGATTATAATAGACAGAGATTATCCTCTTGTAAAAAATTCATAGAGTCGAAATTATTTAGATACAACTTTCTTACAGACAACATGTACTTTTTATATCTTTCAAATATAGATTTCCTGAAAAAGAATATATGTGTTGATTTAACAGACGGCAAGATTTTGTTTGGATCCGTGAAAGTGTTATTCAACATGAAGAAAGATTCTCAGAGAACAAAATATATTTCAATCAATAATGAAGAAATTCAAAAAAAGTTAAATGATTCAATTGTTTCAATTGAAACATTTGAATTTATTAATCGGAATGATGAATATATTATCAAAGTAAAATCAAATAAATGTCTGGATAAAATGTACTATCTCATAATGAATAATATGAAATTGGACACAGTATCTTTCCAAAACGACGACCAGGCTTTTGCAAATGACAATTGTATTTTTTATATTTCGGGAAAAGAACATTTTCACGTTTCGGGGAAAGAACATTTTCACGATATATATCCGAATCGTGTGAACCACTTAATCTTAATTATCATTATAATACTAATTGTGATCCTCCTGTTAAAACTACTAAAATGAATAAGATAAAAACTAGAATTAATATTAAAAACGGCATAAAAGGTGGATTTTTAAACTCATCTTTGTATCGCATTTGAATATGTATAACATTTTTTTTTAAGAATAATTAATTGTTTAGATATGTTCTAATATCGATACTGGATGAAATATCAGCGGCGGTTTTTCCTCTTAACTTTACATTTCTATCAGCACCTTTCCTTACAAGTAAATTAACAATTGAAAAGTTTCCAAGTTTAGAAGCCACCATTAGAGGAGTTTCACTTTTTATAAAACTATAATCCAATGGTACACCATTTTGTATTAAAAATTTAACCAATTTAAAATTTCCAGATTTAATTGCAAGTAACATAGTTCTATGTCCATTTCTATCAGACCAGAATTTACTATTATATCTATATAACAATTTGACACACTGTAAATGTCCATTTCTGCAAGCCAATGTCATTGTGTTATTGTTAGAGTTATCTGTACTAGTGAAGTCGCCTTTCTTTTCGAGTAGAAATTCAACTATATCTGAATAACCTTTATATGATGCCAACATCATACCGGTTTGGTTGTTTCTGTTTTTGTGATTAATGTCCACATGTTGTAATAATTTTTTCACCATATCGAACATTCCGTTACTGCATGCAAACATGAATTTGCATTTAATACACATTTAAAATTAACACACTTTTTGTGTTTTTAGTTTTATTTCTTATATTAATTTTAAAAAAAAATAAGTCTCAAGGAACAAAAATAAACAATGGACGTATTGCATAGATATCAACACGAAAATGTCCAAGACCAAGTTTAATATTCAAACTGCATTTGACGATTTCACTGGTAAATGGTGCAAGGGTTTTGATAAAGAAGAATATAAAGATGCTCTTGTAAGTATGTTCTATAACATTAATAAAAATAATGATAAAAATTATATTGATGAAAAATTCAACGATCTATATGAAACTTTGATGAAAGAAAATAAGGAAATCAAAGACATACTTAACGAGCTCATAAATAAATCGGATAACATTGAAAAAACTCCGACTAAAAAATCACTTGGTAAATTTGCTTCTGCCGCTGCTAAGAAATTAGCTGAAGATAATGGTATAAATGAACTCGATATCGAGAGTTCTGGAAAGGATGGAAAAATTCTTCTTAAAGATGTGAAGGTCCATGTAGAGCCCTCGAAAGGGAAATCGGTGTCTAAAAAATCATCTAAGAAAACTGTTTTGAAGGGAAAGATCGCCACTACTAAAATGGTACATTCTTGCAAGGGTGTTCTTCAGAAATCGGGGAAACCCTGTAGTCGCAATGGGACAACTAAAGCAAGTGATGGAAATTGGTACTGTCACTCTCATATCGTCGATTACAAAGATAAAGCCGACACGGCGAAAGAGACAGACATTGAATCTATCGGGGAAGGTGATATCGAAATTAAAAAATCGGACAATAAGAATAATAGTAACTCGCACGGAGAAAACTCGAATGAAGAAAACTCGAATCAAGAAAACTCAGATGGGGAAAACTCAGACGGAGAAAATTCAGACGGAGAAAATTCAGATGAAAATATTCAAAAGTCAGATAACAGTCAGAAATCGGACAGTGATAGCGAACAGTATGATGATTAAAACACCATTGTTTTCATTTTATAAAAAAAAAAATAATTATTAATAATAATGGGTTCGAATTACAGTAAAAAGCTGGAAGAAAGTACAAATGAAATAATAACGAAATCGATATCCAACGTTCTAAACGAAATTGACTCTACACAGGAGGTAATAAATACGGCTGACCAGGTCATAACAATTCAAGCTGATTCAATAACTGGATGCACTTTCTCAGCAGGTCAGACCATCACGCTAAAAACAAACTTATATAGTTTCGTAGATTCTAAATTCACCGACGAAGCGGTAAAAAAACTTGCTGATGAAATTCGGTCTGATATTAAGACAAAAGTCGAACAATTAAATAAAGAATTTAATATCTCCCAGAGAAATAAAGTTGACATAGAGAATATAACGAATAAGTATATCAACGAGGATTTCGTCAATTCTGTTTCTGATAAAATCAAAACAAGCATTAAAAATCACAACACATTTGTGCAAAAAAAAGATCTCAATGTATCAGGACCAATAGTGTGTTATCCAGGACAAAAATTTGACCTAAGTCAATACATTAGTATAGAATCAACGGTTAAACAAATCACAACGAGTATAATGAATAGTAAAGAAATATCTAAATTTTTAACTCAAGTAGATGAGAAAGCTGAATCGGAAGTAACACAAAAAAACATCGGTGTTAATCTTACGTTTATCATGATTGCTGGAATTATAATGGCTTGTATATACATGATGGCTCAATCGGGTGCACTTAATAAAATATTTAATCGTGGAACAGGTACATCAACACAACGTGCCCCAGCAGCAGCAGCCCCAGCAGTAGTAACAAGTTCTTTTTCTATTATAACAACTCCTAAAAGATCCGTTCAGCCAAGAAGCATAAAAGGAACTGGAATTAGTAATCCTTTATCCGGGTCAAGGGGTAGTAGACGACCACCACAGTCAATTGAAATGTATAATCGTACAAACCGAGTACCGTCTCGTAGAGACCTATCAGGGTCATCTTGATTCGGCATCACTCGGTAAAATATTTTTTTCTTAATTCGTGAATGTATTTTAAGTTTTCATAGTTTAATTCTATAAATAGATTCCTTCCACCACCTTTTGACAAAATCGGAACAATGTGTTTTAGTAACAAAAAAGAAGAAATCATTCTATGTAAAAGATCATCTAGATTATTTTTCATACAATGAATTTTAAAAATTTCGCCTTTGTAATTATTCAAGATACTTATTGCATTTTCGACGTTACGGTTTATAACGTGAACAATTATATCCTCAAAAATTTTGTTACATTCTGATACCCCATCAAATTCCTTTACTTTGGTATTTTGAATGTGTTCTATTTTGTTATTATTTATTTCGTAAATATAAACTACCGGATTGAATCTCACCATTATATAATATAGCCAATTATTTCAATATTCTATCGTATTCAATAAAATTAATAACGTAATTTCTAATATCTTCACTTTCGTAATTGTTAAATTTGATTTTACATTTCCACGATGTTACACTATATACAAAATGAACAACGCCGTGAAAGATTTGTTGTTCGATTAAAAATTTATTAAAAGTTCCATTTTTGATAAAACAATCAAATGATGAATTTATATTTTTTGTTATTTCTATATACACTGGTTCGTTATAAAAGTAATCGGAAAATTTGAATTTATTTAATTTAAGATTTTTGAATTGGAGACATAGCTCTGATTCCATTTTTTTTACGATTATAAATAGATTCGCATAAAAGCTTCCCCCCTAAAATACCTGTGATTTTTCCAACCTGTGTGCCGTTTTTACCACAGATGATTGTAAAATTTACATACTCTCCGTGAAACAATTGTTTGTAACAAGGAACAGTTGTATGTATCGAACTGTGATGAACAAATACCCTTTCGTCGTTTTGCAAATTGATTACGAAACCGTATCCTTTTGATTTATTGAACCAATCAACACAACCGGTATATTCGTTCATTGTAAGTATAGCTTGATTATATTTTTAAGTCTTTTTCTTCTTTTTTTTACAAAAATAAACCATTTAAGAATACAAATTGAAATAATGTAAAAATGACGATAGACGATACCATTTACGAACTTATTCAAAAAGAAAATAAATTAGCAATGGAGGATCTAATTCGTCAACATGATCAGAAAAAAGCTGAAGAACAGGATAAACTGATCGAATCCTTCAAGAAACAACTCAAGATTCTTCAGAAACCAAAGAGCCAATTTTCTAAGAAAATGATGGATAATTGTTTTGAAAAATGTAGGGAGTTTGCTATGAGTGTTGTTTTAGAATGCACTCTTATGAGTAAAGAAGACATAGCTTGTGCTTTTTCATCGAAGGATAAAATGATTGTTACAGACATGGATAATGGTATTGATTATCCTATATATAATAGTTATTACTGGTTCAATAATATCAAACGAGACCAGAATAATATTCCGTTTCCATCCGGAATGGAAATCCCTAAAAGACGCGATCAGAAAACTGGTAATCTAGTCGATATAAATTTCAGTGTTTCTAAGTTTTATTCTGATTCTGTATTTATCAATAAATGCAACGAATATTACAATAATTTCAATCTTAAATTGAGTATTCAAAAAGATCTCTCAAATCCAAAATATAGAAATAATTGGAAATTGATTCTTACAGTTATACAAGGTAATTATATCGTTTTCGATAAGGAAAAGTTTAGATCGTATAACGATCAAACCAAAATGTCAAATGACCAAGAATACGGTGATCAAACCAAAATGTCAAATGACCAAGAATACGATGATGAAAATTTGTCGCGCACATGTATCGCAGACATTTCATTTGTTCAGTCTTTTACAGAGTAAATTTTTGTTGTTAAAAATTTTTTTACCAATTTTTGTTGTTAAAAATTTTTTATCTACGTAGTTAAGATGAACAACAAAATAACAATAAATTGTGGAGGAACTATTTTTGTCACTACAAGAAGCACAATCAAAAACATTTCTGGAAATGTTTTGGATCGTATGTTGGATGGACATTTTTCTGAATCGAAAAAGGATGAAATATTCATAGACCGAAGTCCTGATATATTTAAAGTTATATTGGATTTTCTTAGAGAAGGAACACTCTTCATTCCTCCAAATATTCCAGAAGAAAGGATAATCAATGAACTTGAGTATTTCTGTATCCCATGTCCATTCAAAATTCCTTATAATAATACATGGATAAGGAATGAAACTTTTACATTAGTGGAAAATGTATGCGAGTCCTGTATACACAGTGAAGATTTCAAAAAAGTTAGCAGTACTAATACTTTTGTTTATTGGAAAATATACAGTTTACCAGACGAATACATCGGAGAATACCCACAATTTATTGGATTTATAAGTAAATGTTTGGATTATATTGTAATATACATGAAAACTGTTCATAACATAAAGGCTAACACAGATTGCAGTTGCGAATCAGCTACTTTAGATAAAGGTCACGTGAATTATAATTTTTCATTGATACAACTAAATCCAGAAAAAAACATAAAACTAATAAGAAAAAACATAAAACTATCATGTGTATGGTACTAAACTTTATTGCAACTATGTTTCAAAAGAAGCCTCTTCGCTTTTTTTAACACAGTGTTGTATTTAGAATCTTTGAGTCTACTATATAAAATTCTGGCTCTAAGTATAGCAGACTGTATTGCCTTGCAAGATATCTGTCCAGTTTGAGTGTAAACTGGGAACTTTTTTTCCTTTGGAAGTAAAAAATATTTAGCTGGCATTTTACTTCTATCCAGTTTCTTGGATATATCTGCCCAGCCTTTACCTCTCTTTGATCGAATGTGAGTTACATTTTTTTTTAATGAATTAATTGGTTTTTTTCCGAACCATTCCATCATTTTTTTCTTGACAACTTTTTTCTTTTTTGTTTTCAGTGTTTTCTTTTTTGTTTTCAGTGTTTTCTTTTTTGTTCTCGGTGTTTTTAAAAGATTTTTCATTAATAGCTAAATTTATTTTATTTTTAAAGTATAATGGTTAAAAAAATAACAGTTGTTATCACGTTCTGTCTCTTACAGATGTTAGATAACGTATTTGAATTGTTCCCTAACGATGTAACGATTTGTAGTTTCCAAAAAAATCCATACAACGATAGAATTTATATAACAGGGTTCTTATAAAAATGAAAAAACAGTTTAAAAAATTAAAAAAATATAGTATATAATGTACAGTATAAAAAAGAGACTAGGAAAGAGATTCGCAGGAAAATACACGTTAGATATACTTAAAAAACAATATATTATACATAAATCGTATGTTTTTAATAGAAAAAGAAGTTCTGAACTTCTTAAAATACAATTTAGATTGCCGAATTTTCCAGAAGACATAAGTGAGAACATCATAAAATTTATATTACATAAAAAAGGGGATACAACGTCAGATTGGAACTGTGAGAGAGGTGATTTGTTTTCTAAAATAGAAGGAAAACAAGAATGTAAATCCTTTTCTTCAAATGGTCCATCGTCTTTTTCTCCAAGTTCCCAGTGGGACACATTATATTTCCTAGACGCGGTGAAATGGATGGACAATAAATTTGTACTTTATAGAATAAATTTACCATCTTCTTCAGAAAACTGGAAGAATGTACGTATAACAAAAAAAGAAACATTTGGTCAATTATGTGAAAAGAAAATTCGCCCAAGAATAGTGTGGTCCAAACTTTACCCACAGATATCTGATTTCTGTGAGAAAATTTTTGATGGAAATATATTCGAAATTCTAAATGAAACAGAAACAGCTGAAGTTCCGTTCTCATAGTTCTCACACTTTAGTAAAGTAAAGGTAGTAAAGTAAAGGTAGTAAAGTAAAGGTAGTAAAGTAAAGGTAGTAAAGTAAAGGTAGTAAAGTAAAGGTAGTAAAGTAAAGGT
>Ga0208053_1000043_pt1 | contig 26301 bp, 30 predicted proteins | sample LakMenEpi20May10_FD_150719 | JGI IMG/M metagenome (GOLD analysis project Ga0208053, IMG submission 150719) | Freshwater microbial communities from Lake Mendota, WI - 20MAY2010 deep hole epilimnion (SPAdes) | ecosystem: Environmental > Aquatic > Freshwater > Lake > Epilimnion/Euphotic zone ... | reverse complement strand
GCCATCTTCTAAACATGTTTTATTCACAACATCTCTCATCCCTTCCTTCTTATGAGCATCGCAATATAATCCTTTATTTTTTTCAGTTCCAAAATTAGGCATTATCTTACAACCATCCTCTCTGCATTTTCGTGTATGTATTTTTTTGTGTTGATTACAGACTCGTTTCCCGTCACATCTTATCAGTTTAAACTTATTAGTGCATCTAATACTCTGTTTCATATTATATTCTTGACAATATTCAGTTTCTAATGCAGTTGCCATTTATTGAATCAATTGTAAATTATTTTCTAATTCAATTTAAACTTAATAACAGCTTATGGATTATTAATTATTAATAAACTTAATAATGGCTATAAAGGGGAAAAAAGGCAAGAATAAAAAATCTTCTGGTATAATTAAAAATCATTCTAAACGATCTTTTGAATTAAAAGATAAAATGGAAGAATATGGAAAGGTATCGAAAAAGCTTGGTGATAAAAGAGTAATTGTTGTTTTAGTCGATAGTAGAGAAGTATTAGCTCATATTCCTGGTCGTTTTACTAAAAAGAAGATTTGGGTTGATATTGATAGTGTAGTATTGGTTTCTCAAAGAGAATTTGAGGCAGATAAAATGGATATCATTCATATGTATCAATATGATGAAGTTAAGAAATTAGTAAAAATAGGGGAGATTCCAGACTCATTTTTACAATCTGGAACAAGTCAACTTGTAACTGAAAACATTCAAAACGAGGAAGGTTTTGATATTGAAAATAGCGATGATGAAACTGATAAAAATCAGGTTGAAAGTAAGCATGTAACCAAAGTTGTAAGTAAAGGTTGTGAATTATCAGAATCTAAACTGGATTGTGGTTTTGATTTTGATGAAATTTAATATTAATAGATATTAAATTATAAATTTATTCAGCTTCATTTTCAGATTGAAAATTATACATTTCTTCATCCTCTTGATCATCCTCTTCTTCTTGTTCATCTTCATTAAACAATGAATCATTATCAGATTGATAAAATCTGTATCTTGTATTAGCAGTTACAGAACTTAAAATATTGAAGGTTTTATCAAGCTCATATATATTTCTTTCCGCTATATCGATAGCGAGGTTGACAATTTCAAATGGAATAGTTACATATATCTGATAGAAATTTGGGTTGTCATTGAAGGTGCTTCTTGATAAGATAATTGATTTTGATATGGAAGATACTAAAGTAGGTAGAATTGACATTTCTTTTATAGTTTGTTTTAGAGCCTTGTTTTTAATATTTTCACTTGTATTGTTGATAATCATTTCCTGAATCATGGGAGGAGCATTTTCTATAGTATTGGCAATCTTTTCGATGCATAGAGTTGTAAGAGTAGACATTTGTCTATTGTCTAGAAAGTTTAAATTGCAAATCAATTTGATTTGTAATAAAAGTAAAGAATCATATATCAAGTTCGTTTTTTGTCTCATCATCTATATCGTCATTTTTGGTTTCTATGTCATCATTGCAGTCTGATTTGTAACTGAGTTTTTTAAGTTCTTTTATATAACGGTTCCATATATCAGCCATTGTTTTTTTTGTTGATTCAATAGGTATATCGGGGATGATTTCAACTGAATATATGTCTTTGCTCAAGATGACCTTTTTTCGTTCAAAAGTGATACCGATTATATCAATGATTTCCCCATTAGAATAATTGATATCTTTTTTAGTTATGATAACTTTAAAGATGATTCCAATATAGATAATTGATATAAGATATCGAGCTTGCTCTAAGGTTAAAAAGTATTTGTTTTTCATTTTGGTTACATATAGTTCTATAAGAAGCTCTTTCATATTTTTCTTTTTGATACTATTCCAGTTGTTTTTAATGTTCTTGTTGGTTTCATTTTCAAGCTGTTTGAATTCTTTTCTTGTATTTAATTTTTCTTGATAAGATTGAAGTCCAGCTTTGTTTTTAAAGAGATGAATAATTTCATTGAAAACAAGTTCTGGTTCCTTGTTTTCGATTTTGTAACTGAATTCTTTTCTTTTTTGGTTACAACAGATGAAGTTTTTGGATATGTATATACCATATGATGTCTTACCGTATGCGAGTTCTTCGAATATGTTTTGCCAAAAAGGGTCATTTGTAAACTGACAGCAATTTAAGAATATGGGATATATTATTTCTCTTTTGAACATTTATTAATGGGTGTAATACTCTAAATAGTTAATAAATTTTACGAGTTAAAAGAATTTAAAAGGAATCTTTAGGAAGATAAATGTTAAAGAAAGTTTATACAACGGGTAATGTCCAACAATTAATAGATTTGAATGAGGACTTAACTAACTTTAAACTAAAGTTCACTTTAAGTTCAAAAAATGGGGAAGAATTTGATATGGTAATATCAGACCAACATACGATTGATAATTCACCAAATGAGTTGGAATTTAAACGAGTAAAAAATACAATATCAGGAACTATTGTATCTGATAAAGATGTATTTCAAAATCATTTCCTTATTTTGAAATCAGCAACCGAAAAACCAGCTGAAGTTGAAGTTATAATTAATAAAAAAGAAATTCCTCCTAATCCAAATGCTCAATCTGAAATTCAAAGGGAAAAGGCTCAAAGGGAACAATATCAGAGAGATCAAGCTCAACGGGAACAAGCTCAACGACAACAATTAGAAAATGAACAACAGAATAGAAATCAGAGGGAAGATTCGATAAAACAACAAACTTTACGAGAGCAATTCGTAAAACAACAAAATGAAAGCTCAACTACATGGGTTGATATTAAGTTGATAATAGTTGTTGTTTTATGTATCTTGGTTGGAATATTTATCTATAATGTTGTTTCAAATAAATCTGGTATAACTAATTTTGGTGTAGGTAATGTTGGTGTAGGTAATGTAGGTGTAGGTAATGTAGGTGTTGGTGACCTAGGTAGTGGTGTAGGTGTTAACAATCTAGGTAATGTAGGTGTAGGTAATACTGACCTAGGTAGTGGTTTAGGTGTTAACAATCTAGGTAATGTTGGTGTTGATATAGGTAGTGGAGTAGGTAACATTTTTGGAATGAATCAAAATCTATTTAGGAAACTGAATTCAAGTATACCCATTTAAAGAACAGTTTTTTATTGTAAAAATGTTTGGAGAATTGGTACAGCAAATAATACAGAATGGTTTAAGTGAAAGTTCAACTGAAATTGGTGTTTGGAATAATCAAATGGAATGGAAACCAGCTTTAGATTTGATGGATAATGATGATGAAATATGTCTTTATCTAACTTTACCAGGAGTTAAGAATTCAAGTATAGATATCGATATATTGAATAATCGTATGATGATTTCTGGTGAAAGAGAAAAACCATACATTCAGGCTAATTATCAGCTTAAAAGGAGTGAAATTCCTTTTGGTCGATTTCAGAGGGTGATTACATTGCCTATTGGTGTTACAAATCAAGGTAGTGTTTCAACTCAGTTTAAGGATGGTATACTTAAAGTACGAATTGATAAGAGAGTAGAACAACAAAACCGATTTTCAGTTAGAGTAGATACAGTTGATAATGAAATTAATAATTAACATTTATATTATGATAATATAAATGGTTTCAATGGGTCCTAATTCATATGAAAGGTTATATTTCCACATGACCGACTTTAAAGATTTAAGGAGCAATACAAAAGTATCGAAAGTAAATGACAATTCTATTTTAGATATACTAAATAAAACACAGGAGTTGTCTAAGTTTAGAGAATTAGTACATCATTCTCAGTATGAAAACAAACTGAATTTTTGTGGTGGACAAGTAACATTATTCGTTCCAATCGATGATGCATTTCCAGATGGTTTTATAGAGGAGTTGGATATGCATCAGGCAAATATGTATATTTTGGCAAATACGATTGATCGGGTAATCCCATCCGATTTACTTGAATATAGTCCATATTCTATATTTCCAACTAAGTTTACAACTCCAAACTACATTAAGGTGAAAAATATACATGGAAGCACATATATTAACGGTTGCAAAGTAATCATCAAGGACATAATAGCTCGTAATGGAATTATTCATATTGTAGACAGTTTGAATATCCCTCAATATTATATTTAAACATAAGATAGATACATAATCTAAAATATTAATTTATCATTAAATAAATGGATGATAAATTATATAACTTCAAGATAGTTAAAGATGGAGGGACAGATTCACACGATGCATACTATCTACGTGGTTTATTTATTGGTGATTTATCGACAATTAACAATGGGGATACCCTAATATGGAATACAGCAAGTAATGGTTTTGTTCCGGCTGCAGGTGGAGGTGGTAGCAGTGCAATACAGTTTACAGGCACTATTCCAAATAGAGCTATGTATATTGGTGATACTTTTACAGTTGGACAAAAACAGGATGCTCTTGCTATGGGTAACTATGCCGGAAATTTAAACCAAGGTATAAGTTCAATTGCTTATGGAGAAAATACAGCTGAGAATAATCAAGGTTCATATTCAATAGCATTGGGGTATCAATCTGGTCAGAATTCACAAGGTTCAAATGCAGTTGCTATTGGATATCAGACTGGTAAAGTTAGTCAAGGACAATATTCAGTTGCAATTGGATATAAAGCTGGAGATGTAAATCAAGCTAATAATTCTATTATATTGAATGCAAGTGGAAACTCATTATCTTCAGCTCAAACTAATTCTTTATATATTGACCCAATTAAAAACGATAATACAGTTTCAAATGTATTATATTATAATACAACTACGAAAGAGATTGTATATTCAAATAAAAATCCTATATCATCAGGAACCAATTATGGTGATTATTTATATTGGGATAACGGGAGTTTATCATGGCAAATTGGTTCTTCCGATATAAATATAGGTAACGGTGCTGGTCAGCTTAATCAGGGAGTTAATGCTGTTGCACTTGGTATTCAAAGCGGAAACTTAAATCAAGGAACTAGTTCAATTGCAATTGGAGATAATGCTGGTAATTCAGGTCAAGGAAACTATGCTGTTGCAGAGGGATATGAAACTGGTAAATTAAATCAAGGTTCTTATTCAGTTGCTTTTGGGTATCAATCTGGGAAATCAAATCAAGGAGTAAATGCAGTTGCTATTGGAAGTAATGCAGGACAAACAACTCAAGGTTCGAATTCGGTTGCTATAGGAAATCAAGCAGGGCAAACAAATCAAGGTTCTTCTTCTATTGCAATTGGTAATTTAGCAGGTCAAATAAATCAACCTAATAATTCTATTATTCTAAATGCTTCTGGAGTTTCATTTTCAACTGCAACTCAAGCAAATTCTTTATATGTAAACCCAATTCGTAATGATACTGTTTTAACACAGGGAAACTCATTATACTATAATCCATTAACAAAAGAAGTTGTATATGGAAACACATCTAGTGGACCAATTCCTACGGGAACCAATTGGGCTGATTACATGTATTGGAATAATGCAACAAGTAGTTGGGTTATTGGTAGTTCCAATATTACATTGGGTATTAATGCAGGAAGAACAAGCCAAGGAACGAATGCTGTTGCAATCGGAAATACTGCTGGTAATACAACTCAAGGAGGGAGTGCTGTTGCGATTGGTTTTCAAGCTGGACAATCAACTCAAGGTGCAAATGCGGTTGCAATCGGTAGTAATGCCGGACAAACAAATCAAGGTTCTTCTTCTATTGCAATCGGTAATTTAGCCGGACAAACAAATCAACCTAATAATTCTATTATTTTGAATGCTTCAGGAGTTGGTTTTGCTACAGCAACTCAAGCAAATTCTTTATATGTAAACCCAATTAGAAATGATACAACTCAAGGAAATTTACTATGTTATAATCCAACTACAAAAGAAGTTATATATGGAAACACTGCTCAAATTCCTACGGGAACCAATTGGGCTGATTACATGTATTGGAATAATACAAGTAGTAGCTGGGTTGTTGGTAGTTCCAATATTACATTGGGTATTAATGCAGGAAGAACAAGTCAAGGTTCAAATGCACTTGCAATCGGTAACACTGCAGGAAATACAACTCAAGGTTCAAAATCTATTGCTATTGGTTTTCAAGCTGGTCAATCAACTCAAGGAGAGAATGCAGTTGCTATTGGAAGTAATGCTGGACAAACAAATCAAGGTTCTTCTTCTATTGCAATTGGTAATTTAGCAGGTCAAACAAATCAACCTAATAATTCTATTATTCTAAATGCTTCTGGAGTTGGTTTTGCTACCGCAACTCAAGCAAATTCTTTATATGTAAACCCAATTCGTAATGATACAACTCAAGGAAACTTATTATGTTATAATCCAACAACAAAAGAAGTTGTATACGGAAACACAGCTCAAATTCCTACGGGAACCAATTGGGCTGATTACATGTATTGGAATAATACAACAAGTAGTTGGGTTATTGGTAGTTCCAATATTACATTGGGTATTAATGCAGGAAGAACAAGCCAAGGAACGAATGCAGTTGCAATCGGTAACACTGCAGGAAATACAACTCAAGGAGGGAGTGCAGTTGCTATTGGTTTTCAAGCTGGTCAATCAACTCAAGGTGCAAATGCAGTTGCTATAGGAAATCAAGCAGGAAGATATACTCAAGGTTCTTCTTCTATTGCAATTGGTAATTTAGCAGGTCAAACAAATCAACCTAATAATTCTATTATTCTAAATGCTTCAGGAGTTGGTTTTGCTACAGCAACTCAAGCAAATTCTTTGTATGTAAATCCAATTCGTAATGCAACTCAATTGAATACATTAGGTTATGACCCAAATACAAAAGAAATAACATATGCTTCAACTCCAACTTTAACAACCGATAAAATAATGCAAACAGTTTATGATCAAACAGTAAAAAAGAATACATTTAACTTTGATAATAGAACCATAATTAAAACAAGTAACATTACCGCTAAATTGGATAATTCAACAAATATTAGTCAAACATATACATTTGGTCAATCTGTATCCAATATGTGGGTTGCTCTGGCAAGTAATTCTACGAATACTATTTCCTATTCAAGAGATGGTATAAATTGGATCGGTCTTGGAAATTCTATATTTGCTTCAGGAGGACCAACTCAAGGAGGTTTTGGTCTTTCTTGGAATGGTTCTATATGGGTTGCTGTTGGAGCTGGAACAAATACAGTTGCCTATTCAAGAGATGGTATAAATTGGACTGGATTAGGGGTAACATCACCGTTTACTACTTCTGGATTAAGTGTAGATTGGAATGGAAATATGTTTGTTGCTGTTGGGTCCGGAACGAATACAATAGCCTATTCATATGATGGTATAAATTGGACTACTAGCGGTATAACAGGCTCATTTGCAACTGCAGGTTATGGTGTGTCATGGAATGGAACAAGATGGGTTGCTGTTGGAGAAGGAACAGACAGTATCGCTTATTCTGATGATGGTATAAATTGGACAAAAGTAACAACAACAACCATATTTTCAACGAGAGGAAAAGGCATTTCTTGGAATGGAACAATGTGGGTTGCTGTTGGTTCAGGAACTAATAGTATCGCTTATTCGAGAGATGGAATAAATTGGACTGCAGTTACAGACTCATTTACTCTTATTTTTACAACAGAAGGAACTAGAGTCACATGGAATGGAAAAATGTGGATTGCTGTTGGAACAGGAAATAATTCAATTGTATATTCATATGATGGTATAACTTGGACTGGTTTAGGAACAACTATATTTTCAACTTCCGGAAAAGATATATATTGGAATGGAAGAATGTGGATTACAGTTGGTTCCGGTACCAACACGATCGCTTATTCGTATGATGGTATAAATTGGACTGGTTTAGGAACAACATTTTTTTCAACTGGAAATGCAATTTCTTTTAATTATAGGAGACTACATAAAATCACATGCCCTACTAACAGAACTATAGCTGTCGGAACAGGAACTAATACAATTGTTTATTCGATTGATAATGGTGTGACTTGGACCGGATTAGGAACGGGTATATTTGGACCTTCTGGTATCGGTTATGATGTTAAATATAACGGAAAAATGTGGATTGTTGTTGGTTCAGGTTCATGTAGTATTGGTTATTCATATGACGGTATAAATTGGACATCAGTAACAGGTTCATTATCTATATTTTCAACATATGGAAGTTCTGTAGAATGGAATGGAAATATGTGGGTAGCAGTCGGAGCTGGAACAAATACAATCGCCTATTCATATGACGGTCTTACTTGGATAGGACTATCAACAACTATATTTTCAAATGCTGGATATAGAATTGCTTGGAATGGATTACGATTTGTTGCCGTTGGAGATGGTTCGTCAAATACAATTGCCTATTCTAATAATGGAATCAGTTGGATAGGATTAGGTTTATCTATATTTTCAACTAGTGGATACGGTATCGCTTGGAATGGAAGTAGATGGCTTTCATTTGGAGCTGGAACAAATACAATCGCCTATTCATATGATGGTCTTACTTGGGTAGGAGTAGGAACAACCCCGTTTACAATAGACGGTCGTCATGGTGCTTGGAATGGGAATAGATGGGTTGCTGTTGGTTCAGGAACAAATACAATTTCTTGGTCTTATGATGGAATAAACTGGAATACATCTGGTATAACAGGCTCGTTTGGTACTACTACAGGTAATGGTTACGGTGTTCTTTGGAACGGAAATAGATTCGTAGCATGTGGAAAAGATAATACAAGTACAAATACATTACTTACTTCTACTGACGGTATTATTTGGACATCTATATCACCATTACCATTTTCAACATATGGTAATGGAATAGGTTGGAGTTCTAACTTATCTTCTGTTTATGTTCAACATCCAACCATTTCTGTTGGATCGGGAACTAATTCTATTGCTTATTCATCCGATGGTATAAATAATTGGAATGGACTTGGAAATAACATATTTTCAACAGAAGGAAGGGGTGTTCTTTGGAATGGAAATATGTGGGTCGCTGTTGGAGCTGGAACTAATTCGATAGGATATTCTTATGATGGTATAAATTGGACTGGATTAGGTTTATCTATATTTTCTACGAGTGGATATAGTGTATCTTGGAACGGTTCAATGTTGATTGCAGTTGGATCTGGAACTAATTCGATAGGATATTCATATGATGGTATAAATTGGACTGGATTAGGTTTATCTATATTTTCTACGAGTGGATATGGTGTATCTTGGAATCGTAATAGATGGATAGCTGTTGGTTCCGGAACAAATTCAATTGCTTATTCAGATAACGGTATAAATTGGACTGGATTAGGAACATCCACATTTACTACTGGTAGATCTATCGCATCTAATGGTACTAGATGGATTGCAGTTGGATCTGGAACAAATTCAATTGCTTATTCAGATGATAACGGTGTAAATTGGACTGGAATTACTACAACAACTATATTTTCTACAACAGGATATTCTATTGCTTGGAATGGAATTAGATGGGTTGCTGGTGGAGCTGGAATAGTTAACACAATAGCTTATTCGAATGATAATGGTGCAACTTGGACTGGAGGTGGAGTAACACTTTTTAGTACTCAATGTAATGGTGTGTGTTGGAATGGAAAGAGATGGATATCAGTTGGGCAAGGAAGTAGTAATACTATTGCTTATTCACAAGATGGAATAACTTGGATTGGATCGGGTAAGAGTATATTGACGACAAATGGAATTTTTGTTGCAAGCAATCCACAAATTGGTCCTGTAAGTATAGATAGTCAGATATTATTGGATGACTATGGTGTAGGTCTAAATTCTGATCTCGATATTGTATCTGAATCATATTACAATACTGGTTTTACCAATTTGACAGTAACCATCAAAAATATAACTATTTAAATTGTAAAACAATTTGTTTTACAATTTAATATTGGATTGTGTTTACAATCTCTTAATTGCAAACAAAGCTGTAATCTGGTTTTTATCGTTAGGTTGATTCGGAGAAAAGTACTCAGTATCGTTTACTTTAAAAGGTTCTCCATTTGCCATAATAACTCTAAAACGAAGATTGTCGTTCGGTTTAAATTTAATCGTCTGAACCATTTTATCTCCGTCAATCTTAATGAAAGGTGCATTTTGAGGTTGATTCATATCATCAATACATGCTCTAAATATCATTCGAATTGAATTTGGGTTGTTTGAGTAAATAATATTAGTAAGTCCTGCTCCACTTGCAGATACATTTGAAAGTTCAACATATACATATGGATAATATGCGATTCGACTTCCATATTGAGTATTTAGTGTTTTATTCGGTAGGATGAGATTAAGAAGTTCCATTTGATAACAAACCATTTCCTGTTGAGAGACAAGTGAGCCTGAATATACAAAAGGACATGCATTATCATATGAGAAAGAAAGAATTTCAAATGAATGTGTATTACCAACTCCAGAAATTGTTGGAGCAACAGAAAAAGCTGGTGTTACTGTAAATTGAACATTTGTATATGGAGGTATTGCTGGTAATAGAGTATATCCAATTATTCTTTTCATTTCACCTGAAGGTGCTAATGAACCAACATTATAAATGCCTGTTCCGTTTGGAATTATCCTGAGAAAATTATGATTGTAGTAATTTGGAATTTGAGGGAATGAACCTATCGCACATGTTATAGTTGAAGTTGTAGAACTTATAAATTGTTGATCAGTTAACAATGGTGATTCTTTCCGAATTGAATAATTATCAGTTGCATTCCATCCTGCAACTGAACTTTCTAAAAAGGCAAGATTCACTGCAAAATCGTAGTTTAAAATTCTTCTATATTGACTTATCGTCTCATTATACATGTAGAGACCGTAGTAGCAATTAGATCCAACATAACCATTAGGAACAAAAACACAAGGAGGAGTTAAGGTCAAATCGGTTGGGTCAATAATATTTATAGTAACAGCATTATTTAACGGTAAAATACTATCTTGGAAACTAGATAGTAAAACAATTCGTGCATAGTCATTTACACCATTAGTTGATAGCCATTCATAATAACTAATTGCCCTGTAAGCATATGTTATAGGAGGACCTATCGATAATTGAACTCTTACATTACAACTTAAATAATAATTTTTCATTTTTTGTAAAATTCCAGCTGCAGCAGAAACGATTAAATTAACATTATCGGTTCCTGATGCAATTCCCGGACCAACACTAACTACCGTTGCTGCTAAAGTAGCCCCACCAGTTGCATTAAACCTGTTTGATGTCCATTGAGCAATTGGAGAGGATAAACAGACTGGATCAACAGCATACTCTTTCGGTTTCCTTCCAGACTGAGAAATCTGAACTTCAAAACTGTTTGGTTCTGGGAATATAGTACGGTCTCTATAGGTTGAATCAATTTCAAGATAACGGGTATTTGACATTTATTATTGATATTATATTTTATAAATATATAATAAATGTCAAGTTATAAGTATACATATGGACGATATCCACATATGCAAAAACAAACTCGATATTCATATTATGGTCTATCGAATAAGTGTATACCGAGGACAATTGCTATTACTGATAATACAAAGTTTAATGTGGGGACTCTCGCTAATGTTTATATTGACTTACCAGAACAAAACAATGTCGATGGACGACCTAATGTCGATGAGAATAATTGTAATAAGCTTACAAATCATAGTTATCCCAACGATATCAAAGCATTTGATAAAAACAAGGAGTTATGCTTAAATGATGAAACAAAACTCGAACCTTCAGGATGCAAAAGTTGTAGTGTAGATCATTTTTAAATTAAATTGTTAAATTGCAGTTTAATTTCAAATTAAAATTATTGTTTCTTTAGAGCAACGAAATGTTTTCCAAAGAAAGCTCCAATACGGGTTCCAGCTAAGGTTCCTATCTTTTCATCTCTCTTCATATCGGTATATATTTTCTTTAATATATCGAGTGCGATTATAGGCTTATCTAATATCTTATTCATGAGAGGATCAGCATCGATTTTAGATGCATCAACACCGAACACTTCAAGACAACCACCACTTACACAACTACCGCCTGATCCACAATTAGAATCAGCGGAGACCCATTCAGAATATGTAGGTGATGATGCAACAGTTGGGTCAAATTGATTTTTAACCTCTTCACAATTGCCTTCGCGACGGATAACATATTTCTTCATAGCACAGTTATAAATGAGGACTTCTCCAGCAGTTAAACCAATTACAGCTTTACTTAAAGTGTTTTGTTTATTGTTTATAGCATTAGACATTTTAGACTGATTACGAGACTCCATCTCGCAATACTCATCCCAGTTTTTGGAACAATAATCAGAGATATAACTCTGGCACGGAACTGACTTTCTATTTAACATTTGACCAGCATATCCTCCATGCATAAAAGAATTATCCATTCCATCAGATAAGCAGTATGAAAGTGGATTGTTAATAGCTAATGATTTAACCTCGGGACCAAATGACGATATGTTTTGGTATTGATAAGTTGATTTGTTATTCATTTATTATAGATATTTTTTTTATAAACTTAGTTTAAACAAATGATTCAGTTGACTAAATGAATTTCTGTATACACGATTCAAAGATAAAGGATTATACTAGACCAATTCAGGGAGGTAAGAATATTACAGCCGATTCTACCGAAAAATCTCAGACACAAACTTTTAATCAAGGACCTCAAGTATCAGCTCAATCTTCTTATCAAGAATTTAAAACACAAGAACTACAATATCAATACCAACAACCTACACAACAATACCAGCAACCTCCACAACAATACCAGCAACCTACACAACAATACCAGCAACCTCCACAAGAGCAATATCAACCTCCACAAGAGCAATATCAACCACCACAAGAACAATCTCAACCTATAGAGAGAAAGCATAAACATCTCCAATTACAAAACAGAAGCAGATTTCAAGCACGAAGGAGAGATGTAAGACAAGTTGATGTACCTCCACAACCACCTCCTTCTCCACAAGTCCAATCTCAACCACAAACTCAACCTCTCGCTCAAGAAATAAAAGTAGATAATGAGTTTGGATACAGTATCGACGAATAAATTTTTGAATTAGTTCTAAATCAAAAATTAAAGGTAACATTGAAGATTGATTTTATCTATGTCTCTATCCATTGCTTCTATCGCCTTTTCACAAGCTCTCCGACCATCCTCTTTATACCTCTCTCCACAATAAAATGCAATCGCTCCTAACAAATGCCATCTTCCATAATCGTACATGTATTTATCGACGAACAAAAACGAATCTGTAGGATATTCAAGATTGCAAGCAATTGAGAAAAAGGAAAAAGAAATCATCCATAATTCTTTACTCATATAATATTGAGCTATCTTCACTAATGGTTCAACCCTTTGTTCAAACTCATATGCCTTCATATAGTATACCATTGCATCATACCAATTTCCACCTTGAATTCCGATTATATCACCACATCTCAAAAGAGAATAAAAAATCTCCTCTTTAAAGCCTTCATTTAAACAGCTCCTTAACTGATAATTTCTAAACGATTCGTCATATTCTTTTAAACAAAAACAAGTTTGGGCTAAATAAAAAATATTCCTACTGTTATTTGGTTCAATTTCTACTTCTTTTAAAAGAAGTTGTTTATCTGTTTCAAATCGCTTCATTGATTTAATATTATCATAAAATCTATCCTGCTTCAAAACGATATTGTATGTATTCTTAACCGGTGTCTCATTATCATTATGTATATACTCATGAACTACACCCTTGTATCTCCAACCTGAATTTGCTTTGATTAACTTGATGTTATAATATGTAAATACATTATTATGTTCATGCCATTCTTGAGTTATATAAAAACCAGTCTCGTTTGTAAACTCTTTATCAATATATAGTTTCAACAACTCTTCTCCATCATCAAGAATATCATTTGAATCTAAAAGTAATAGATAATCATGATTTCCAAAAGAGTCTGCAAAATCAAGTGCTTTATTTCTTGATTCACAAAAATTAATAAATTCATCTTGTTTCAACTTCAAATTGATATTGTTTTCATTACAGAAATCACGAACAATTTGAATTGTATTATCGGTTGAACCGGTATCGTACAAAATAATACAATTTATATAATTTTGAACTGAAATCAAACTACGAAGTATCGTATCTTCTTCGTCTTTAACCATCATTAAACAGGATATGTTGAATGCCATTTATTATAATATATTTATCTCTATAAATAAATGGCTACTATATCAACAATAGTAATTACTTTATCGACTGTTACAATTATCGCATTATTATTTTTTATTTTCGCAAAAAGAGGTTGGAACTGCACTGAAAATGGTTGTACATATGGTATCGGCGGAATATTTAATACATATGAAAAATGCACTTCCTCTTGTAAATCAAGCCAATCTCAAACTCAATCTCAAACTCAATCTTTATCTCAATCTCTATCAAGAGGTCAAGAGAGGGTTCAATCTCAGGAACCAACTCAAGAGAGAACTCAAGAGAGAACTCAAGAGAGAACTCAAGAACCAATTCAAGTGCCTATTCCATACTATTCTTATCTACAGAATCCATGGGGTGGACCATGGCATCATGATTATTACAATAGAGACAGATATCATCACCGTAACAACGATTCAGGTGGAATCCACAACAATAATCAAAATCATATATTTTTAAATTCTCCAACTGGACCAAATATATAATCTCTATTTAAAAAACAGGATAATTGCAATTTAAAATAAATTAAAGGTATAATAAATGCTAAGAGCCGGATCTTTATGTGTAACTTTTCTACACAAATACATGACTTCAAGTTCAGAAACAAAAGACGACATTTCAGAAAAAAGCAGAAAACTCAGACTTCTCTCTGAAACATTTGCACAATACGGTGGTGTACTCAGCAAAATATCACAAATACTAGTATTAAACGATGTAGATAACAGTGTATTTTCAGACTGTAAACCTTTCTCAAGAGAAAAAACTCATAATTATATTGTTAACCAGCTTGAAAAAAATGCAGACTTTTTTAGAGACATAAAACAGTTTAATTTTGAAATATACAAAAGTGGTAGTATTGGTCAAGTATATAGAGCTACCACTACTGATGACAGACAAATCATAATGAAAGTCCAATATGTAGGTCTAGCTGAACAGACCAAACAAGACCTCTATATACTCGATATGATTATGAACTACCTATACACTGAATTAACTGATATGAAAAATGCTGTTTACGACATCAAAACGAAAATCAACGAAGAACTTAATTATGATATTGAAAAAAATAATCAGAAAATCGTCTATAAAGCCTTCGCTGATGACCTGCAAATTCAGATACCAGAAATAATCGATAACATATGTACTAATAAAATAATAACAATGGAATTTATGAACGATTATACAGTCCTGAACGAATTTATCAACAATTCAACTCAAGAACAAAGAAATGAAATAGGAAAACTCATTATCAGGTTCATTTTTACAAGCCTATTTAAACATGGTATACTCTATCCAGATGCTCACTACGGTAACTTTCTCGTCAAAAATGATGCTTCTGTAATCTCCATTATAGACTTTGGTTGTATAGTTTTTATCGAAGATAAACTTGTCAATTCATTAAAACAAATACTTTTCAGTTTAAAATCAAACGATAAAACAGAATTCTTAAACATTATTCTAAATTTAGGAATCGTAAAAGATAATACAAGTGAAGAATCAAAAGATTATGCTTTTGAATATTTTAAAATGCAATATGAACCTCTACTTGTCGATAATGATGACTTTCAATTCTACCCTGAATGGCTCGATTTAGTTGCTGATAAAAACACTCACCTAATGAAAGAATGGACTTGTCCTCCGAACATGATTTATCTACATAAGATACCATACGGTCTATACCACCTTCTAACCAACCTCGAATTAACATGCAATGTCGGAAACATTATCAACGACATTTTTAATTCAAATGAATCAAAAAACTAAAGTTAAATTTTATATTGAACAACAATATAAAATTCATCGTTTACCAAACAAACTCGATATATCGGTTACCCTCACAATCTTAAACTCACGAAAAATCTCATCCAGATAATTCATCTTCTTATTGTATTGAATCTGAGATACATACAGAAAATACTTAGGTGGATCTGTCGTATACATAACCTTCTTAGATATATGAATTACACAATCGGTACCTATCAGATAAATAATTCGATATCGGTTTAAAATCACCTTGTATTTCTCATACTGCTCCTCATTAAAATCCTTCAGATTTAATTTACATTCAAAAATCGTATTGGTTGCAATATTGATAAAATCAAAAAAACAATTCTTAAATTTAAACTGAGCACTAACATCTTCACCATATCTTTCCTTTAGTATTCTCTCCCACCATGCTTCCTGCTCAAGAGATCGTTGTTTGGCAATCTTAAACGAGTTCGCTCCTTGATATGTTATACCTCCTTCTTTTTTAATATCCTCAATAATATAAGGTATATTAGGTAACTCATAAGCACTTAAAAACTCCTTTAGGGTATCTCTATTAATTTCAGTATCACTTTCAAACTGCTGTAACCATTTTTTATTTAGTTTAATATCAAACGGATTTCCTTCATTTTCAACTTCAATATTGCATTGAATCTGCTCTTTGAACTTCATTATCGTTTGATAATAGAACTGATAACACCTATTTTCTAATTCAGATATATTTTGAATTGGTGGAGAGTTCAAATTAAAAAATCGATAAGTATTTAAGAAATCATCATTTTCACTTTTGGTTTCAACCTGATTTAGAAAAAAAGATAAAGGATTGTATTCCTTCACACGGTTATATAGGTATACATAATTGTTCTTGAACCAAGGTTCATTTAATAACCATTTGCAGTAACTCCTATCCCTTAACATGAAATCCAGCGATTTCCCATCATATTTACCAAAAGTAATCGTATCTTGGTTTAATGACATTTTAAGTAGAAAATACAATTGTTTAAATTAACGATATCTTTTAAATTGTAATTCAATATTGAATTATAATTATCATAAGTCATCCTTTATCGACTTTATTTACACAGAGTTGTATGTTCGGTAGGAATAACCGTCTTATATCCCATTCGACCCAAGGTTACCAATGCTTGTTCAGCTGAACGAGACTCAGCATCTTTCTTCAAAGCAGCAGTGCCTTTTCCCAATAGTACCCACTCTCTCTGTGCTTCCTGTAGTCGTGCAGGACATGCATCGATATGCTTATTTAATGCATCTTTAGTTGGTAAAATCGATCTGCAATATTTACAAACTTCCCTTTGTTTTTGAGGCGGAACGAGATAAGTATACACACTCTGCAAGTCTCTCTCCTTTACAGAGAGATATTCAAGTTGCCCCATCGTTGTGTTTTTATCGAATATCTCTTTCAGTCTGGTTTTAGACGATTTCAAATCATCATACTCAAGTGACATCTCTAAATTGTCAAATATACTTTTTAGAATATCATAAACAATACCATATCCTACACCCGGTCTAAACCGATTATCGAGTATGAATTCAGTAACACCAAGAATAGCCTCAAACACATCCTCAAGCAAATCCTTTTTCTTCCGAGATCGTTCATCTACCGATGCTGTTATAAAAGACCAAAAGCCAAGGGACTCTCCAATTGCGAAAAATGTCTTTTTTGAACCATAGTTAATTCTCAAATGTGCAACTACTGGAACCCCAAGCGGACAAAAGAGCTGAGGGTATCGTTTATAAGAATACCAAACAATAAATTTATTAGCTGAAACATCTCCCAATTGTTCAAAAACTTCATAGTTTTCATCCGCATTTACAGTATCTGATGTAAAAGCCTGACCATATAAGGTCATATTCACATCATTAGTCAATAAATCAATATACTTAGCCTTGAGGTTACCTCGTTCAAGGAATGATATAATCATAGTCTTGAAGTCGGCTTTTCGTGAGCCTAAGTATATTTCATTTGTCGGTTCGTTTAGAGTAGCCATATTATCCTTTCTCTAAGGACAATAAATTTTTAAAACTCAAATTTATTTATAATCATTACTTGCGACCGTAGTCCAAAACCCTCTCGTAACCGTTAGAATTGTATTTGACAGCCTTTAACTTGGTGTCTGGTATCTCGTTTATAACCGGTGGAACCTTACCACTATGACAGAATACATAAGGGACATCGACTAACCATGTAGGGTCCATAATCGGATTGATAGGAACTCTTGAATCGTAAGTAGTTATACTTGAATAGCAAGGCAATTTTTTAGACATTTATATTATGTAAATATAAATTTGTAATATTAATAAATGTCAAACACCAAACGAAATTTAACCTATATTGAAGATGATAATTCCTTTGTATTTTTATGTCCACATTGTGACGGAACTGTTATTGTTCATCAGACTGAAATTAACTGTCAGATATTCAGACATGCAATTCTAAAACAAACTGGAGAACAGCTTAATCCTCATGCTACAAAACAAGAATGTGATTATCTATATGAAAATCAACTAATTTACGGTTGCTCTAAACCATTTAGAATATTTACATTTGAAACAAGTTCAAATTGGTCACATGTCGATATATGCGATTATATATAAATTTTTTTATTATTATTTATAAATGAGCTTCTCAATCTCTTCTGGAAACAATTTTCGAATCTTCACAAACAACTATGTTATTAATGGACAGGATTAGGAGGTGGTTGGATTGGAGGAGTATTAGCACCTAATGGTAAAATATATGGTATGCCAAGTGGTAGTACAAGTGTATTAATAATTGACCCTATAAAGAATACTGCAGATACAATTGCAATATCAGGATTAACTGGAAGTGATAAATTTCGTGGAGGAGTATTAGCACCAAACGGTAAGATATATGGTGTTCCTTATGTTAGTTCAAGTGTACTTGCAATCAACACAGGAATACCTAATGTTCCTTCATGGATGTTAAAACCATATTTCAATAAGTTATAAATTACAATTCAATATTGAATTGTAATCATAAATCTCATTATTTCATATTTATTATAAATCGAACAATAAACAATAAAATGAGAACAATAGATAAAGTTATCAAAATCACATTTGTTTTTGAACTTACATTTGAGCAACTACAAAATCCTTCTATGTTATTAACTTCGCCATGTTCTCTTGATTCGTAATTCTCTTTTGTTTTTGGAGTTGGTGTTGGAGACTTTGTTGGTTCTCCTTTTAATTCAATCGTGTTTTCACCCTGAAATGAAACTGTTCCAAGCTTGTAAGGATACCCTAACCATAGGGTATCATTTAGTGCTATAACATAGTAACCTGTATTATCAAAGAAGTTAGGTCGTTCAACCGGATATACACCGCTTGAAAATAAGTTGGCTTTCAATTTAATACCATCATAGCATTCGATACCTGTCCCTTTCATGGTAATATATAAAGTATCCGGATTCAATTCTGCAAACTTAAGAAGCCCTTCATCAGGAATGATATACAACAAAGGTCTCTTAAGATTCTCCTTATCATCATACATTACATCCCATCGTTCAATCTTATATTCTGTTTCCATCCTTTATTATAAAAATGTTTTTTAAAGTTTATAGAAGATTCGATAAGTTAATATGAATACCGAATACGAAATGAATATTGAAAATTTTGAATACGAAAGTGAACCTGAAATGAATATTATTAACTTTATAAAGGTATGTCGGTTTTGTGATAACTTACGAAAAGGAAGAAGTTTAACTGTATCTACAGGAGGTTTAGATCAACTCAAAGTATGTATGGATTGTCGTAATGACATATGTGCTATTAAAAACGGTATGTTCCTTAGTCGAATATCAAGACTGCATAGATTACGGAAGATAAAAAAAGCTAAACAGAATGTAGTAATTATATTACATCAACTTCAAATTGGAATTCAATCTGGTATACACCAACATCTACTTGAATTTGTATTGTAATTTAAAATAATATAAGAAATAATAAATATGTTCTATTATTTCCTAATCGTTTTTATTCTATTGAATTTCAGTTTCTTATATAGGTTAAATACTCATGGTATAATCAGAAACGAGATTCAGAACAAATATTGCAAATGGAGGAAACTTAACTCTCTGGTTTCAACTAGTAAGAAAACCAAACTTGCAATCATTACAGTAAGTTTGAAACTGATTTTCCAAGCTATATGGATTAGTTTTATACAGAGCACAAACAAGACTGTAAAGAAGCTTAATAAAAATAAATATGAACTTACCTATATTGTTGAAGGGAAGATATACAAGTTAGTAGTTAATGTTACAAGGGGACCATCACCAGTCTTACAAATCATCAATGATACAAACGATGATGTTACATATGAGGTCTTGCCTTATGTTGGTCCCAATTATAATTGGCATAACAGCTCGTTTACACCTGAATTCTTTGGTTTTGAATCTCTAACATTTGAACTAGCAGATGGAACTGAATATTCAGTTCAAAATAAAAGGGTTATTAAACCCTTTAATAAATAAAGTTGTTTGTAATTTTAAACTTAAATGTAGTTTAAAATTATTACTTATTCAATATAATCGTAATCTCCTTTGTATTCTTATCAATTGTAAGCTCAGACAAGTCTACTTTTTTTGCAAACTCTTTTATATTGATATCAATATTGTTTTTTTGTGTCCAATAATAGATAAGTGATGCAGCAACAGATTGCGGTCTTGCTCGATTCAACTTCGATGACTTATTTCTTATTAAACTATAAAGCTGAACCACCTCATTCTTCTGTTCTGCTGATGCCTTAAACTTGTCCATTATATCATTGATAATATGAACAGGAGTAATTATAATCGAACTTGTATTCATTATCAAATCTTTAGGAGCATTTACATTTACGGTTTTTAATCCTTTCAACCCATTTTTTCTACTCAAACCAAATAGCTTGATCAGACTTTCTGGTGATTGGTAATTACCAGATAACTTATAGGCTAAAAAAATACAAGCAAATACAATTGCTTTTCTAGATTGACCGCGATAGATTTCACCCTTTGTCACTTCTAAGTAAATCTGTTCCGCCTTTATTATTATAGGATCACTGAAGCCCATGTTTTCGACATCCTTACTGATGTTCTTCTCCTCTATTTTTCTTGAATGAACTCGATTAGGGTCTGATGTTCTTTTGTTATCGGTAGAACCGTAATACCTCCATTCTTTCTCGTTCATGATTTCTCTTTTGAGTTGTTCTCCGCAATTAGAACAAGTGATTAGTCCTCCTTCGTTTGTCGTCTCTTCGTGTTCACAACTGTAAATTGCATCATTATATGTATCATTGCTTTTTGATTCAATTTGAATCACATTAGTCTCTACATATTCATTATCAACTTGGTTTTGGGTCTCCTCAAATTGCTTCTTTTTATACTGCTCAAAAGCCTGCTCAAACAATAGAAAATCTGCCATTTAATTAATATAATATTAATTAAATTTAATTCATTTTTATTATATAAGCAATCTTTTATTTATACTTATTATACTTTTACCTGTTTTCAATTGGTCTTCAACTTGTTCTAAATAATTATCATTTTCACTCCCTTCATTTGTAAAGTAAAATGGTTTAGCAATCAAGCACTGTTTAGGTTGAGCTTTATATACTTCGTCGTTATCGTCAAAAATAAATGTTCTATCGTCAAAATCATCTATTCTAAAAACATCAGATAATAAAGATAGATTCTTAATTGATTTCATCAACTTTTCAGATATATCACAATGATAGGAATAAAATATCCATTCTATTTTCCGATTGATTCGACCGGCTAAAATAATTTTTTCAATAATAAATAAAGCATAATCTTTACTCGCAGCAGTCCAAATGGAAACCTTATAATTTTTAAAGAGGTAGGTTAAAAATGATTGAAGACCTGGTCTTTCAAATATGTAATAGTAGTTATCCATTATGGAGTAGTTAAACAACTTCATTTTCTTTCGCAAGTCAGGCTTCATTCCTTTTACACGCTCGCTTGATATTAGTGTTTGGTCTAAGTCCAGAACAATATGTCTATCCTTCATTTATTATTGGACTGATTTATTTTCTTTTTCTCTTTCTTGTCTCATCGCCATCGCCGCATCCATTATATTCCCTTTTTCAGAATCACCACTCTTCTTTACCTTCTTAGGTTTCTTGTAGTTATTTGTTTGTGGTTCAATCTCCATATCATTTTCAAACGAATAATTTCCAGGTCCATTTCTAATTGGAATTGGAGGTCTTTTTATTTTTACTTCCTCATCTTTTTCATCGTCATTTACTTCCTCTTCCTCAATATCATCTAAATCTTCTATTTTTGTCATCTCAGCAGAAACCTTAGATTTTTTACGGTTAGATTTAGGAGGTCGAACCAATTCATCTTCATCTTCATCTTCGTATTGAATTTGTGTTTGCGATTCAGGTTTTGATCGAGATTGAGCTCGAGATTGAGCTCGAGATTGAGCTCGAGATTGAGGTTGTGGTTGAGATTGTGGTTGATGTTGAGATTGTGGTTGAGGTTGAGATTGTGGTTGAGGTTGAGATTGAGGTTGAGATTGAGGTTGAGGTTGAGATTGAGGTTGAGATTGCTTTTTAATGTTATTTAATACCTCGTTTACCCACAAAAACACCTTTTCTCCATCATACTTCTCAACAGTTCCATCCTGACCTAATATAAGCATACATGGAACCTTTGTTACTTCAAATGATTTTGAACTGCAAATTCGTTTTCGAATATCCTTGTTGTCAATACATACTAATCCAAATTGAATAACACTATTCAACTCTTCTATAGTATCCAACAGCCTTAAACAACTCCTTGAATATTTACTATATAAAAGTATGTGATTCATAAATTTATACATCAACCATATTGTTTTAAATGAATAAATCAAATATTAAGTATAATAAATGGAATACGGAACAGAGATAGAAAAGTTTCAACTCAACAACAACCACCAAAAGTTCGTAGGATACGAACAGAATCCAGAACTTAACAACTTCTTTTCAAACGACACCATTCGATTTATATCGAAAAAAACAACTCAGCTTCTTGAAGGAGTTGACCCTGCAAACAGACATATCGTTGTATCGGATGATAATATTATCCATATTATGAACCAAGTATATTCAAGCTATAAGCCTCCTGTTGGAGACATATATTCAAGACTACATATCATCTCCCAAAAAAATGTAGAAGATTATGTTCCAGAGATGATAGACCAGGTTATAGAAATTGTTACCAGCTATGTTCGAAATACAGTTGGAATGGAAGAAAACAACAGAAAATTAACCATATGGACTACCGTATATGGAGACTTCAATGCCCATGGATTACGAAGAAGCTCCCTCGTTAAATGCATTAGAGAAAAACGACCCACACCGTTTCAATTTCATATGAAATACTAATTTATTACTAATTTATTAGTAATTTATTTTACTATACTAAATAACGATGTTCTCTAATCAAAATAGGAAACTCTATACAAATAGTTACTCAAACAATCTGTCGAAAACATCATACTGTTGCCAATCACCAAATACATGTGTTGTACCAAACAGAACACAGGCTGATAAAGAGATGATAAATCAGTTTAATAAAGCTATTGGAAACGAACAAAAAGAAACAGATTGTGTCATATGCCCTAATGTAAATTTAATTAATTAAGTTTTTTTTATCTTATATAATAAATGATCTCGAATTTTACATCTATAGTAAACGACCAGGCGAATATTAATGATTTGAATAGATCCGGTCTACCAAACAGACTACCGATTACATTAGCAGCTGCTACTAATCTACATACTGCAAATATTGGGGATAGCAATCTATACTATATTTGCACTTTAACAGCAACTTCAATTACTCTTCCTCAAAACTATTCTGTTTACAAGGGTAAGTTTTTGCACTTTATAAATCAAGTTAGTCCTGCCGGTGTTGTCAATGCGGTTCAGGAAAACACAACTCCAGCAACCGCAGCAGGAGCTTTATACGGTAATGCTGGTACCAAGCTAAATGGTGCAGGTGTCGGTCAACTGCTTGCAACTAATGCAGTATCTGCTACTTACACAACATTGGTATGTGATGGTTTAACTGGTTGGTATTATGTCATGACTGGTTAAATAATCCTTTAGATAATTTAATTAAAAATTAAATTATTTTCTATATATAAATGAGTGCAAGTTTCTCTTCTATAGTAAACGATGATTTAGTTCTTCTTTCATTGTTAAATTCCTTTTTCCCGAAAAATTCTACTCAGGTAAGTTATGATGCATTAACTGCTGCATCAGCAACTGTTCCTTCTGATGCTCTTGTTGTGTTCTGTGCCCCAGGTGCTGCACAAACACTTACTTTGCCTTCTGCTTCTCAGGCAGGAAGAGACCTTATTGTAGTTAATCGTGTTGCTTTCGCGATTAGTTCTGCATCGAGCAATGTTATAAACATTCAAGATGCATCAACAGTTGGGACAGCACTTTTACCTTCAGGTGCTGGAGAGTGGGTCCATTTAGTTTCTAACGGTGTCTACTGGTTAGCAATTGCTAAAAATGACAAACTTTAATTCCGATATTGTTTATTTAATTCTAAATCAAAATTGATTTACAACTAACTGTAACATTAAATTTATTATTTTTTATTTTATTTTATATAATAAAATGTCTCTTGCAATTGTAAATGACTCTCTAAATTACTCTGAAGTAGTTTCAGTAGCTCCACCTCTTAATAGTTCTGTGTATAATGCACAAAAACTTGACAATAATGTAAAAACAGCTGCTTTTTCGGTTGTCGATTTGTATGATAGTTATCTATACGATGGGGTTACCGCTAATGCAACCGCTCTTGCTGTTACTCTACCAAGTGCTACACAGAATCCTGGTAGAGCTTTGCATTTCCGTTCAACCAGAACTGGTGGTGGTGTAGCTTCGTCTCTTGCTTCTTCTGTTGTGTCTTTAGCCGGTGTAGCCGGAACATCAATCATTGCCACTGGAGTTACCGCTGGTTCTTCTGCTGTTATCGTAAGTAACGGTCAGGCTTGGCAGGTAGTTCGTGTCTATCAACAAGTTTAAAATCATTTAAAGATAATATTTTACAATAAAAGTATCTACATGTTAGAGGCTTATACAAAGTTTGTATAAGCCTCTGTGGCGAAATTGGATATCGCGCACGACTTCTAATCGTGAGATTGCGGGTTCGAGTCCCGCCAGAGGTATATGCTCTTATAGCTCAGTTGGCAGAGCGCATGGCTGTTAACCATGAGGTCCTTGGTTCGAAACCAAGTAGGAGCGATACTATATTTAAGAACTTATACAAGATGTTGTATAAGCTCCTTTAGCTCAGTCGGTAGAGCATTGGTCTTATGAGCCAAGGGTCGCCAGTTCGAGTCTGGCAAGGAGCATATTAATGATTTATCACTAAAACAGTGATATATCAAATTTTGAAAGGTTTCCATGTCGATTTAAAAAGAATAAATACGAAAAAACACATAATATAAATGAGTCGTAATTTAATTAATAATTATAATACTGATTTTACATTTGATGGTTATATTGGTTTTTCCAAAAATTCTATAAAAATTGGTAATAACACTACAGGACAAATTTCACAAGGAACGAATGCTGTTGCTATCGGTAACACTGCAGGTAATACAACTCAAGGAGGAAGTGCTGTCGCGATTGGTATTTCTGCTGGTCAATCAACTCAAGGTTCAAATGCGGTTGCTATTGGAAGTAATGCTGGACAAACAAATCAAGGTTCTTCTTCTATTGCTATTGGTAATTTAGCAGGTCAAACAAATCAACCTAATAATTCTATTATTCTAAATGCTTCAGGAGTTAGTTTTGCTACCGCAACTCAAGCAAGTGCTTTATATGTAAACCCAATTAGAAATGATACGACAATCACACAAGGAAATTCAGTTTACTATAATCCTGCAACAAAAGAAGTTGTATATGGAAACACATCTAGTGGACCAATTCCTGTAGGAACTAATTGGGCTGAATATCTTTACTGGAATAATACAAGTAGTAGTTGGGTTGTTGGTAGTGCTAATATTACATTGGGTATTAATGCAGGAAGAACAAGTCAAGGAGCGAATGCAGTTGCGATAGGAAATACAGCAGGAAATACAACTCAAGGAGGAAGTGCTGTCGCTATTGGTATTTCTGCAGGTCAATCAACACAAGGTTCAAATGCAGTTGCTATTGGAAGTAATGCAGGTCAAACAAATCAAGGTTCTTCTTCTATTGCTATTGGTAATTTAGCAGGTCAAACAAATCAACCTAATAATTCTATTATTTTAAATGCTTCTGGAGTTGGTTTTTCTACAGCAACTCAAGTAAATTCTTTATATGTAAACC
>Ga0208053_1000035_pt1 | contig 29531 bp, 32 predicted proteins | sample LakMenEpi20May10_FD_150719 | JGI IMG/M metagenome (GOLD analysis project Ga0208053, IMG submission 150719) | Freshwater microbial communities from Lake Mendota, WI - 20MAY2010 deep hole epilimnion (SPAdes) | ecosystem: Environmental > Aquatic > Freshwater > Lake > Epilimnion/Euphotic zone ... | reverse complement strand
TCATCTTTGCTGATTGATCCGGGTCGAAGAATTGTCGGCTTGTCGATGCATTCCACAATCGTTGACTCAACACCGTGTTCACTAGGCCCGCCATCAAGGATGTAATCGACAAGTTTGCCTAGATCATTGAAGACATGTTTCGCCTCCGTGGGGCTGACCTTCCCAAATAGGTTTGCAGATGGTGCAACAACTCCATCCGCAACAAGTTCAAGTAGAGATTCTGCAACAGGATGATTTGGCACTCGAATTGCCACAGTGTCTCGACCTCCCGTTACCCAATCAGGCACACGTGCAGTACGAGGGACAAGAAGCGTTAATGGGCCAGGCCAAAAGGCTTGGGCGAGCGCAGTCGCATCCGAATTGAAGTTGCCCCATTGCGAGAGGTCTTCGGTAGGTGAGAGATGAACAATCAAAGGATGGTCGTATGGCCGACCCTTTATGTCAAAGACACGTCGAACGGCTTCTTCGTTGCTGGCAAGTGCTGCCAAGCCGTACACAGTTTCAGTAGGTATTCCAATAACGCCAGCATGGTGTAGCAACGTTGCCGCATGTCTGATATCGGAACCAATTTCTCCCGAAGTCATCATGCAGAAAGGAAATCTAGAAGCACATCAATAAACGAAAACGCTTCTGTGGTTGCGAAGTGGTCGGTGTTCTTCAGCGTGACCATTGATGCGTTTGGAAATGAGGCAGCAAGTTTGTCGGCGGGTGCAGCGAAATCTTTGTCGCCAATTACCACTCGGATCTCGTTGTGAATTGAGGCGAGCTCTTCTGGCTTGATGGGAACCTGCGGTGGTCGTTTCATAATCGCAGTCAGAGCAAGCACATCGTTACCCGGTTGATTGCCATAATGCGCAAACATGCGTGCAAACGTGTCTGTCTCTGGAGCGCGTCCTTCAAGTGCATCAATGATTCGCTTATGAGAGTCAGGTGCCGACTGCTGGAAGACTCCGTCTCCGATTCCCGCGAGAACAACTTTTCCAAACCTGTCTGGAGCATCGATCAAAGCGCGAAGTGTTGTGAGGGCACCAAGTGAGAATCCCACTACATCCACTGGCCCAGTCGATGGCAGGCGGTCGAGAAGCCAAGAGGAAAGGTTGACGTAGGCCAGGGGGTCATGCGGCTTCTCCTCGTCGCCATGTCCCAGAAGGTTGATTCCTATGACTTGGCGGCCTACATCGTTGAGCAGGGCGTCTATTCCGGGCTTCTGCCACGTGTCGACGAAGTTGCCGCCCCATCCGTGGATAAGGACTACGGGGGAGTTCTCTGAAGATGCCATGCCAACACGGTAGTCTTGCAACGCCCTATGCGGTTCCTACATGACCTCCCCGCACACGACCTGACGTATAACGACGTCTTTATGGTCCCGTCTGCTTCTTCTGTGCCATCCCGATTCGATGTGGATCTGCGTACACCGGACAACATCGGCACAAACATCCCCATCATCGTGGCAAACATGACTGCGGTAGCAGGACGGCGCATGGCTGAGACAGTTGCCCGCCGTGGCGGTCTGGTCGTTCTTCCACAAGATATTCCGATGGACATCATCGAGATGGTTGTACGCCATGTGAAATCGCGCCACCCAATTTTTGAAACCCCCATCACTTTGGGACCCGAGGACACTGTGGGCGAGGCGTTGAGCTTGATTCACAAACGCTCTCATGGTGCTGTCATTGTGGTTGATGCTGGGAATCGGCCACTTGGAATTTTTACCGAGCATGATGCAGCGGGTTACGACCGATTTACGCAATTAAAGAACGTGATGAATCCAGACATGGTGTTGTTTACTGAACAACACTCCGTAGAGCAAATGCATGATTCGTTGATCGAACAACGTTTGTCGTTTGCCCCTGTGGTGAATGCGTCGGGGATCTTGCTCGGAGCAATTACTCGCAAGGGTGCGTTACGCAGCACCATCTATAGCCCTGCACTTGATTCTCAAGGGCAATTCCTCACATCTGTTGCTGTTGGAATTAATGCAGACCCAGCTGGTCGCGCAAAGGCTCTCGTTGATCTAGGTGTAGACGTTTTAGTTATTGACACGGCCCATGGTCACCAGCAGCGTATGTTGCAAGCAATCGAGGCAGTGCGCAAAGTTGCTCCGAGAGCAATTGTTGTTGCAGGCAACGTTGTGACTAGAGAGGGAACTCGAGACCTCATCAATGCTGGTGCCGACATCGTAAAAGTTGGCGTAGGGCCTGGCGCTATGTGCACTACTCGCATGATGACTGGCGTCGGACGTCCGCAGTTCAGTGCTGTATTGGAGAGTGCGGAACAAGCGCGCTCAATGGGCAAGCACGTGTGGGCCGATGGTGGCGTTCGCTACCCGCGCGACGTCGCGCTTGCAATCGCCGCGGGCGCAGCGAATGTGATGTTTGGTTCATGGCTTGCGGGCACATACGAGTCAGCAGCAGATACGTTGCGTGATACAGAAGGTCGTTTGTACAAGGAAAGCTTCGGCATGGCGTCAAATCGTGCCGTGAAGAACCGTACGCGTAGCGAGTCTGCAGTCGAACGTGCTCGTAAAGAGTTGTTTGAAGAGGGCATCAGCACATCGCGCATGTATCTCGATCCGGTACGACCAGGCGTTGAAGACATCATCGATCAAATTGTTGCTGGTCTTCGCTCATCGTGCACATATGCGGGTGCAGCCGATATTGAACAGTTCCATGAACGCGCCGTTGTAGGCGTACAGAGTTCTGCGGGATACGACGAAGGTCGACCTCTCGGCACTAGTTGGTAATTGTGCGAGTCATCGCCATTGATGGACCAGCAGGCGCAGGAAAGTCCACAGTTGCAAGGGAAGTTGCTCGCGCAACTGAACTGCAATATCTCGACACTGGAGCTATGTATCGATGCGTAGCGTTATCTGTATTGCGCCAACATACTGATCCGTTTGACGAGGAAGCCGTTGGTCGTGTTGCCCGTTCCGTTTCTATTGACGTCCGAGGCGTTCAGGCTTTTCTAGATGGCGTGGATGTCTCTGCAGAAATCCGTACGCCTGAGATCTCGAACACTGTGTCGATTATTGCTGCACATACGCCAGTTCGTGACGCAATGCGTTTGCAACAACGACAATGGATAGAAATAAATGGTGGTGGCGTCGTCGAGGGTAGAGACATTGGAACCGTAGTTTTCCCCGACGCCATATTGAAGGTTTTCTTGTGGGCTTCACCTGAAGTGCGAGCGACAAGGCGAGTGGGTCAAACAGGCGAAGACTTTGACGAGGTAGTTCGAAACATTACGGAACGTGACCGTATCGACTCCACACGCTCAGATTCGCCTTTGCGTCCTGCTGATGATGCCGTGTCGCTGGATTCCAGTTCAATCACAGTAGGAGATGTGGTTGCCACAATCGTGCAACACTTTCAAGAGAGAGACGGGAGATAGCGATGGCTGGTGTCGACACCTATATGGCGGGAGATTCTCGATTCAGTCGGACGTTTTATTCTGTTATTCGATTCATCGTGGTTGGAGTTTCAGTCTGTTATACCCGCACCAAGGTGGTGGGAAAGCACAATATTCCAACTACGGGAGCTTTCCTTTTGGCACCGATACACCGCTCAAACATTGATACGCCGCTTGCTGCCTATGTGACGTCTCGGCGCCTCAGATTCATGGGCAAGGATTCCATTTGGAAGTTTGCGCCCATCGGTTGGGTGCTTTCCGCACTTGGTGCGTTTCCTGTTACCCGTGGAAGTGCAGATCGTGAAGCGTTGAAACGTTGCATCGCTGTTCTGGAGGCAGGGGAACCACTGGTTTTGTTTCCAGAGGGAACTCGTCAGTCTGGTCCGATTGTGCAACCGTTATTTGACGGCGCTGCATATGTTGCGGTGAAAGCAGGTGTACCCATCATTCCCGTTGGTATCGGTGGATCTGAACGAGTCATGCCGAAAGGTTCAAAAATGATTTATCCGCGCAAGTGTGTGCTTGTAGTGGGGGAGCCAATCTCTACGCCGATTGATGAAGCTGGCCGAGTTCCGAGATCTGCGGTCAAGGATGTGACATCTCGATTGTTCGACGATTTGCAGCGTCTTTTTGATGAGGCGCAACGCCTTGCCGGAACACCTAACGATTGATCTGATCAATTAGCCAAGAAGTTTTGCATCAACTTCACCAACATCACTGGATCTTGTGAACCGCACATTTCGCGCGCTGAGTGCATAGATAATTGAGGCACACCGATATCGATTGCTTCGATACCTAAAGTTGTGGCTGTTATAGGACCAATTGTGGATCCGCATGGCATGTTGTTACGCGACACGAAAGTCTGCAATGGAACATTTGCCTCGTTAGCAACCGTAGTTAGATGAGCTGCGCCTCGTGCAGATGTTGCGTATCTCTGATTGCCGTTCAATTTCAAGGCAGGTCCAGCGTTGGGACGCGGTGCATGCAAGGGTTCATGACGTTCTGTGTAGTTGGGGTGAATCGCATGTGCATTGTCGGCTGATAAGCACCACGATTGCTCGGCGCGATCGAAGCGTGCTCCACCGGACAAAGAATGTTGATCTGCAATGCGTGAAACAATGTTTGACAATAAGGGTCCAGCGGCACCTCTACTGCTTTCAGATCCCACTTCTTCATGGTCATTGAGAACAATGATGTACGAGTTGTCTGAGGATTGTGATGTTGCCAGCGCCTCCACGGCCGCCCAGCAAGAAACCTGATTATCGAGGCGTGCACTAGCAAGAAACTCTTGTTTGTTGCCCACTAATTGCGCTGGGGTGACATCAAAAAGATGTGCATCGTAGGCAACAGCATGTACTCCCGTGACGGACAGAAGCCATTCTTTGAATGAAGGAGCGTTGAGTCCCCACACCGGATTCATGTGTTGTTGGCGATCGAGGACTAAACCTCGCTCTGAAATTTCACGGTCCAAGTGAATAGCTAGTTGAGGAATGCGCGCAACGGGGCTTGTAACGGAGAACAAATGAGAATCGCCTGCTGCGTCTATCACACGGCCGGCGATTCCTAGATCCCGATCGAGCCATGAGTTCAGAAGTACGCCACCGTAGATTTCAACACCAAGTTGTGACCATCCAGCAGATATCAGATCTGGATTAGGCCGTACGCGGAGATTGGGTGAGTCTGTGTGTGCGCCGATAATGCGCAGTGACCCAGAGGCCTTACCGAGGTGCCATGCAACGACTGCTCCATCCAACGACAGATAACCCTTGGTAGGAAGATCGTCGCTAAGTGAAGTAGTTGCAATAAAGCCAGCGCCAGTCAAAACAGCTCCGGCGCGCTCAACTACGTGGAAAGGCGTAGGGCATTGGTCGAGCCAATGCATGAGATTATGTATAGCAATTTCAGCCATTGAACAAACCGACCGGTAAACCGCTGCCACGCAAGTGTGAAGTCTCGTTGATCGACAGAATGCTTCTGTGACCTGCAGATGAAGCAGCAATGCGATGTATTGACGTGTAGTTCGGATAAAAGAACTGATTTGATTCAAGCCCCAGAATATGAGACAGGTACTCGTTGATAACACCGCCATGGCAAGTGACCACTGCGGTACCACCCTTATGGCGAGCAATAATCATCTCGAGTGATTCAATGACGCGGTTATGAAAATCCTCAGGAATTTCATCTGATGACCAACCGCCGTCCATCATCTCGCGCCAACGCGGATCATTGGCAGCCTTCAATTCCTCGATGGGGATGTATTCGTTGGAGTTCTGATCCCACTCGGCTACTCCTGGAACAATCTCAGGTGTTACGCCGATGAAACCCGATAACGGCAAAGCCGTTTGATGAGCTCGTTTCAATGGGCTCGAATACAAGCCGTCGATCTGTTCAACCCGCATGTACTCGCCGAACAGTCGAGCCTGTTCGTGACCTTCAACAGATAATTCTGGGTCGGCTGGACCGTCGGTGTTTTCACGACGAACTGGGAGACCATGGCGAACAAGTATTAATTCCATTCGTATGGAATGATAAGAGAATGCAGGGGGCTCAGCATCATTCATCTGATGAGGGGCACATATTTTCTGAAGAAGCAGGGCTCGTAGGTGGTCCTTTAGTTGTTCTCATCCACGGCAGTCTGGATAGAAGCGCTGGAATGCTCCGTCTTTCCCGCCAACTGCATGATGTTGCACGAGTGCTTCGATATGACCGCCGGGGGTATGCAAAGTCGTGGCCACACCCTGGTCCGTTCTCTGTGGCTCACCAAGTGGAGGATCTGTGCAGTTTGCTGGCTGGTCGCAATGCTGTTCTCATTGGGCATAGTTACGGAGGAAATGTTGCGCTTGCGGTGGCGCAATCCTTGGGTAAACAAATCACGGGCGTGACTACGTATGAAACTCCTTTGTCATGGTTCGACTGGTGGCCAGGTACTACCGCAGGAGCCATAGGAGTTGCATCACATGTCGATGATGCAGCGGAGGCATTCATGATTCGTTTGATTGGTCAGGAACGCTGGAACGCACTTCCAGAACGGACTAAGAACGAACGACGCAGAGAAGGCGAAGCACTAGTTGGGGAGTTGTCTTCGCTGCGGCAGTCCGCGCCTTGGGAAGCATCGCTTATCAGTACTCGTGTGTTGTGTGGATATGGCAATCGCGGTTCTGCTCATCACGCGGACGGTGCGCGTTGGCTTAATAGCAATCTCTCCGACAGTTCATTGGTGTGTATCGACGGGGCGGGCCACAATGCACACATGACGCACGCAGCCGAGTTTTCTCGACTGCTTGTGCAGTCTCACTTAGAAGTTTGAGGAATCTTAAGAGTGATCTCTTGACCAAAAAAATTGCATGTGGCTTCTGGCGTCTCTGTACTGATGGTTGTGGCCTCAGCCTGCACTTTGTTTGCACAATCCACTATGGATGCGCGCTGTGAATAACCAGCAAGCGCAATCGCTACGAAAACCACGAGAGAAACAACCTTGCCCACAACGTTCGACACCACCTTCATCAGTATCAATCCGATGATCAGGGAGGCACCTGAAATGCCTAATGCGGCGGTTTTGATGGTCTCGATATCGAATCCGGTTGATGTGGCTGCCCATATTGCGCTCATGACCCCACCATAGATGCCCAGAAGCCCTTAGCCTTGACACTATGTCTGGACAGGATTTCACTGTTGCCGTTCTCATAGGGGGAGACAGTTCTCGCATGGGAACCGATAAGGCGACCTTTGAAGTGGAAGGTTCTTCCATGGCTTCACGAGTCGTGCAAGCAGCACGCGATGCCGGTGCTGCACAGGTGTTTCTCATTGGTGGACCGCAGTCTCGAGCCAAGGGCATCGATGCAGTGTGGAAGAAGGATGCGTTTCCTGGAGAGGGGCCTCTCGGTGGAGTCATCACTTCGTTGAAGGCAGCCACCAATGATGCTGTCGTGGTTCTTTCATGTGACATGCCATTTATTACTCCCGCCGTCATACAAAGCTTGGTGCGTGGTCTTGATGATGCGCAAGCAACGGTTGGCCGCACTGATCGCCTTAATTGGCTGTGCGCTGCCTGGTCAAAAGAAGAGTGTCTGACAACCTTGCAGTCGGTGTGGAAACGAAATGAACGGGCCGTACACCGTGCCGCGGTGCTGCTTGACGTTGCCGAAGTTCCTGTGCCAGCAATGGCTGTGCGAAACATCAATACTCCGGCAGACCTCGATGCAACAGACGATGGAACTACGGTGTAGTCATGAATGCGGTAACAACTAACGAGCTATCCGAACTAGATGCACCGATTCTGATTGATGTGCGCGAGGCAGATGAGTACGTGTCAGGACATGTGCCAGGCGCTATCAACATTCCGTTATCGGAATTGGTGGGACGAGAGTCTGAGTGTGGATTAGGCGACACCGTGTACGTGATTTGCCAGGCGGGTGGGCGCAGTGCCCGTGCGTGTGAGCATCTTTCTCAGCAACTGAATCTTCAAAGTGTTTCTTTTGTCAATGTCTTGGGCGGCACTGGCGCGTGGATCGCCGAGGATAAGAAGGTCGTTGTCGGTGTCGATCCCGTCTGAAATCCACTACGAGTGGATTGCCACAAATCACGATCTGCAAGAGTTTGTTCAGTTTGCAATGCAGACAAACGAGTACTACTTAGACACCGAGTTCCATAGAGAAAAGACCTATTACCCACAACTCGCACTGATTCAGATCGCATCTGGAGACCGCATTGCAGTTATTGATCCGATTTCTGCTGATGCGAAACTATTACGTCCGCTTTTTGAAGGTCCGTACATGTGCATTCTTCATGCCGGCCAACAAGATCTGGATGTACTGACGCAGTCTCTTGGGATGATTCCTTCTCAAATGTTAGACACGCAGTTATGTGCCGGTTTTATTGGCTACTCGCAGCCTTCACTTGCTTCGTTGCTGCAAGCCAAATTGAAGATTGACGTTCCAAAGGGGGACAGGCTTACCGATTGGTTGCGTCGTCCTCTCACAAAGGATCAGCTTCGCTACGCAGCTTCTGACGTTGCATATCTTGCTGAACTGAGCAAGCTGATATTCGATGAGCTGGAAGCACGCGGTCGTATGCAGTGGGCTCGTGATGCCTGCGAGGAGTTGCGCACTCGTCCCACGGGACCACATGCTCCTCATGATGCATGGCTTCGTGTAAAAGATGTCCGCACGTTGAAGGGTAAATCACGTTGGGTTGCTCAAGCAGTGGCTCACTGGCGCGAAGAACGTGCGATGGATCTCGACCTTCCTCCACGTCATGTGTTGTCCGACATCGCAATCTTGGGAGTAGCGCAACGTACTCCAAGAACTACTGATGATCTTCTGCAAAGTAGAGGAGTAGACAACCGTCATGCCAATGGGGCACAAGGTCGCGCCATATTGGAAGCAATCAGCGAAGGCATCAAGAACTCTGCCAACGGCGATTTGTCTTTCCCCTCCTCAGACGGCGATGACGTCGATAAATCTCTTCGCCCAGCGGCCACGTTGGTTTCTGCGTGGATAACAGAACTCGCACGGCAGTCCGATCTAGATGCCGGTCTCCTGGGGACCAGAAAAGACATAACAGACCTTCTCAATAAATCTGAAAGTGCTCGTCTTCGACATGGATGGAGAGCTGAGATTGTCGGAAATGACATTGAAGACCTTGTTGCTGGTCGAAAAGCCCTCACGTTTAGCCCAGACAACGGTGCCGGCCTACGACTTGTTGCTATCCAAGAGTCGTGAGGCAATTACCGTCTTTTTGTCTCATTACCGTGTAGAATTTAGGCAATTGTCCATACGGCACTTGTGCCACACACTGTTCGGAGACCGACCGTGAAAAAGGGTCGACATCGCCGGTTCGAAGAAGCGCGGAAACTGAAGCAAGCAGGCCCTAGTGCCGCAGACCTTGGTCTGGGCGAGTCTTCACGCAGTAGCTCTTCTGAAGACGACGAATACGCAGCCATCGCAGAGCGCTATGGGGTGCGCTTCGACGACGAGGACGAAGAAACCGAAGACGACCTCGACTAGTTCGGAAAGCCGAACTGAGAAATACCCCCATGACTATTAAATTACGTAACGTTGCCCTAGTGGCGCATGTCGATCACGGCAAAACCACACTCGTAGACACGCTTCTTCGTTCAACCGGAGCTTTTGCAGCTCACCAGGCAATCGTCGACCGCGTGATGGACTCAGACGACCAAGAACGTGAGCGTGGGATCACTATCCTCGCAAAAGCTGCTCGCATCAACTGGGGCGACACATTGATCAATCTCGTGGATACTCCAGGTCACGCTGACTTTGGTGGAGAAGTAGAACGCGCCCTTGCCCTTGTGGACGGCATTGTTCTATTAGTTGACGCCGCTGAAGGCCCTTTACCTCAGACGCGTTATGTACTTTCAAAGGCTCTTGGGCTCGGGCTTCCAGTCATTCTTGTTATCAACAAGGTGGACCGTGGCGACGCCCGTCCTGACGAAGTACTCGAAGAAGTAGAACAACTATTCCTCGACCTTGCCAGTTCAGATGATCAACTCGGATTCCCAGTTATCTCTGCTGTTGCTCGCGAGGGTAGGGCAATGATGGGAATCGGAATGCCAGCAGCCGACGCTGACCTTTCCTGTCTTCTTGACACAATCCTTTCTACTGTTCCAGCACCTACCGGCGACCCAACAGCTCCACTCACAGCCCTTGTCACCAACCTTGATGCTTCCGATTATCTCGGTCGTCTCGCAATTGGTCGAGTTCACAGTGGTGTCATGACCAAGGGTCAGACAGTTGCATTGTGGGGTAAGGACACCGACGGCAATCCTCTCAAGCGTCGTATTGCTCAATTGAGCGTGTTTGACGGCATCGGACGTACTGAAGTTGATTCGATCTCTGCTGGTGACCTTTTTGTTCTGGCAGGAATTTCTGAAGTTGAAGTGGGCGACACCATCTCCGGTACGGACGTAAATGCTCCACTTGCACGACTAGAAGTAGACGAACCAGTTATTCGTATGGCATTCGGCGTAAACACCTCACCATATGCAGGACGCGATGGCAAGTTTGTAACAAGTCGACACCTGAAAGATCGCTTAGCCAAAGAGATTCTCGGAAACGTTTCCATCAAAATCACGGACACAGATTCCCCTGATGTCACCAGCGTGGCCGGTCGTGGTGAATTGCAGCTTGCAGTACTCATTGAGAACATGCGTCGTGAAGGTTTCGAACTTCAAGTCGGTCGTCCAGAGGTAATTACCAAGGAGATCAATGGTAAGAAGCATGAACCACTTGAATCTGGTACATGTGACGTCCCCGATGAGCACGTCGGAACAATTACGCAAGCATTGGCCCCACGAAAGGGTCGAGTTACCGATTTACGTCCTGGAGACCCAGGCCGCACCATCGTTTCTTTTGAGGCCCCATCTCGCGGGCTCATCGGATTTCGTTCGATGTTGATGAGTTCTACTCGTGGAACTGCTCTCTTGCACCAAACTCATGCGGGTTGGACAGCATGGGTGGGAGAGTTGCCTCACCGTACAGGTGGCGCGATGATTGCGGACCGTGTCGGTTCAACAACTGGCTATGCGCTCGACAACCTTCAACTTCGTGGCGAACTCTTTGTTGATCCGGGCGTAGAGGTCTACGAAGGAATGATCATCGGTGAATCTGCACGTGGTGAAGAGATGGTCGTTAACTGCGTTCGCGCAAAAGAAAAGACAAACATTCGTACTCACAGCCACGACGATGGGCCAAAGCTTGCTGCTCCTGTGGTACACACGCTTGAAACAGCTATCGAATGGATTGGCGACGACGAACTTGTGGAAGTAACTCCAAAGAATATTCGTATTCGTAAGCGTGGTCTTGCTTTAGAAGACCGACGACGCGCCGCTAAAAAAGGTTAATCCTTCTTGCGTAATGCAGGGTGAGGTAGTGGAACTCCAACGGGTGCTGAAAGCATCTTGACGAGAATCGCATATGACTTCTTGCCCATGATCTCTGTGAGTTCATCTGAGAAGAATGTGTATGTTGGGTCTTTGCCCACAAACGAGTCGCTGGATTCGGTGCACCACCAATGGAAGTCGTCGCCGCCTTCACCCCAGTCGCGCCTCTTCCATTCTCTGATAGTCGAGACAACGTAGCCACCGTCTTCAACATGCTCTTCGAGACGAACGGGAACCTGCCAGCACACGTCTGGCTTCCAGTCCATATGGCGCTCGCCGGCTTCCTCGGCAGCGATGTGGAACGCACAACCGGTGCCACCTTCAAAGCCAGGAGGGTTGTGAAAGATACATGCTCCATTAACGACGCGTGTTTTCGATTCACCATCTTTGTTGGTGGTAAACCAGCCCTTGTCTTTTGCCTTGGACTTGTTCTTCCAATGTTTGCTTGACAAACGCTTCACATACTTTTTGACACTTTTGAGATCCTTCTCATCGAGAAAGTGCGCACCAAAGGAGCAGCAACCTTGCATCAATTCGGGAGTTGGGTCGTCGTGAACACCCTGGCAACCTTGGCCGTAAATGCACTTATAACTTGAACGCAAGAAAGTTGCGTCAATCATCCATGTTCGTAGTTCATCAGGATCTTCGAAGCTGATCCATTCGTGGGGTTGTTCTTCTCTTGGCACGGATACAACGCTACGCCATAGAGGTGGTGCTACGTCGCATCGTCCTGTCTGTGGCATTCTGTTTACCTGTCGGCAACCAAGGAGCAACATGGAAACTGTGGACGACATCATTAGCCAACTGGAGTCGATTAGTGAATCACTGAACGATTGCGCTATGTCTTTGCTTTCAGAAGCAATACGAGAAGGCCACTCCGAACGCCCGCCTATGGAGAAGCGAATCTCTCAAGCACGACGAGCCGTAGAGAAGGCTCTTCAGCACTTACGCCATGGCTAGAAGACGTTAATTGCGTCTATCAATCCACGTAGATCAGCGAAACCTTTGGGTGTATATCGAAGTCCAATACGTGCCATAGAGACAACATCGTTGTCTTGCACTTCTTGTGATGTAGCTTCCATTTGGCGAATAACGCCGCCTTCGGCAATCCAGGAGAATTCTTCTTTTACTGCCTGAAATGCTTTTTCAGGTATTGGCCTGTTCATTCGCATTATCAACTCGTCGTCAACGAAACGTATGGAGTGATAGTTCCGATAGAAGCCAGTGATGATTGAGACAGCTTCCGACACGCTGCTCGTAATGGTGTACAAAGACGTATCCGAAGGCGAGATAAGACCCTGATCGATTAACAAGGGTTCGATTGACTTCATCAGTGGTGTCCAAAACGGCGCACCAGGAACCTCGAGAAACACAATGGGCACAGGTACAGACTTCGCAGTTTGAGCAAGAGTCAATAATTCGAAAGTCTCATCAAGAGTGCCGAAACCACCAGGGAGACACAAAAATGCATGAGACTCTTTGACAAGCATCAATTTTCGTGTGAAGAAATAACGCATGCTGACGTATTTTTCGTCTCCAGCAATCACGGAGTTCGCGCCCGTCTCAAAAGGCAGACGAATGGACACACCAATTGAATTGGCTCGACCAGCTCCGACCATTCCGGCTTCCATGATTCCCGGACCAGCTCCAGTGACGACCATGTAGCCCTGTTCGGCCAATGCAGCGGCAGTCTGAGCAGTGACGGTGTAGATCGGGTTGTCAGCTGTTGTTCGGGCCGAACCAAAGATGCTCACTTTGCGCGTGTCACGATAAGGGGCGAACATTTCAAACGCCCGAGACATTTCATTGATTGCTGATGATGCAATCTTTATGTCCAGTGATGATGAATTTCCTTCAACTAAGTCGGCTGTGGTGGACAACATCTGAATCAGGAAGCGAATATCCGATTTGCTCCGCGTTGAACTGGAAAGGACAGACTCAAGGCGATCGAGAACCTTGTCTCTCGAATCACCAGTGGAAGCCATTAGAGCGTCTGCGCCTTTGCTTCAAGTGCGTGAATGAGTTCTTCGAAACTTTGGATAAAGGACGTAACGCCTTCACGCTCTAACTGCTCAGCAACGTCATCCACATCAATTTGGTTCATTGCCAGTTGCGCCCATTGGCGCCGCGAAGTTGAGAGATCTTTGTCTATTGTGCAGGCGACGGTTCCGTGGTCTGCGAAGGCATGCAAGGTTGGTTCAGGGAGAGTGTTGACTGTGTGTGGTCCGATCAACTCGTCCACGTACTTGGTATCCGGATAATCAGGATTCTTGGTCGAAGTAGATGCCCACAATGGCCGCTGAACTTGCGCGCCAGCGGCATTCAGTCGCTCCCAACGTGGGCCACTAAATGTCTTTTGAAACAACGCGTACGCAAGGCGTGCTTGATTGACTGCCGCTGTACCAAGAAGCGAGAGCGCATCTGCAGTTCCGAGAGCATTGAGACGTTTGTCAATCTCGTTATCTACGCGGCTAATGAAGAAACTTGCAACGCTAGATATGCCGACGGGGGATAGGCCAGATTCAACTCGCTGTTCAAGCCCGTCTATATATGCGTCCATTACGTCTTGATATCTCGACAAACTGAATATGAGCGTCACATTTACGTTTCGTCCCTCTGCAATCATTTCTCGAATCGCAGGAATGCCCTCTCGAGTGGCAGGAATCTTGATCATTACATTCGAGCGGTTGACGACCTCATGAAGACGTCGCGCGGCCGACAAAGTGCCGTGACCGTCGTGGGCAAGGCGGGGATCCACTTCAACACTGACAAAACCATCGCCACCATTGGAAGAGTCATACAGGCCCTGAAAGACATCAGCAGCGCCATTGATGTCTGCAATCACCATCTCCCAATATGCATCAAGGGGAGTTGTGCCTTTAGATAATTCATCAGCAAACTGTTCGTCGTAATCACTACTGCCTTGAATGGCCTTTTGAAAAATCGTTGGATTCGATGTGAGGCCGCGCACGCCATTTTTCACCAGGTCTGCAAGAACACCAGAAGTGAGATACCCACGTTGCAAGTTGTCCAACCACGGACTTTGAACTTGTTCGCTATAGAGCCGACGCAGAAGTTCGGTCATTTGTTCACAGCCTCACGGGCTACACGTGCGACATTGTCTGGTGTAATTCCATATTTCTGCATCACAACATTTCCGGGCGCACTCGCTCCGAATGTGTCGATGCCTACAGAGTGTGTGGCATAGCGCGCCCAGCCGAATGTTGATGCAGCTTCAACGCTGACGCGTGGCAAATGATTGGGCAAGATTTTTGCCTGTTCTTCTTTCGACAAGAGAGCAAAACGATCCCACGAGGGCATAGACACTACGTTGGCAGCAATACCTTCTGCTGACAACAGCTCACTAGCTTGCAGTGCAACGCCAGTTTCGCTGCCGGTACCGACAAGAACCACTTGTGGGTTGGGTACGGCACGAAGAAGCGCCGCACCTGGAGCTACAGCTGAACCATCCGTAATCGCTGGAACAGTTTGTCGAGACAAGATGATCGCAGTCGGACCGTCATGAGTTGCGGCGATTAACCATGCCTGTGCAGTTTCGTTTGCATCGGTCGGACGAATTACCTGAAGCCCAGGAATGGCACGAAGCGATGCTAAATGTTCAACGGGCTGATGAGTAGGTCCGTCTTCGCCAACTCCGACAGAGTCATGACTGAACACGAAGACACAACGCGCTCTTGACAATGCGGCTAGTCGTATTGATGGTCGCATGTAGTCAGCGAACACAAAGAACGTTCCACCCACAGGCAATATGCCACCATGTAGCGCCATGCCGACCATGGCTGCACCCATCGCATGTTCACGAATGCCGTAGTAAATCTGTTTGCCTTCGCGGTGTGATGACGAGAACGCAACGGTGCCTGAGAGTTTCGAACCCGTATTACCCGTGAGGTCGGCTGCGCCCGAGAGAACGTGCGGCATTACTGGGCCTGTTGCTTCCAAGACTTTCTGGAAGGCCTGCCTTGTGGCAAGTGACGTACTTGCGTCGAACACGGGCAATGCATTTGCGATTGAAGATGAATCAGGAGCGTTGGCGGAGTCGTACCACGACGTTTTGCCCGTTGCGGTCTTTTCCCATGATTGACGAGCATCTGCACCACGTGACGCAACGTGAGTGCGATAAGCCTCAACAAGTTCAGACGGCGCGTAGAACGCTTCATTGGGTATTCCCATCACTGATTTTGCACTGGAGGTGAGTTCGGCATTGAATGGGTTGCCATGGGCTTCATGCTTGTCAGTCATCTCTGGCGAAGGGAAACCAATGTGAGTGCGAAGCACGACAAGTGTCGGTGCACCAACATGGTTCTTTGCCTGCAGAAGAACTTTCTCAAGCGCGTCACAATCATTGGCAATCTCGCCGGCCTCAATGACATTCCAGCCATATGAACGGAATCGTGCGGCGACGTCATCGCTACACGTGAGGTCGAGCGAACCGTCAATAGTGATCTTGTTGTCATCAAAAATACACACCAAGCGATCGAGTTTGAGGTGCCCAGCGAGGGATGCAGCCTCATGACTGAGGCCTTCCATGAGGCAACCATCTCCAGCGACCACATATGTGTGGTGATCAACTACAGAAGAACCATGAACCTCTCGCAGATGCGACTCTGCAATCGCCATGCCAACAGCATTGGCAAAACCTTGGCCAAGCGGACCAGTAGTTACTTCAACGCCTGCGGTATGTCCTGCTTCAGGATGTCCTGGCGTAGCTGAACCCCATTGGCGAAACTCTTTGAGATCAGAAATCTCCAAGCCGTAACCACTGAGGAAAAGCATGGAGTACTGCAAAATTGAAGCATGACCGTTCGACAATATGAATCGGTCACGATTCATCCACTGTGGTGCCTTTGGATCATGGTTCATGATTCGGCTGTACAGAACGTGAGCAAGTGGCGCAAGAGACATTGCAGTTCCTTGATGGCCGCTATTCGCAGCGAGGGGGGCATCCATTGCTAAACCTCGGATAACCGAGATTGCCAATGAGTCTTGTTCTGGAGTCAAATTGCTAGGCACGTACCGACTGTAATCGGCGGAGGGTCTTGACCACACGAAGCGAGGAATCAAGACCATTGATATCTGCCTGATGACCCACTTGGAGGTGGCCAACTGATGCCATGTTCAGCAGGCGAGCAGGTGAGGAAGTTGCTGCTCGGAGCGCATCTTCTGGAGCCACGTTGCAACAGGCTGCAACGTTTCGAACACAATGCGCCAATGGAGTACAAGACCCGGCCAATGTGCCGTCGGCTAACCGAGGAGCACCGTCGGCAATACGCACACCATGAGATAACGCCCACGGCGCGTCCCAAGCGATGGAGTCCGACACGAGACACACACGACTAGCCGACTTGGCGGCAAAAGCTAGGGATATGGCCGACGGTTGCACATGCACCATGTCGGCAATTACTCCGGCGTATAACTTTTCATTCGTTAATGCCTCGAGCGCTAGTCCGTAATTTCTATGGTGTACACCACTCATACCGTTGAACAAATGTGTGACCATCTTGGCTCCGTTATGAACAGCGTCGGCACATTGCTCTTCGTTAGGTTGAGAGTGACCTAGTGACACAACAATTCCTTGCGTTGTCAGCGTTGCAATTGCTTCTTTTGCATTTCTATTCTCAGCAGCGATGGTGACAAGGCGTACCTCTGGCGGTAACTGCTGTAACCATTCAATGTCGGCATCAATGATGAATCGTGTGTCGTGTGCGCCTGGCGATTGACCTAAAAAAGGTCCTTCGACGTGTATGCCAATGCATCCCCGCATATGCGGCATGGCAGCAATGATCTGAGAGATCGACTCGGACATTTTGGTGAGTGGACCACTGACGATAGTGGCCAGCCAGGAAGTCGTGCCATGGTTGGCTAGAGCTTCATCTAGCGCCACCATTTCTTCCACGGAAGATCCTGCAACATCCCATTTGTCAAAGCCATTCATTTGAACGTCGACGAAACCAGGCACTACGTACGCGTACTCGGCCACACCGTCAAATGGGGCAATACTGCTAACAATCCCGTTGTCATCTACTTCGATAATGCGCGCACCGTGAAGTGTCTCGCCATCGAAGAATTGCTCAGCGGTGAGAATGTTCATAACGAGAGCAATCTTATAAGTCGTTCAGTTGGTGGTTGTTTTGGCACTTGCTGTGAGGCGAATGTCGCTAAAACGCACTGTGGCCAGGCGTAACACCGACAACGATCTGATGACCCACCAGCCCGGATCTATTTGATGCCACTTATGGGATAGGCGAGGAGAAGAAGGAGCTGCGTGATGATTGTTATGAAGTCCCTCACCCATTGTGCAAAAGGCCAGCCATTGCAGATTGGTTGCATTGTTTGCATACGGACGTCGACCAAAGTGATGACCCAAGGCATTCACAGCAGCATTGGCCGCGAGGTAGAAATTTGCGTGAAGGAACGCTGCCAACAATCCAGCGATAGGGCCGATAGCAACCATGATGATGGCAATACCAAGTATTAATCCGGTCTTTTGGTGCCCGAAGAACATGCGATCCCACTTGTCATCCGGAATATCTTTTGCATATTTTGCGATGTTGACAGGGTCTTGTGCAGCTTCGCGATACAACAGCACATTTCGTTTCTGAACAGTCCACCAGCCGAGAAGAACTGGCGAATGTGGATCTCCATCAACGTCTGTATATGCGTGATGTTTGCGATGTACAGCAACCCATTCTTTGGGCTTAATACCGGTGGTTAGCCAGATAATGGCGCGAAAGAGGAAAGCAGCAGGAAAACGGATGCTCAAAGCTCTGTGACTCAGTGCGCGATGCAAATAGACAGTTGTACAAAGGTTTGCAGCTGTCGTGATAGCTATTGCGGCCAATACGGAGATTCCGATAGTCGATAAGAATGTGCTCATAAGGGCACCCTAACCTGCTACCTACCAGTAGGTAGGCAGTTTCACGGGATAAATTGTCACAGTGTCGGAATTGCAAGAAGAATCATCTCGGTCTACTCGAGACCTCATTCTTGACGAGGCTCTCCATTGTTTTGCTGAGCGGGGATACGAAGGAACCAGCCTGAATGACATCGCGGCCGGGGTAGGTATTCGTCGGCCAAGTTTGCTGCATCACTTCGCTAGTAAAGAAGTGTTGTACGGAGATGTGTTCGAGCGCCTGTTGTCCGAATGGATGGAACGTCTTGATACAGCGATTGCTTCACCACAAGCCGGATGGGCAAAAGCAGAGTTGGTGTTGCGAGCAGGGTTCGATTTGTTCGCTGACACTCCTGACTATGTACGCATTATGCGACGCGAGGCGCTTGACGGGGGCATCCACTTAGGAATCGACCTATCAGCTACCTTGCGTCCGTTGTTCGATAAAGCCTGCGAATATTTTGACGAACAGATGGATCGAGGAACGTTCCGGCGACACGATTCACGTCATCTGTTGATTACTGGTTATGGAGCCATCCTCACGTATTTTTCAGACGCTCCGTTTATCGATGGGCTTTTAGACGAAGAAGCATTAACACCGAACAACATTCGAGATCATTGCGAGCACGTTGTCGGGTTCTTTAGGGCAGCCCTACTCACTGATTAGTTCAGGTATCTGTTCGGTTATTGTCTTCGCATGGCGATCTTTGTACGAAACAATCGAAACATCGGATACAACGTGGCAGGCGATGGTGCACCAATCCTTGCCTTTCACGGCACCACACAGGCTGGTAATGCATGGGACCAAGTACGTGCTGCGTGCACGCCATTGCAGTGGGTGAGCTTTGAATTTCCTGGATCTGGCGAATCTTCAATGCCAGATTCACCTATTGACCTCAACGCAATGGTGGATGACGCAGTAGCACTGATGGAGTCGCTGGGACATTCTTCATTTCACGTGACTGGATATTCATTGGGTGCAGTAGCCGCCCTGCAAACTGCTTCACGTCACAGCGACAAAGTACAAAGTGTCACGTCGTTATGTGGATGGGCAGTCACTGATGCTCGCATGCGTCTCACATTTGACGTGTGGCGTCGACTCATAGAAATCGATCCAGCGTTGTTTATGCGTTATGCACTTGTTGATGGTTATACCGCAGCGGGACTAACAGCGATTGAGCCAATGCATCAAATGGTCATTGACATTGCTTCTGCTGCAGTTCAGCCAGGCTCCGATGCGCATTTAGAGTTGGATTTACGCATCAATATCGATGACTCTTTGTCGTCGATAACCGCGCCATGTCTTGTGATTGGTGGCATAGAAGATCGCTGGGTTGATATCTCTCATTCGCGCTACCTCGCAAGTCGAATTGCCCACGCAACTCTTCTAGAGCTTCCAGCTGGACATTTGGTGTTGCTCGAAATGGCAGAGGCAATCGCCGGAGCCATGTCACATCACGTCAACTCACTGAACTGAGATCGCAGCACCTCTGGTTAGGGGTTTGCCAAGTACCGTATATACCTATGTCCCAGCACCCGACTGCAACCACATTGTCCGAATCCGACTCCAAGAGCTTGCTGAGCTCCTTTGGGGTGCCCTTTGCGGCAGAGCGAAAGGTCTCAACAGGGGGAGATGCAGTGGCGGCAGCCAAAGAATTGGGTTATCCCGTTGTGGTCAAACTGGGTGGCGACAAGATTGCCCATAAGACCGAACGCGGCTTAGTTCGCTTGCGCCTATCTAACGAAGAGTCTGTATCAAGAGCTGCCCAAGAGTTACTTGATGCAGCAGTCCCAGATGATGGCGAAGTTCATCTTCTTGTGGCGCCAATGATCAGTGGAACACGGGAGTTGATAGCTGGATTGTTGGTGGACCCGCAGTTTGGACCAACAATCATGGTGGGCGTTGGTGGAGTGATGGCTGAGGTAATCAAAGATGTTGCTTTCCGACCAGCACCGGTTGACGAAAGAATGGCACGAGAGATGATCGCATCACTTCGAATGCAGGATCTTTTATTGGAGTTTCGCGGTGAGGCTGCGGTCAACATTGATCAACTGGTCGCAACAATTGTGGGTCTGTCAAATTTCTCAGAGCAACGACAAGACGTTGTCTCAGTAGACATCAACCCACTCATCGTGCGTGAGACTGGCGAGCTTGTAGCTGTTGATGCCTTGGTTGAGATTGGAGTTCGCAATGTCTCTAACGTTTCTTCTCGTACGCCGTACACAGATAGTCAATTCCGTGCGCTATTTGAGCCACGAGGAGTTTTGGTAACTGGTGCGTCTTCCCACCCAGGCAAATTTGGTTTTGTTTCTTTGCACAATATTTTGGCCAGCGGATATGCCGGTGGGGTGTATGGCACAAACTTGAGTGGTGAAGAAGTGCTTGGCATTTCCACCGTTGCAGACATCGATCAATTGCCTGACAATGAAATCGATCTTGTGTTCGTGTGTACGCCTGCATCGGCAAACCCAGATTTGTTGCGGGCTTGTGCGCGCAAGGGTATACGTGCAGCGTTTCTCACCTCTGCTGGTTATGGCGAAGCGGGAGATGAAGGCAAGAAACTTGAAGATGAACTCATCCAGTTGGCAGATGAACTGGGAATTTTGTTGGCCGGACCAAATGGTCAAGGTGTTGTTTCAACTCCATCGAATTTGTGCGCTCAGATCGTTGCGCCTTATCCACCAGCAGGCCACATTGCTGTTGCCAGCCAAAGTGGAAACTTTGTTTCCAGTTTCTTGAACTACTCAAGACAAACTGGAGTGGGCATTAGTCGTGCCGTTTCTGCAGGCAATGCTGCCGCTCTCGGTGTGGCTGATCTGATTCAGTGGTATGCAACCGACACAGCGAGCAAAGTTTCGCTTGCTTATGTCGAAGGCATTGTCGATGGACGCGGTTTAATGTCCAAGTTGGCTGCAGTTACAAAAGTAAAACCAGTAGTCCTCGTTAAAGGCGGCGCAACAGATAAGGGCGCGCGTGCTGCTGCAAGCCACACCGGTGCACTTGCTGCAAACGATTCCATTTTCGATGGGGCATGTCGTGCTGGAGGAATCACCAGAGCTGCAACAGTAGAAGAAGCTTTTGAAGCCGCCGCTACCTTTGCTACTCAGCCCTTGCCTAAAGGACCAAACGTCATCATCTTGACAACAGCTGGGGGTTGGGGAGTGGTGACTAGTGATGCAATTGCTCAAGACGGGTCACTTCAGTTGATGGCATTGCCTGAAGACCTTCAAGCAGAGATCGATACGAAGTTGCCACCGCGCTGGAGTCGGAATAACCCAGTCGATTGTGCAGGTGGTGAAACACGCGACACGATTCCCGAAGTAATGGAGATGATTGCGCGCCATAAAGATGTTGATGCTGTGATTTATTTAGGTCTTGGAATCCAGGCGAACCAAGCGCGTCTCATGCGCGAAGGTTCGTATTACCCGGATCACGGTCTAGAAAGAATCGTGGAGTACCACGAACGGCAAGACGCACGCTTTGCAGAAGCTGCACATGCTTTGTCAGTGTCAACTGGTAAGCCCATTCTCGTAGCAACAGAGCTAGCGGTAGCAGACCCCGACAATGCGGGAGTAAGAACCGTCCGTGAAACCGGACGCCTGTGTTATGCGAGCGGCAACCGAGCTGCAGTTGCCCTCGGACACATGTACCGGTACGCCGTGCACATTGGTCACGCACAGAGATAGAGACACAATGTCGCGCCGAGCTCGTAACCCTCTCTCCGTGGTCGTCACAGCCGCAGGAATAGGTACAGCTCTGCTGGTAGTCGCATATTTTTATGTGAACGGTGTTGCACACCGTGTGGACCCGCAGTCTGAAGCCGCAATTGCTGTTTCTCCGCGTGTTCCTGTTCTTTCAGCACGGCGCGCACCAAACACGTTGTCGACCATCACCCGTATAGACCGATTAGATCGCGCATTGACGACTGTCGAAGGCCGGATACCAAGTAGCGCTTGTCTGGCTGTGAATTGGATGGATAGATCCATGTTGGACATGCGCGCAGACACTGCGTTCGTGCCTGCGTCGAGCACCAAGTTGATTACAGCTGCAGTTGCGCTGAAGGTTCTTGGTAAGGATTTTATTTACACCACAAATGTGCATGCGAAAATGGATGCGAACGGCACCACCGGAGACTTGTTTTTCGTAGGGGGTGGAGACCCAAGTTTGATTCGTGCGGAATACCCGTCGCTTGAAAAGTATGCAACTACTGCAGGAACGTCCCTTGAAAAACTGGCCGACGCAATTGTTGCTAGTGGTGTTCGTCAGATTTCCGGATCAGTTGTCGGTGTAGATACTCGTTACGACAACATTCGTTTTGTCGCTGATTGGCCGACGTCGTTCTATATGACAGAAGCTGGACCACTCGGTGCACTGTTTGTGGATGATGGAATGATTCTCGGACAACAGTTCAAACCAGACAATCCTGCTCTCGCAGCTTCCCAGGAGCTCACCAACCTTCTAGTCGCTAGAGGCGTCATCATTGCCGCAGCGCCACGACATGAACCCCTGCCAGATGATGTTCCAGTTATTGCTTCAGTAGCCTCCGCACCGCTCACATCGGTATTGAAAGACATGCTTGTGAACAGCGACAACAACACTGCAGAACTTGTGTTGAAAGAGATCGGTTTTGCCGCAAAGAAAGCTGGTTCCACGGTTGCTGGATTACAAACCGTGCAAGAGGTCCTCGCTAAATGGAAAATCAAAGACGTTGTGATGAATGATGGATCTGGGTTGGCATCTAGTAACCGAATCTCGTGCTCTGCGTTTCAGAAAATCCTTGCACAAGAAATCGATGTGTTTCCCTCTCTTCTCGCAATAGCCGGAGAAACAGGCACAATCCGAGATGCCTTCACAGACTCGTCGGTTAAGGGCAGCCTCGTTGCCAAGACTGGCACTTTGTCAGGAGTGAAAGCACTGACCGGATACCTCACTATTGAAAATAGTGAGCCCGTGATTTTCTCGCTTGTCATGAATGAAGCAGGTATCGATAACAAGAGTGCGTATCGCCCAGTGTGGTACGCCTTGTCTGATGCACTGAATCGTGCCAAAAGCACACCGTCGTTAGAGCAGTTGATTCCGTAGTTATGTCTACGCCTGTGTTTCCATTAGGAACTGCATATTTGCCTGGTGAAATTGTGGTTTTGAATATCTTTGAGCCCCGCTACTTGGAACTCTTTCACAATCATTGCAATGTCAAAGGTGAGTTTGTGTCCGTCCTTATTGAACGGGGAAGTGAAGTTGGGGGCGACGATATACGTTGCCAACATGGAGTGAGCATTGTGGTTCACGAAATTGTCGCTGTCGACGAAAGACTGGTTGTCTCGGGTGTGGCGCATTCCATTGTCGACATTATTGAGTGGTCGCACGAGTTCGTCTTCCCCTCAGCAAACGTCATCGCACAATCTGTTGATGACATTGACATGCCTGATCGTTTCGATGTTGCGTCATCGCTATCACTTCTCGCGCAAAACGTCCGTCGTGTTCTCGCCATGTTGCGCGAGGCTGGCGTAGTACAGCCTCAGCAAAATTCAGGGGTAGCACTAGAGGCAATTGCTGCCGGAAGATGGTGGGACGAGCGCGTGACACAAGATGACCTGTGGAGAGCGTTGTGGCTCGTGGCGCGACATGTTCCATGCGGGCCGATGGATCGATACAACCTGCTTCGTCCTGGCACATTGATGGAAAGGGCCGAGCGACTTCGGCTCAACGTGGATCATGTGACAGAGATTGCCAATTTTCGCTTCTCGGAATAGCCCCTGTACAAGGCCCACAAAAGGGCCGTAGAGTGGTCTCCCCATGGCCGAGACATCTCCATTTCGTCGTCGCATAAGCACCAGCGACCAAGTCAGTGACATTGTCGACTCCGTCAAGCAGTACGCACGCCAGGAAACCATTGAACCCATGAAAGGCGCTGCTCGCTGGGTGGCAGTGGGGACCATTGCAGCACTTTCGCTCGGCATCTCAATTGTGTTTCTTACACTCGCAGTACTTCGACTCAGTCAAGACCTCGGTGGAAACACACTTGATGGCTCGTGGTCGTTTGTCCATTACTTCATCACTCTCGCGGTTGTGTCTGTTTTGGTGGCATTGTCCTTCTCGCGTATTTCACAACGAACACTTGCTAAAGGAACAGCATCATGACAGAAGAGAAGCGAATTTCTCGTGACGACCTCGAGTCGAAGTTTCGTGCACTACAAGCCGACATTCAGGGACGCACCGCCGACAAGAAACAGTCACTCATTGCCGCTGGTTCTGCCGTAGCCACTGTTGTCGTGATTCTTGCGTATCTGTTCGGTCGCCGCCGTGGTCGCCGCCGTGCATCACGTGTTGAATTTCGACGTTTCTAATCCTCATGATCGCACTAGTTCGATTTATAGGTCGCAGGCTCTTCAATCGTCAGCTTTCAAAGAGCAGATGGGCAGCTCGATTAGTTACAGCTGTAGCACTGTGGAGATGGCTTGACCGTAAGTTCATTTCAACTAAACAATTTTCTTTGAAGAAGAACGAATCAATGGAGATACGTGTAACAACACAAAAAGGAAACCTCCAATGAGTGGCGTGTTCAAGGAAGGGGAGAAGGCTCTCTTTATTGACTCCAAGCAGCGCCGATACCTCGTGCAACTTAATGTCGAGGGCGAGTTTCATAGCCACGCTGGTTTTGTAGCGCACACTTCGGTAATCGGTACTGCACCAGGTTCCCCAATCGAATCAACCAAGGGATCTAAATACATAGTTCTGCGTCCAACTCTTGAGGATTTTGTTGTAGAGATGCCCCGTGGTGCACAAGTGATATACCCCAAAGATCTTGCGCCAATGTGCATGATTGGTGACATTCATCCTGGCGTTCGTGTCTTTGAGACCGGTGTCGGTTCCGGAGCTCTTTCGATGACGATGCTTCGATATGGGGCACACGTCACCGGACTTGAACTACGCGAAGACTTCATGAACCGTGCAAACACAAACGTGCGGTCGTTTCTTGGCGAGGAAGCTCTCAGTCGATACAAAGTCTCATTAGGTGACAGCTATACGGAATCCCCAGAGGGCGAGTTCGATCGCGTCATGCTCGACTTGCCTGAGCCATGGCAAGTAGTTCCTCGCACTGAACACATGCTTGTCCCGGGTGGTCTGCTTGTTGCATACACGCCGTCTATTACTCAGGCAGTGCAGGTGCGTGAATCAATGGGCAAGGGCTGGGTTGATCAACGAACTCTAGAAGTGCTGCACAGAACGTGGCACATTGAAGGCATGGCAGTACGACCTGACCATCGCATGGTTGCGCACACTGCGTTCTTAACTGTTGCGCGTTGGATTGGCGCCTAAGACTTAGGGCTCAACAAAGATGCATTCGCCGGGGCATTCCTCGGCCGATTCAAAAACGGCTTCTGCGAATTTGTCGGCGAAATTAGCAAGGCCTTCTGCACCTTGAGCATTTCCCTTTGCGGTGGCGTACACAGTGTCGCCTTCCTTCACGTAGGCGAGACCATCATCAAGGAGGGTAAACACGTCGGGAGCAATCTCTTCACAGAGTCCGTCGCCGGTGCACAAGTCCTGGTCGATCCACACTTTCATTTGGGAAATCCCTTCGTCATTAAACCGATTCATTCGGCTTCGATGTTCCCCTGGGGGGTGTCACCATGTTACACAGGAGCCCTCTCATCAGGGGTATGGGTGGGCCATGAATTCTCTATAGGGTGAACATGTGGACACGCATGAACGCGACGCCCTTCTCGCTGAGATAGAGGACCTTCGAGGCAGATTGTCTCGTGCGCCTATTGAGCGCCGTGAATGGGAAGAAAAGTTACTCACCGCCAAGGGGCAATTGTCACAAGCGGAGAACCAGCGACAGCAACTTGCGAATCTCCTGCGTGATGTGCGTGAGCAGGTCGAGTCCTTACGCAGCGAGGTGGCCCAGTTATCGGCTCCACCTTCGGGATACGGGGTGCTACTCGATGTGAACCCGGACAATTCACTTGATGTATTTGTCAATGGACGCAAGATGCGCGTACTGGCCTCTCCCCAAGTGAAAGTCGATGACCTCTTTCGCGGTGCGGAGGTTGTTCTCAATGATTCCTTCAATGTTGTGGCAGTGAGAACGGCAGATCTCACTGGTGAGGTGGCCACTATTGAAAAAGTTTTGGAAGATGGCATTCGTGCTGTTGTTTCCACTCGTGGCGATTCCTCCGTCGTTGTGACTTTGAGCGATCTGTTGCGCGGTTCGGTATTGAGGGTGGGAGACACCTACCGCCTAGATGCCCGTGCTTCAGTTTTGATAGAGAAACTTCCCCAACCGGAGGTTGAAGATCTACTTCTCGAAGAAGTTCCTAATGTTCGTTACAGCGATATCGGTGGACTTGATTCGCAGATTGAACAGATTGCCGATGCAGTGGAGCTTCCGTATCTACACCGCGAACTTTTCAGCGAGTACCAATTGCCTGCACCAAAGGGCATCCTTTTGTATGGCCCGCCAGGATGCGGCAAAACACTGATTGCGAAAGCGGTGGCAAATAGTTTGGCCCAGAAGGTGTCAGAACGAACTGGTACGGATAAGGGTCGTTCGTATTTCATCAACGTCAAAGGACCCGAACTGCTCAACAAATATGTCGGTGAGACAGAGCGGCACATCAGGCTCATCTTTCAGCGTGCGCGTGAAAAGAGTGAGGAGGGTTGGCCCGTAATTGTCTTCTTTGACGAGATGGATTCCATGTTTCGTGCTCGTGGTACGGGCATCTCGTCGGACATGGAGTCGACCATCGTTCCTCAATTGCTGGCCGAGCTAGATGGCGTTGAAAGTTTGAGCAACGTAATTGTGATTGGTGCAACAAATCGCGAAGACCTCATCGATCCAGCAATTCTTCGTCCGGGGCGTCTGGACGTGAAGATTAAAATTGAGCGTCCTAGCGTGGCTGCGGCACGACATATTCTCGGTCTGTATATCACCAGCGACATTCCGATTGATGATGACCTAGTAAGGGAACACGGCGACATTGATACTGCCATCAGTAACTTGATCACTGAAGCTTCGGAAGCAATGTATGCAACCACTGAGGAAAATGAATTCCTCGAAGTTACGTATCAAAACGGCGATAAAGAGACTTTGTACTACAAGGACTTCTCAAGTGGTGCGATGATTGAGAATATTGTTCGACGAGCAAAGAAGAATGCGATCAAACGAGTTCTTGCCAATGGCACTGCAGGACTGAAGGCAGATGACATCATTCAGTCCATTCGTGACGAGTTCCATGAAAACGATGATCTACCGAATACCACTAATCCGGATGATTGGGCTCGGATCTCTGGCAAGAAGGGCGAGCGAATCATCTTTATCCGCACCCTGTCTAAGCCATCGCCAAGCAATGAGACGAACCTTGGTGGTAAGGCCATCGAACGTACGGTGTCGGGCCAGTATCTGTAACTCATGTCAATTCCGAAGATTTGCGGCATCGAGACCGAGTACGGCATTCATGTTCGTGGATCAGATGTCTCCGCTGTTGTTGCTTCGTCGATGCTTGTTAACGGGTATGGCCTCGATACCGATGGTGTGCGGACTTGGGATTTCCAAGATGAATCTCCTGATATAGATGCGCGCTCGGGCCAACGTCCTGAGGCAGATTTTCCAGTAGTCGAGACTCTGATGGCCAATACCATCCTCACGAACGGTGCTCGGTATTACGTGGACCACGCTCACCCCGAGTATTCGTCTCCCGAATGTGCGACTCCTCTTGAAGCCGTGTTGTATGACCGCGCAGGTGAAGAAGTCGTTCGAAGATCAATGATTCGAGCCAATACTTTGCTCGATGATGGCGTTGAACTCATCGCACACAAGAACAACTCTGACGGCAAAGGCAATAGCTATGGCTGTCACGAGAACTATCTAGTCAATCGCAACGTACCCTTTGGCCGACTAGCCCAGAGTGTCATGGCGCACTTTGTGAGTCGTCAGATTTTTTGTGGCGCCGGAAAAGTCGGCGTTGAAGCACAACGTGAAGGGGAGCCGTGGGTTCCATTTCAAATTTCACAGCGGGCTGATTTCTTCGAGGAAGAGATTGGACTGGAGACGACTATTCGACGTCCGATTGTCAATACACGCGATGAGCCTCACTGCGACGCAGAGAGATGGCGCAGGCTTCATGTGATTGCGGGAGACGCAAACATGTCAGAAGTTGCCACTTATTTGAAGATGGGAACGACTGCGCTCGTGTTAGGACTCATTGAGGACAAACAGTTTCCGATGAATCTTGTACTCGAGGATCCGGTGACATCAATTCGCAAAATAAGTCATGATCCCAGCTTGCAACAGACCGTTACGTGTGAAGGCGGCAAACTTCTCACTGCACTCAACATGCAGATTGCACTATATGAGGCTTGCAAAGATTGGTTTGAGTCAATTGACAATGACCCAACTGGAGGTTGTGGTCATGACGTCTTAGAACGTTGGGGACAGGTATTACACGATCTGCAAAACCTTGACCCGCGTCTCTCGAAGACGGTGGACTGGTGGGCAAAACTTCAAGTTGTGCAGGGCATGCAAGAAAGACACCAATTACCTGATGGTGATCTCCGACTCAGAGCAGTTGACCTTCAGTACCACGACATGCGTTCTAGTAAGTGTCTTGCTCAGAAAGTCGGCTTAGAGACATTGGTATCGCCCGATGCTGTCGACCATGCCGTCCATCACGCCCCTCGAAGCACACGAGCCTATTTTCGAGGAGAATGCATTAGCCGATGGCCTCAACAGGTGGTTTCGGCAAATTGGGACAGCCTTGTCTTTGATGTGGGTCAGCCACAACTGCAACGCATTTCTATGCCAGACCCAATGAAGGGAACGTTTAGCCATGTTTCTGAACTGCTGAGTCGTGTGGGAACCATCGATGAGTTATTGGCTGAGCTTGGGTCTGAAGCGGTGGAACCATATGAGCAGGACCCAGGCTGGTAGTGCCACCTGCGGCGAACTAGGTACGGTATGAGCATGCAAGAGCGAGTTCAGCAAAACAGGACGGACGCAGATTCGAAGGTCGACCAGTCCCAAGACACCACGTCGGCAGCCACTCATGACAAGTTGAAAAGTGATCTTGATGATCTGCTCGATGAAATTGATGAAGCACTTGAGACCAACGCTGAAGAGTTCGTGAAGAACTATGTGCAAAAAGGCGGGGAGTAATCATGAGCATGCCACTGTTCACCCCGTCTAATGACCCAGGCTCCAACTTTGTGGAATTAGTGAAGCGTGTAGGGCTAACGCCACCGCATGAGACATGGTCCGGTTCAGTCGATGTACCCCACGCGACAACATGTGTTGCTCTCCGTTTTTCAAACGG
>Ga0208053_1000031_pt1 | contig 30255 bp, 51 predicted proteins | sample LakMenEpi20May10_FD_150719 | JGI IMG/M metagenome (GOLD analysis project Ga0208053, IMG submission 150719) | Freshwater microbial communities from Lake Mendota, WI - 20MAY2010 deep hole epilimnion (SPAdes) | ecosystem: Environmental > Aquatic > Freshwater > Lake > Epilimnion/Euphotic zone ... | reverse complement strand
CTTTTATCGTCTTTTCCTAATCGTTTTCCAGCAAGTGAAAATGCTTGACATGGAGGAGATGTCATATAAATATCAAGTGATTCAATCGGAATCTCTCTCTCATATACATTGGTTGGATAGTATTTTGGTTCTCCGTAATTATGAATGAATGTATCTCTTGCATACTTATCCATGTCACAGGCAAAAATTGTTTCATAATTTACGCCTAAACGCTTCAGAGCTTGGTCAAATGCACCTACTCCACTAAAATCACTTCCTACTTTCATCAGTCTAAGTTTATTGTTTCTTCAATCCATTTTCTAAATAACAGTTGCAACTGCACCTGTTGCTCGTATATTTCTTCTCGTTTTTCTCCATATACCTGCAATACTTTGTAATCCACTTTGCGAATCTCTTCTGCAAGGATGTTTGCTTTACGTTTTAAGTCCTGTTTGAACACATATTGGTCATTTAAGTCCTCAATGAAGTCTGCTAATACTGGAAGCACAGCTGATAATGCTACTAATTTTTTCTCTTTAATCATAGTTCTACGTTTTTATATTTTAATTCGTGTTCTAATTCTTCAATCCGTTTTTTCAATTCTCCGTTTATATGAAGACATCGGTTTATTTCTCTTCCTTGCAATCGAAGCTCTGTTTCCAATTCTCTAATTGCTAATTGAACCTGCTTTAAATCGTTCTCTGTGTCTTTTGCTCCGTTAATGAATGCAACTGCTTCAGGCTTTCTTTCTTCTAAATCTTCACGAGTTAGTTTCACCTTCCAAATATTCTTTTCAATAAGTGATTTGATGTATAGTAATTTTAATCCAATGTCCATAATTTAAAAATGTAATATGTTTAAAATAAAATTAAAAGGTTTTGAAATTGATTCATCCCCTAAATAACAATTTAATTTTTGTGTTTTAAAATCTAATTTAATAATACATTTTGCATACCATTCGACTAATTCTTGACAATCAAAATCAGTATGTTCATCTCTTGCATCTTTGTATCTTCTATCTTTTTGAATATTCCAATCATTTCTGATTAATTCTTCTCTTAACGATAAATGATTTACATTTTGAATAGTCAATAAATTGTATTCTTGTCCATACATTTTTAACCTGTTTTCAATATTTTTGGTTTTTCCATACTTAAATTGACCATTTTGTTTTTTACACACGTAAATTAATCCTTTTTGATTACAACTTTTGGTAAATATTTCTTGTACATAGTTATTCATTAGAATTGTTTATTAGCGTGAATTGCGTTTAACTTTTGTTCTATCATAGTGATTTGTTTAGGTGGCTTTGGTCTATGCTCTTTCAATGGGTCTTTTCCGTTAATTGTGAATCCTAATCCGCTATTGAAATCACACATAATAAAATCATCTAATGCAGTAATCTTTCCACCTGTATCTGTGTCCTTAACTTTCTCTACTGAAATCAAAGTTACAAATTTCATTGTTTCGTGTTTTACTAATCTGTGTATAACGAACATATCATCACAGCGATTCAAAAATGCTTTACCCCCTTCAATATGGTCTTTCATTGGTGGCTTCAAATGTCCTTTCCATTGATGTGAATCTGCGTATATATTTCCTGCTCTTCCTGATTCCGTATTAGGATGCGTGTTTATGTAGACTGATTTTCCTGTTTCGTTTACAAATTGACGTGCAGTATTTAGGAATTTGTAGTTTCCTTCATATCCCATTTCTCGGTCAAGTCCTGTGTATGGATCAATTAAACAAGCATGAGCATCAGACTTTTTAAATATCTCAAATAATTCAGCAGGTTTGTAGAGCTTTGAGTTATCTACAAAATCAAAGAACTGCTCCAAATAAGTTGAGTAACTGAGAATCTGCTGCTCGTTTAGTTCTTTGTATGGCTTTCCAGAATAGATTTGAATCATATCTCTAAGTATTTGTCCATATTGATTTTCACCTGACCATAGAATGAAGCGGATTCCGTGCTTTAATGCAAGAGAAAGAAAGTACCAATTAATCCAATACGTCTTTCCAACGTTGTCATGCCCTAAAATGATTGTAAGTTGTTTAGGTTTATATCTTAGATTATCATCTAAATTACAATCTAATCCCAATCCTTGTTTAATTCTTCCTGCTTTGTAGTCCAACAGATACTGTTGTGAACTTCCCTTACTTAATATATCCATATGCTCTTGCTTTTTCTACTAATGGGTCATAAATCATTTCTTGTTGTTTAGGCTTGTTCTTAGCCAACCATTTTGTAGCTGTCAAATATAGTGAAGTATATTTCTTGTTTCCTTTGAAATTTTCTATGGAATCTAATACCTCATCAATTTCTTCTATTGAATATTTTTCAAGCAATTTTTCAACTTCCTGATTTGATATAGATAATTGAGCGAATGCTCTATATATACTATCATTTACATTTACATTAACATTATCAGCTATTTTTGCTATATCATTTATGCGTTTGCTATCGTTTGCCATCTCTTGCCATCGTTTGTTAGCTCCTGCTATTCCTGCTTCGCTTCTCTTAACTCGCTTTTCCTCAAATAGTTTAAGGTCACGTTTCAACTGTTGCTTGATTGGTTCAAAAGCTATTTCAATCATCAAGTCATCACTGGTTGGATTTTCATCACTAACATAAGAATAAATGTGTTTGATTAATTTACCTGCAATTTCATCAGGAAGTTTGTTCCATAAGTCCTTTTGGTCAACGTAAAGGATAAACGATTTTTTGTCTTTTGCCATTGCAAATATTTAAGTAATAAAAAAGCCACTTTAAATCCCAAGCATCCGACCTCTTGTTCATTAAAATGGCTCAATAATACCTTAGCGTTTATAATGTCGGATGAACGCGTGTACAAATATAACGTATTTATTCAATTATTGTTTTGTAATCATCATAATAATTTTCTTTAATTCGTCTTTTTATTATTCTCAAATCGTATAACTTATTACAATACATAATATCTTCAACTAAATTACGCTTTGGAGGCTCAAATTTCAATCCTGTTAATTCAGCAACGTAATCACTAATTTCAGTTGAATAAATGTCAGCATATAACTCAGACATTATTTTGTGAGTCTTTATGTTGTGAATAACTGAAGCATGGTGTTGATTAAACATTTCACCTATTTGCCTGAAATTCATCCCCAATTCTCTTAGCTTACTTTGTAAATAACATTTACGATAAATTATTTCTCGTTTTCTGTTGCGTGCATTCAAACCATCTCGTTCAATTAGATAGTTTATTTTATCTATAAACTCACTCATTTGTTCCAATTTAAAACATCAAATTGTTCGATTTCAAAACTACCCATATTAAAACGTCCTGTTTCAATTAAGTCCATTTTCTTCCAGTACGCTAAACTTTCTGATGTAAATATCCACTCCTGTACTGTTGCCATTCCTATTTTATAAATTAGTTTGTATTTCATTATTTCTCGTATTTGTCGTTATAATAATCTTGACCTGTATAAGTATACCCATAAGTTACAATGCTACCAGGGTTTGACTTTGTTTTTTGCTTGTTTCCGTGGGCTTCTATTATTTGTTCCTTTTCCATTTCTTTAGCTTTCATTAATACAGTTGATAATTTATTAAGCATTTCCCCTGTCGAAATTTTACCATGTAATTTTTCTATTTCTAATTTCATTGCTTGTTCAGCATAAAATTCTACTGCTGTTATTTTCATAATTGTTGATTAAATTTAATTTCACAAATTCTTTTGTACAGTTCCTCATTAAATGTACCTCTGATTGTTTCGTGTGATGATTTACCCGTCCAGAATCGAATCATCCTTTGTAGTTTAAATACCATATTCGTAAAAATTATTGTGTATAATATTATCTAATTGCTCAATCATTTCATCAAACAAGAATCCTTCTTCTCTTCTCATATGTTCGATTTGTGATAATAGCCATTGTTCATACTGCTTGGTTGTTTCCATTTGATGAATGCCATCCTTTCCTTCAATCCACCATTCTGCTTTTTTAATATTGATATCTAACTCAAGCCATTCGAAATCGTGTTTTCCTGCTGTTTCAGTCCAAAACCACCAATCACAAATAACATAAAAAACAACATCGCCTCGTTCGTAATATATCCACATTTCATTTTTGTTATATTCGATTTCCATAGCGTTTAGTTTTTAGTGAATAGTTTTCCGTATTTTTCTAATACAGGTGATTGAACGTGTTTAGCTTCGATTGTAGGCTCTTCATTCGTTTCTACATAGTTTGGTTGCGTAACGGTAAAATAACCGATTACAGTGAACACTAATGATAATGCAAATAAAGTTCCTAAAATGTCCTTTTGTGTTTCGTTTAAATTTTTCATAGTCCTAAAGATTTTACTAATTTATTAACTGTACTCCATCGTGTAATTGCAGATTGAGTTATTTCATTGTCTAACCCTAATAATGCAATGGCTTGCTGAACTGCTTCGTATAATGCTTTTTCTTCAAGCATAATTACGTTAATCATTTCTTGTTTTTTCATAGCGTTTAATTTTTGTTTGTGAACTAATTATATGCAAATATAGAAATAAGGTTTCAATTATCAACAAATATTTTTCACATTTTAACAAATTATTTTTAAAAGGCTTGATTTTACAGGGAAAATTTATACCCGAAAAGGTATTAATGTAAAGAAATAAAGGTTATTTATACCCGAATGGGTATTAAAATAAGTGTAAAATTGGAAAAATTCACGCAGATAATCGGAATTAAACCGATTTTATACAGTATATGTGACAATAAATTGAAATAGTGGCAAATGTTTGAGACAAAAAAAGGGTCAACGCTTTCAACTGTCAACCCTTTAATTAAAACCTAATTAGCTATGAAAGCACAAATATACTAAAATATGTGAGTAATTCGGCAGACCTGCCCGAAATCTTTGTGATGTAGGAATCCCTCTACTGCTTTGGGTGAATGTTGGTATCCATTTCTGTGATGCCATGAATCAGTTCCTGAAGGAGAACGTAATGATTCAATACAAACTGACATTATATCTTTACTTGTTTTATGGTGAACGTGATGCGTATAAATATACCTATGCTTAGATAAACTCCATTCATGCGGAAACTCGGTTGCTAACAATAAAGGTAGGTCTCCGTGTTTTGCTCCATCTCCATGTGTAGTTCCAATTAGATTCTTTCCGTACAAGAACCCTTTCCGATGAGCAATAGAGCAATCAAAAGTAATATTATCACAATCTTTAAACCAAGTCTGGATAACATCTGCCAAAAAGAATCCGTGTGTGTAATCGTGGTTGGAAGGATTAAAAGTAAAGTGAACATCAGCAACTGCCAATAGTGTTTCAAGGATGTCAACATATAATTGTTTTGCGATTAGAAAATTAGAATACCACATTCCATCTGTATCTTGTGGAGTTCCTGAAGTGGTTTGACGTTTAGGAGTATCAATGTGAAGGATGTCGTTTCCACCTATAAAAAGAATCTTATCAATGTTAAACCCTGAACTTTTATCTAAGATGCCCTGAACACCTTCTTTAACACGTTGAACTGCAATCTGATTGTTGTAATCTTCACCTGTTTCAAATGCTTCACAAAGTTTTCCGATATGGATGTCAGCAGGGTCAACTACTAACAAGTGACCATCCGTTGAAGGATTACGAAAGATTGTTGGATATTCAGGTTTGAATTCTCGAATGTCATTTAAGATTGCTTCCTGTAATTCCTTGTAATTTGTTTCCTCCGATTCCCTAAAGTTTGGATTCTTAAAAAATAAAGATGCGTTTTTAGATTTTAACCATCCGTGTTTTACATCTGCATCATCTAACCCAAGCCCATTGGATTCTAACTTGATTGCTCTGTAAGATTGCAAGATTTCTATTTCATCCTCTTGTAATCTGAAACGAGTTTGTTTGTTCATATATTATTTCATTAGCGTGAACAGAAGTTTTATCCTACTTCTAAAGGTTTCACTCAAGGATAACCGTAAAAGGAATCCAAGAATAAATGCAATAATAACAAAAATCCAACGAGTTTTGTATTTTGTGATGTATTTGTTTTGAAACTTTACCTTTTGAACCTCAGCATTTACCACTTTAGTTTTGTACTTATAATCCACCTTAGTCTCATACCTCGTTCTTGGCACATAGGAAGTCCTATAACGAACGATTGTATCTTTCTGAACAATTACCTTCTCCCAATAAATTGAGTCCCTTAAAACGTACGGAATTGAATCTATTGAACTAATCGTAATTGTATCACCTATCTCATCACAACGATAGCCTTTTTTAATTGCTTTACGCAGATGGTAATTAGCTGAGCAGGATGCAAGTAATAAAACTAAGATGAGGTATCTCATAGATTTTTAAGCATTTCGATTACTCTTGGACACGGATACATATCCGATTTGTCTTTACGCACTGAGTTATGTGTAAAAATTCCTTTAGTCCCTTTGAATGCTTCCTTATCAATTGCCCATATTTCAGAACGGTATTCTTTAGGGATGTCGTATGTATCACAAAGATAAACTACTAATTGACGAAGTGATTCAATTTGAGCATCAGAGTATTTGTACCAATACTTATATCCTTTGTATGGAGTTTCAAGTTCAGTAACGTAAGATGGATTTACAACACCGCCTGCATAGTTATAATACTTATCACCTTTCTTTTTAAGGTAACCCCAGTTGCAGACTTCAATTCCAACAGATAGTTTGTTTAGGTTTGAATACTTCGCACCATTACGTGCAAAATCCTCTTGGTCAATCCCTAAATGCCAAGCCCAATGCTTAGAAGAAAAACATTGTACAATCGTACCGTTTTCACCAATGATAAAAGCAGTTGCAATTCTTGAGTCGTTACCATTCCAATATCTACTCACTCCTTCAGCATTTCCATTTCCTGCCGTGTGGTGAAGATAGATTTGTGTCTTTGGTGAAGCCTCAGCAAAATACTGATTGTCGCTTAAGCGAACTTGCTTGATTGCTTGGATATCTAATTTTTTCATTTTATTTCGTCTAATTGTTCTTTACTACGTTTCAAAAACTTTATGAATCTATCCCAAACGTTAACGCCTGTAACTGAAAAGTAGCTTTCGTTGATGCTTTTGATTTCCGTGAATACGCAGAACGTTGTGAATGCTTTGGTTAATACTAAATCAATTGCAATAAAATGTCCTAACAAATCTGCTACAAGAAACTTCTCTAATAGGAATATACAAACTATAGCACCTGAGTAAAGTAAAGACTTACTTATTGTGTGAGATAACCTTCTACTTCTAATTGAAACCCATCCGTTTTTTTTCACGCTTCTCCAGATACCGAAAAACGTATCCAAGATAATGAACAAAATAGCAATAATTACCAAAGGTTTTACAGGTGCTAAGATAGTCAGCACAGAGAAAGCAAATATTGACAATTTAGTTTTCATTATTTAAGTGCGTTTACAAACAAATTAATATCGGTAAATTGAACGTTGTTAATAGTACAAGAAAGGTCAAGTAATATTAATCCATCATTTGTGCCAATTAAAACTTGACTTTCGCTAATAACTTCATTTTCTCCTTCAAAATTATATTCAATTAAATTGAAAATAAATCCGTTTGTTTTTGTTTCTAAATTCATTTTAAATATATTTATTTAACATTGCTGATTTAACAGTTAAAGTAGTTCCGCTTATCAAAGGTTGTAGTGCAATTATAATGTAATTATTTACAGATGTTGTAAATGTTGTGGATGATTCCGATACAGACCAATTGTTAACATCGGTTATCGCAACAGTAGTTGAATTTAATCCTTTTATTGTATTACTATTAATTGTAAACGTTCTTTGTCCTCCGTGCCAAAGGTTTGAAACATTAGCAAAAGGAGTTGCAATTAATGTTGCTCCCGTTAAACTTGAAGTTGTATTTTTATAAATTCTAACATAGTAATTGCCAGATGTTCCAGATGCTAAAATTCTGTATCTTAACTCTAATAATCCATTTCCCGCAAAAGTTCCAGAAGGAACCAAAAGGCTTAAACCAATTTCTTCAGTTCCAGTACCATTACCAGTTATTGGAGTTCCATCTTGTGCGGAAATGGCAACAACAGAAGGATTAGATGCTCCTCCAACAACTAAATTACCACTACCTAAAACCGAATTTCCGTTAATTGTTTTAATGTTCGTGCCACTTACAAGCGTAGGTTGAACCGCTAAGTTTCCGCTACCAAGAACTGAAGTAGAGTTAATAGTTTTGATGTTAGTTCCACTAAACAAAATTTCTTGTTTACCATACAACTCATTTTGTAAATCAATTTGATTATACAAATCTCCAGTAATTGCACCCCATTCGATACCTCCACCTCCTCCAATTTCGGAAACTGCTACTTTTTTTGTTACTCCTCCCTGTACGATTGGAACTGTCTCAGTACCTGCAAGGGGAGTAGTTGCAGATGTTAGTTCCGATATTTTTACTTCAGCCATAATTTATTTATTTATCTTTCTAATAATGTTTCGCCACTCCAAGAGTTGTCGTATATACTTCCAAATCCACCTGCATCAAATGTAGTTTCTGTTACTAATAGATTGTCGTTCTCAGTAAATAAGAAAGCACCATTCTCAGCAAGTATGTTTGTTACTTCTAATCCGTTTATTTGTCCATCAGCACCCCAACTTATTGTGTTAAGAACGCCTTCACCCCAATCAATACTATTTGCCATCTTTCTTTATCTTATTAAGAAACGTCTTTAATTTGTTTATGTTTTCTTTCTTAGGTGTGTAGATTCGTTTTTTCATAGATACCATCCTATGTTAATTGTGTTACTATCAGGGAAGATGTCATTGTTTACGTTTGCTCTGTATTCAGGATAAAGGTTATCGTTAAAACTCATGTAATCAATGAATCGTTGCGTGTAGTTCTGAGCAATTGAACGTTCTTTCTCCAATAGATAATCTACTTCGTTTTTATCTACGTTCTCAGAGTTCTCAGATGAATGCTTGTAAACTCCTTTGTTAGCGATTGTGTAAGCTGCAAAAGGTAAATACTCAACCATTCCCCAGTGAATCAACATTGGCTTAACGTATGTTTCCACTAACATTTCATAGTTACCTGAAAGAGTTCCTGCGATAATGTCTGCTTGTAGCTTTTGGAATAGTTTAGAACCTAAGTAATTCTGAATGTGAATGTCCTGTGCAATCTTGACAAACTGTATAAATTTGTCTACATCAACGTTACCATTCAATGCTGTGAATTTAACGATGTCGTTGCGTGTTATGAATAGTGCTTCTGCCATTATTTAACGTCTGATGGTAAGTTTTTATTTTTTGGGCTAAATCCCTTTAAAGGTAGGTTGTTAGGATAGATTGAAACTTGATATGGATTAGTTACTTTAAATCCTTTAACTGAAGCTGCACTTGTTCCTATTTGAGAATAACCATCTTCAATTTTATCTAAATCAAGCATGAATGTTACACGTTCCCATTTGTGGTGGCATCTTGCTCCTCCCTTGAATTTAAAGATGTCGTAAGTATTTTTACCACCTTCACCGAAGCCAGGATTTACTGCACGTTTACTCATTTCCTCAATATCCTCTTTTCTAAACAACCGTGATTGTTTGCTCATCATTGCTGAACAAAAATCTCTATCAGGTGCTTTGTTACCTGTATATCTATAGCGAACTTTGAAGTATTTTAAATCACCTACTTTTTTGTCTTGTGAACTCTTTTGATTTGGTTTTGGATTACCTGTACTGATGAAATTATAAAGTTTAGATAACAAAGATTTGCTTGGTTCTAATTCCAATTCAGCATTCAATAAAGCATTATCTAATTCATCTTCATCATCTGCAACTTCTCTTGAATCTACCTCAACCCATTCTTCAGATAGTTCATCAGAATCAACCTTGTTTAAGATTTCTTCTAAATCCGTGTTTACTTTGCTTAACAATTCAGGATTCAAATCACTTCCACCTGATTCAGGTTCTAATCCAACGATGCTTCTGATTTCATTTGGAGTCAATGTTTCAATTACTTTGTTAGCTACTAATGGAGATAAGTTTGTAATTGCATCAATCAATCCTTTGTTGATTCCTTGTAGTGTTAAGTCACCTGCTGAATCTAATGGATTTAATTTAACAAACTGAAGTCTTAAAGTGATACCATTGAAATTAATTATCTTATCAATTGCTGCAATGATTTCATCTTGTAATGGACGAATAACCATGTTTTCATATAAGATAGTAGAATTTCTTAGTTCATCTGCGTTACTTGAGAATCCGTTTGTGGATGCAACTCCAAATAATAAAGGAGAAGTTACGTTATGACCTAACATAATCTTTCTCATGCACTCATCTGAAAGATATGTGTAATGCTGAGGTGCTTCATTAAGTGGAATATCTTCAACGGTTGTCTTAGCTTCAGCATTATCATTGAATGCAACGATTACTTTTTTACCTAAACTTCCCGTGAGTTGGTTCATTACTTTGGAAGTAATCACGCTTTGTTGCTCTTCAGTAGGAACTCCGTTATTGAAGTTGACTACTTTAGTTCCTGAGAATCCGTTTTGTACTTCGTTGATTAAATAATCCGCAATCTCCTCTTCTAAAAGTGCATAAGGTAAAGCTCCTTGATAGTCTGGATAAGCATAATACTTCATACCTACTGCATAAGGCTTAGAATATAGAATCTCAACCTTTTCTTTTGAAGTACCAAATGCAGGGAATCTTACAGGTGCATAGTTTTTAGTATCAGTCCAATCATCTGAATAGTAATATCCTGTAATTTCACCATCCTTATTGCATTTCTCAGCACGCAATAAGTTAATAGGCATATGATAAGCCTTAATAATTTTATCGTGTTTATCGTTATAATGTACTTGGAATGCAAATTGACCTAACATTTTACGGTCAAAGATTACTTTCTTTAAATCTTCATTGTCAATTGTAGCACACAAAGATGCCCATTCGTTAGGTTTCTTAGCGGAATCCAATGCACTTAATCCACGTCCATAAACTAAACGTGCAACGTTGTTAATGATTGCCGAGTTCGTTGTGGAGTTCGTGTGTCTATCTATCAAGAATTGAAAGAAATCATTGTTCTCACCAAAATCCACCCAATTCTCACGTTTCGATTCCTGAATTACAGGAGTCGTGTAAGCACTTAGGTTTAATATGTGTAGGTTATTCATATACGATAAATTCGTTTGTTGTTTGATTCGAAATGTATTGACCATCGTTTACAGTATATGCACTGATGGTTTGGTCTGTGCAAAATACCTTATCCTTATGGCAGATAGTTGCACCGTTATTTAATAGTAATGTGTATGTGTGTCCTTCAACAAGTGCAAACGTTGCAGTAACCGTGTTTGCATAGCCTCCCTGAGTTGAACTTGTAATGCTTATTGAAGTAGTTTTATTTGTTTGTTCATCAGTAATTGACATCGTTGTGTAATTCTCGAATCTCGGAATGAAACTAAATGTCTGAGCTGAAGTAGATGTTGTTAATACTATCATATGTATTAAACGACAAAAGAAAGAAAACGTTTTAAAATAGAAAAGGGAGACCGAAGCCTCCCCAATCACGCTATGAAAAGAAAAGTGTTATGCACTTACAATTGTAGCAGCTCCGAATACATCACCAACACCACCTGCTAAATCTGCTTCAGTTGAGCAATCTAACAAGTTAGCTAATAATTTCTCAGTACCTACCAAAGTCAAAGTGTATCCATTTAAGTCACCCATTGCAGTACCATTAGATACATTTGCAGTAGTTAACTCCATTCCGTGTTCAATTCCTGCAAGGAAGAATTGATTGTTACGGTTTTTGATAACGATGTTTGGACGTCCGTAAGATAATAATTTAACATTCTTGTGTGTTGCAGCATCTTGTTTTTTAAGAGTAACTGTTAAAGTTTGCTCAACAAAAGATGTTCCATTCTCACGAGATGAAGTAATTACTTGGTCAAAAGTATTTGTTCCTTTTAATTCATATTTATACAATGAAGTTACGTTAGCAACTGCTTCAATTGTATCTGTTCCTGTTACATAAGTAACATCAGTAGGATAAGAATAGTCTCCGTAGTTAATGAAGTAGATAGCATCAATTCCACCTACTGCATCTTTACATACTTCTAATCTACCGTTTGCGATATCACAAGCCATTTTTTTATATTTTATAAGTTAAACAAAAAAGGGAAGGCATTTGACCTCCCCTTTAAATTAAGTTAATTAAGATTAGTTAGCAGAGTTTGTGATTCCGTAAGTAACCATATCCTCAGCAAATCCGTATTTCGCATCTGCAGTAAAACGCATGATAACACGAACGTTCTCAGAACCGTCAAGGTCAGCCATGTCTAAAACTTTAACTTGGTTCATGTCATTCATCAAACCTGTAGCGAAGTGTAAGTTAGAAGTTGTAGTTGCGATACCTGTGTTAGCAGCCAAACCGTTTGCCATGAAGATTGGAAGACCATCGAAAGACAAAGAACCGTTTGTGTACCATTGTGTACCTTGGTTGTTAGTACCGTTAGCACCTAAACCTGAAGCACCGAATCCACCCAAAGCACGGATATATGCTTTAACGATGTTTTGAGAAAGGTACAATTTCAAGTCTGGTTGTCCGTACATACGAGCAGGAATAGCATCAACCAATTTACCGATTTCAGCAACAACGTTTGCAGCAGTAACAGTAGTACCAGCAACCTCTTGTGCAGATGGCAATGCAGCATCAGCAGCGATTTGTACAGCAATACCGTCAAATTGACCAGCAGTTGCGTTAGCACCTGTCCAGATTGTCGTTTCCATAGAAGAAGCAACTTTGTCAGCAACGTATCCGATTAAGTAATCAGCGAAAGATTTAGGTAAAACATCAAATGCAGAGTAACCCATCTCAGCTGCTTGCCATGTAGAATGGAAATCTTTTTTACACAATTGTAAGTTAACTTGGAACTCTTCAGGTTGAAGAACTCTTTCAGTTAATGTTACTGTAGATGTAGCGGAAAAATCGCATGATGCATTAGCAATCACAGAATCTGTACCGACTTTCTGAATTACTTGTTTGTATTTTACATTTGGGTGAATAGTCATTCCACCTTGCTCTAATGTTGGAGCAGATAATAGGGCAGCAGCGATGTATTTTCCGCTAAACTCGCCACTATAAGTTGTAGTGATGCTTGTTGTTGTAGGCATTTTTTAAAATTTAATTAGTTAATAAATTATTTGTTTAATTTTTCAAAGATTGAATCCAATGTTGTTCTTGCTTTTTTGTTTGAGAACTTCATCATTTCAACTGGATTCGTGTTTTCAGGATTAAAAGAGATTGGTTTTGGCTCTTCTGAAAGTTCGGTTGCTTCAACTGCAACTTCGTTAACTTTAGAAAGCAATTCCAATTTAGCTTTCAATTCAATATTTTCGTTTTTAAGTGCTTCGATTTCTGAGAAGAATGTTTCTTTTACGATAGATTCAACTGTTTTCTTAGGAGCAGTTTTTACTTCTGATGCTTCAACAGGAGCTTCCTCTTCAACTTCAACTTCCGCTTCAGGTGCTTCTGGCATTTCTTCCTCTTCTTTTTCTTCCATCTCTTTGATTTCAGCAATTACTCCTTCTTCAATAACTACTAAAATACGTCCATCTTCCAATTCGTATTCTCCTACTGGAACAGGAATCTTTTGTTCGTCCTCTGTTACGATGAATACAGGTGCATCCATTTCAAACGCATCAGCTTCAAAGATGGTAACTCCATCTACTAATTTCATTTGCTCTAAGCTAACTTCCATTCCAAGAAGTGTTTTGATTTTGTTAATTGTGCTATTTTTCATTTTTCGTTTTTATTTAAATTGGGGTAAATCCGTTGTTTTTTTTAGGTCAATTAATAAGTTTTTTAATTGTACTAATGCAGTATATCCTTTTTTATATTCTGCATTTTCCATCGCATTTAGTCCTACTGATTTCAATTTATTTTCTATTTCATTAAAATTATTTTCTAATTCAGGTATAATATCATTTAAACCCATTAAATATGCAGAACGAGTTCCTTTAAATTTAGATATTTTACCTTCATTACTTGTAATCCATTGAGAAACTGATTGCCAATATTTAAATAACTCTGGAATATCTGAATATTTTTTTAATTGAGTTTCAGCTTTCTTTTGAACATCTTGTAAATACCCTAACTCTACTTTGTGTGATGTTAACTCAGTAGCATTGCTTTCAATACCTGCTACTTTCTTAAATACTTCGTTTAATCCCATTGTTCTTTTTTTTTAATAAAACGTTTCTATTATATTTCTGTTGTATTTTTATCCGTTCTGACGCACGATAGTTCGTGTTCCGCCATTGACTGTTACCGTAACATTTTCAGTTCCTGTAATCGAACCTATGCCCTGTGCCTGTAAACTTCCATCACAACATTTCTTGGAGTATTTACCATCTTCACAAAGGCATCCTCTTCTGCTTCCTGCTTTAGGTGAAGAGTAACTTGGTGTTTTACTTTTTGCCATCTTCTAAAATTATTTGTTTGATTTTTTCTAATATGATATCCTCCTCAGACATCTGAGACATTTCTAACTTATCAGCAAAGTAACCCTCAATAGAGAATCCTTTTACTTTACCTTCCTTAACGTCTTTCCATACTTCATCGTTATTTACCTTCATTGAAATCATCCAAGTTCCTTTTGGTAAACTGAATCCGTATTTTACTGATTTGTCGTGCTTCTCGTCTTCAATAATCCAACTTTCAACAACACTCATTCCTTTCAGTTTTTTGTCGTGTTCATAGGTAGCATTGTTCTGATTTGCGTTCATTAAAAATAACTCTGATGCTTTACGTACCGTGTCCTCTGAAAAATAGATATAGTATTCTTCTTTCTTTTCGTTTACTCGGTAGATGTTTTTGTTTGGAATCAAAGCAGCACCCATTAAGATACGTTTCTCTTGGTCAATCTCTTTTAACTCTACTTCGTGTTTTGATAAGTGAATGAAGTTTTCCTCAATGGCAGGTGAATGAACTACTGACACCGCGTCAATTCCGCTAAGTGAATCTTTTTCGTCAATTATTAATTCTATAATTTTCATAATATTAAAACGATTTATTGTACTAATGTTGCATTTTCAATTCTGTTTCTGTCTAAGCTCTGAGCAGATGTAACTTCACCTGACACTACATAAGCCCTACTTGGTTGTTGTTGTAGTTGTGCTAACTGATTGATTCCAGAATTACCTACAACGTTAAAGGATGGTGACATCACAGAACCTGCACCACCTGTTTCTCCACCTGTAGATGATGGCACAGTATTACTTCCTCCATCATATTTTGCTTTATTGATAGTTGCGATTTGCAATGCTCCCATAGCACCTGCCGCAATACCGAATGGAATACCTGTTGGAATACCTCCACCATTACGAACCGAGTTAACTACGTTTGATGCAGTATCAATTATCGTTTGTACAATTCTAAGTTTCTTATCACGGTCAAACATCTTGCGTTTGATTGCATCCTCTTCCTTGCTTCCTTTTACTACATTCTTTAAGCGTTCGTTATCCTGTGCATTCAATAAACCATTAAGTGAACCCATTGCCTGAGTAAATGTTTGAGCATATTTGAAAATCAAATCAACTTTTTCTTTCTGAGTTACCTGTGCTTTTTCAAGTTGTTTCTTTTCAATTGCATCAATCTCATCTGCTTTAGCCTGTTCAATGATTGCTAATTGTTCAGCATTGCCTTCTGCTAATGTTTCAAGTGTGAAGTATTTTTGACGAACTAATTCAAGTTGATACTCCTCCTCTGTCATTGATTTCTTCAGCCTGTTTTGGAAGTTCTGTTCATCAATTTCAAGTATCTTATCCTCCATCTCTTGGATAGATGCCAATCTTAATTTCTCTGCTTCTTTGTTAGCTTCAGCAAGTTTATCTGCTGCAATCTTTGCATACTTATCTCTGATTGCATTAATCTCTTCCTGATGAGCAATTAGTAAGTCTTTGTCACTTTGATTTGCTGCATCTGCTTGTGCATAAAGTGCTTCATACTTATTATCTAAATCTTGTAATTCTTTTTCTTGAGCATCCGTTATTTTGGATTGACGTTCTTTTTCTTTGGAATCTAAATATGCAGTTAAATTTTCATTGTACTGTTTAATTAAATCCTGCTCCTTTTGCTTGTTGTCTTTGTATTGGTCAACTGCTTTGTCGTGAGCATCCTGCTGTTGCTCTTTTATCTTATCATTCTTTTCTTTCTCTGCCTCTAATTCTTTTTTCTTAGCATCAGTTATTTCTTGTTGAATCTCAACTTGATTTTGATGGATTACATTTCTCTTATTTTGATATGCTGCTTTTAAGTCAGCGTATTCTTCCTTAAGTGCCTCGCGTGTTTTTGTAACTAATTCTCTTTGTTTTTCAATTACCTCATCACTCATACCTGCCATCTTATATGATTCAAGTATGTTTCGTTGCTTTTCGTAAGTATTTCGTGCAGTTGCAACTGATGCTTCCTCCAATGCAATCTGTTCATCAGCGTGTTTTAAAGCTAACTTCCTTAATGCCTCGGCACTTGCTCCTGCTGCCTTAGCCATGTTATACTCATGACCATTCTTTTCCTTTAATGCATCGCCTGCTTTATCTGCTGATGCCTTTTGTCTATTTAGTGCATCCGTGTTTTTCTTGATAGATGCCGCTGCTTCCTCATTAGCCTCAGACGATTCCATTAACCATGAAATCAATTTATATCCAACTGCCACAACTGCGATAATAGCAGCAGCAATTGCAACCAAAGGATTTGCGTTCATTGCAGTATTCCACAACCATTGCAACGCAGTAGATATCTTTTGAATTAGAGTAAAGGATTTGACCTGTGTAATCAAAGTTTTAAATGAATCAACAGATTCCATCACTCCCTGAACTCCTTGTGCCATCGCCATTGCTGACTGTACCTTCAACAATGCTTTTTCAACATCTGCTGATTCTGTACCAAACAATCCCATCGCACCCTGTACTGCTTGGAATCCATCCATAGCACCGCCTAAGGATTTAGTTAACGCACCAAACTTGGCATCAGGATTAAATGCATCAGTTAAGTCCTTTGCGTCTCCAATAGCATCTTTTAATTTCGCTGCTTTCTTTGCTGCCTCAGTAGCTTCCTTTGATGTAGCACCAAACTTATCTGCCATTGCAGCTACTTCCGCCTGTGCTTCCCTTAATTGGCTTCGTAAACTACCTAAATTACTCTGTATGTCTAACTCAATCGTCTTTTTCTCAGCCATTTTTTCGTTTGTTTAGTGCTATTTTTCTTCTTTCTTGACGTGTCATTTTTCTAAAGGATGTTGTGTAAGCGTATTTTCCTTTTGCGATGTCTATGTTTTCCGAGATTCCGTAGAAATTATCTACTGATAGCATTGAGATTATGTTCTTTATCATTTCTGTATAATATTAATATTGGTTAATTCCGTGATTCCTGTGTTCAGTGTGTAGGTAACATCCACTGGGTAGACTGTTCCTGCTGTATTTGGAGGTAAAGTGATGTCAACATACTGAGGAGCATCGATTGTTGTAGGTGCAATTAATATGTCAGGTACAGTTGTGCTTACCTCTGCACTGATTGCTCCGTTAACAAAGTCAATCGGAACTGCAATTGTACCTCCATCAACTCCAACATATGGTTGATAAGTAGAATTTACCATCGGTCTGAAGTCTAATATTAATTCAAAGTTTACTTCGCCTGTTGTTAGGTTGGATTGCATTGAGTTAATGATGTATCTTTTATCTCTAATGATTAATCTATCGTTTAATTGTAAACCAGTAAGCAAGCTAATAGGCAACATCGTTTTTACCTTCACAATTCTTTGCTTCAGATTGTATAAGTTATACAAATAACTAAAATAATAAGTCCCAAATAACGTTTGTTGTACAGGCACATTTAACATCGTTGAAATGTCAGGAGCAAAGTTTAACGTGTAGTCAGTTAAGTTCGTGTATAAGTCTTGCCCAAATGGCGTGTAATTTAAAATAAGACCTGTTGAACTGCCATCATTAAAATGGAAAGAAACATCTTTGTTATCGTATTGATACAATAAAACAGGTTTAGGAATGTATGGTGCAAACTCATTGTTTAGTGAGTATCCTACTTGTAAGTCGGTACCTGTAAATTTGTTTTGCAATAGATTCTCAAAAGGAACTTGTAAAGTAAACTCATCACCATCATAATTGTACTGATATGATGTATCTCCATAGTTACGATTGAAGAGCTGAGTAAATTGCTTATTTAGAAAACAGTCAGATTGCTGATATTGCATTGAAATCTTTTTATAGAGTTTCATTCTATCAATGTCAATAGTATCTACGTCCGTGTATTCAGAGATATCAACAATAGCACCTTGGGAATACCAATCATCTAAAGGTTCTACCTGGAAGTTGTTTTCCGTGATTCCGTAGCAAGTCATATTGAACATCTTTAAAATACCTCCAAAGAAATCACTAACTTTCATTGATGGTGCTAATGCAGATAAATCAATATTAGGTACCATTACATTATTTGCACAGGTAGCATTACAAGTAGCAATTGGAACAAAGAATCCTGTTAGAACTGCACTGATTGTGTAACTAACTGAAACGCTAACAGTAACTGCTGTGTGTGTTCTAATTTTAAATTGGTATATTGAATCTAAACCTACAACATTTGGAATGGAGATAGTAGTTAATAAACCTGCTGCACTAAAAGGTAAGCTCTGAATAAAGTTTCCATTTTGATACACATCTATTGTAGCTCCTGTTGGTGATGAGATTGAATTGACGTTAATACTGATGTCGTGTGAACCATTGTATAAACCTGCTAATTCTTGAATGTGTAGAGTATCGTTTGTTAAATCAAATGAATTACTTGCTTCATTCCCTGAAGTAGAAAGACTTGTAAAATTAATTAGTTGTGGTTCTGAATAGAATACAAACTCATTCTTGTTTTTGTACCATAGGAACAATTTACTAAATCGTTCATTGCTTAGGAAGTTACCTGAAAATGTAATTCCGTATTTTGTTTGAATCGCATCAAATATTCTTTGCACTCTTAATGCAGGAAATAACTCTTGATAGTGCATATGACCTGATGTGTGATGAAGGTCATGTGAAGAGTTAGTTGGAATAGTATAATATGCAGGTGAAATTGTTGTTGGTGCTTGACCTGAATAAGTCCATACACGATTTGAAGTAATTAAAGGATACTTAACATCATATGTATTAGCGTTATCTTCAATGCGATTCTTAACTTCCGTTCCTGTGTATTCGTGATTGTAAGGTATGTAATCTAAATCAGAAAGTAAATCTTCCCCAAAGTAATCTAACAAGGTTCTGCCTTCACCATAGAATGTTAACGTGTAACTTTCCGCTTTTCCATCCTTTAGTTTGCTTCCCTCAATCTGAATCTTTCCACGTCTGAAGAAAGTTAAATCAATTTCAATGAATGCATTTCGTCTGATGTTGTGGTCAATAGTTGCATTTACATCTGTCTGATAAAAGTGCTGAAAGATTTGGTTATTAAGTTCTGAAGCAGGTACGGTAAAACTCTGAGAAAAGTCCGTGTACGTTTTGGAGATATCTGCAATGTTCTGCTGAGTAGAGTTTACCTGAATCTGCTCATCGTTAAACAGTTCGATTCTTTGCCCTTCAATATATACTTGTACTTTCCTATTCATTAGACAACAGAGTTAATTAAGTCGTAAGCGTATTCAAATTCCAATTGATAGTTTATCATATGGTTGTTGATGCTTTTGAATAGTTCAGTTGATTTCGTGTTTATCTTGACAGGGGATTTATCTAATAAGATTCTTTCGCTTGCCATTAGTTGTTTAATCGTTTCTGAGAACGTTTCATCTACCCAGTCAGTGTTCACCTTGATTTGTTGTTTAAGGTTCGTGTTGAACATTTTTCTTTGTCCTTCCTGTATTGAATAGTTCGGATAGGTAGATTGCATTAAATTGTACTCCGTGTTTTCCATTGATATTGCTGTGCTTGATGCTTTGTAAAACCATTCAGTTTGCCAAGCTCCAAAACGATTTACAAAATCACATCTAACAGGTGTGTACTTGCACTCCTCTTTAGGTCTGAAAGTCGCACTCCAAATCACGCCACTTCCATTTGATATCTCTACTAAGTTACCATCATTCAAATATGTTGGATATACCTTTGCCCAATCATTAACGTTTGACGTGTTCAAAGTAGAGAACTGAGTTGCACCTGTGCTTAAGTTTGTGTATGTAATTGAGTGACCAAATGCACCTTCAATTGTAATGTGTCCTGTGTTACCTGAACCATCCAAATAATATGTTGAATCAACAGGCGATAAATGAACGTAACCTAAATCAGCATTGTATCCATCAGTGTAATATCCGAAACCATCGAATGCCCTGCGTGTCTGAGTTAATCCAACTTGAATAAAGATTGTGCTTACTTTCTTGTAAATCTTTAAACCTACCCAGCACCATTGAGCAGCAGGAGTTACAGGATTCCCTGTTGTAACTGATTGCAATTGATTGTGGTCAATGTACTCTTTTATGTATGGAGAAATGTCATAGTAAGTTGCAGGTGCATTTGATGAAGGTATCTTCTTGCTTAATGTATAAGCAGGTGAAGCAGGCATTGGAGTAGTGTTACCATTCCAAAGAAAGATTTCAATTTTCGTTTCAATCTGAGCAGTCTCATTGATTGTTACGATGTAAGGTGAGCGTGCAAAAATTGCCATTTATTTTTGTGTTAAGTATATTGATTCGTCAAATAATTTTACTGCATCTAATCCAAATGCTTCAACCAAAGTATCAGGTAATTTCTTAAATGCTTTTTCAAATGGTTTAGTAAAGAATAAACTCGGTTTAATTCCGTTCATATAAACGCCACGTGCAATCATAAACTGAAGTGATTTCCTTGATGCAAACTTTCCTTTATTTCTTGGAGCAATTCCTTTTCTTACAATCCATTTATCAAATGCTCTTGGAGGAGGCATCTTATCTTTGTAGGTAAACTCAGTGTTGTACTTTTTTCTTTTACCTGAAACTCCTTTATCCTGAAAGATACCGTAATCTTCCATTGAGAACTCCATCTCAAAAGAGTTTTCGTTTGCCTGTACTCTGCCCTCAATTGAATCAATAAGTTTCCCCCCATCCTTTCCAAGTCGTCTCAGGTTTTCCTTAGCTTCTTCAATTACTTGGTCACGGAATTTTTCTAATTCTATTTGAAGTTCTGATTTGGTCATTCCACTACTAAATAAGTTGGTTCGGTTGGTTCAGGAGCTTGACTAATAGAACCCCAAGATGAAGCATATTTTTTATCTACAATAACATAAGATGAATTCGTCCACGTGTACAATTTACCTGTATTAATTGCAACGTACAAAATAGAGCTATCACCCCTCTGAGGAAATGAAGCAAGGTTATTATATCTTGCGTGTTTTTGTGGTAGGTTAATATTAAAAGCCATTAGCAGATAGTCATATCGTTTGGTACTGTGATATCAAATGTCATTGTCCATCCTGCAAGATAGTTCTCAAATCTTTCAGTGAATGGTTCTAAGTTTGGTTGCCCTTCAATCACAAACAAATCATCCCATAAATTACCGTGCATCATTTGCTGATAAGCACGATTTAAAACAGAGTGCTGAGTGTTTAGTACATCCAACTCATTGTTGTTCTCTTGGAATGTATCAGTTACCTCAGCTTTGGAAATGTCTACAATATCCATCGCAAGAATAGATACGTTGAATGTTTGTGTGTTTGGAGTAAGCGTTGAACTGTTGACCATTATATGAGTTAATGGAAAGATAGTCTGCTTATTCAAGTCTACCTGAAAGATGTCACCTTGAGTAACCGTGTTCACGATAGGGTCACCATCAAAGTGTCCTTTTAGTTTGTCTAAAATTGTGTAGTATCCTGTCATCGTTTTAAATTACGGTTAAATTGTCTGTGTTCGATTTCGTTTTTTTGTTTTTCGAAAACGAGATAGGTGAGACATTTAGTAAGTCTGAGTTCGGTAACTTCGTCAAATCTGGTAATGTCTCCCTTAGCAAGTCCATATATTGATTGATACCATCCCCATCGCTTGGCAAATTGAGTTGTTTCTGAAAAGTCATTTGCAATTCCTTGTTCTTCTCCATCTCCTTCTCCAAATAATTCAGGGTAGCCTGCAATAACTCGTTTCCTAAACTCCAAAAAAAAACACTACTTGCAATCACTACATCCAAAGGTGCAAACTTCATCATTTCCTGAAAGTCAACATTTGGTTCGTATTGCATAATATCGTACTTGTCCTTATGTCTTTTAACAATTGGTCTGTACATTACTGCCATTGCTTTGTGATAGTCTTCCCATTTAGTAAGGTGATTTTCTAAGTCAACGTATTCACCAAATGATATTGATTCCAATTCAGGAATGAACCCAAACTCAATTTCAGTTTCGTTAGCTTTAATCGTGAATTTGTTCTTGAATGCTGGCTTCTCAGAGAATAACTTTGTGAAGTGAACTATCAACTCATTCAAAGATGTTAGCTTCATTTTAACAACGTCTTTTAGTTGAAGTCCGCAGAATATCTCAATCATCTTTTGAGCTACAAATTCCTCATCATTGGATTCTGCCTGAACTTTCAGGAACTCCTGATAATTCTTTAATGGAATTTCACTTAGGCTTGATGGAACGTTAATTTCTAACTTCATAATATTAAAACGATTTATTTAGTGTTTTGTTGTACCTGTACTATATCATATGCTGCACATAACATTTGAAAGTGCAGTCTCATTTTCATTGGTTCATCAAAGATAATCTTTATTTTTTTTCCCGTCTTTACGTAGATGTAATCTTCCACCACTGCTTTGAGCATAGGTAAATCATCTGATGAAGTATTTTCCATAGTTACTTTTTAATCCTAATGATTCCATTTCGTGATATCGTAATGCGTCAATAGCGTGATTGAAATGGTCAATAGGTACGTTTGTTTTGTCACCGTCTTTCTTTAGTGACCAGCAATAACTCCTAAGCTCTTTGATTAGGTTCGTACTTTGAGATGTAACTAAATACTCCTGTCGTTGCATGATGTCAATCCCAAACCTGATTGAATCAGTTCCCTTTGTTACGCCCTTAATCATTTTGCCGAACCTTCGAATCTCTTCAATTGATTTCGGTTCTGAGGAATCCGCATATATAGTAACATGGCTTGGTAACACCTTAGCGATGTCTGAGTTCACCATTCCTGTACGGTAGCATATTTCGTTTACTATTCGTTTACCATTCCAATTGTAGACTTCAATCGCTGATGTCGGGTCATTCGTGTATCCAAAGTCTAACCCGATTCCTATTAACTTAGCCTCGCTTGGTATGGTGTCAATTGTTTTCCAGTTGTTGAAGATTACTCCCTCAAGGCTTCCAATTTCTCCAAGTCCATATACCCGCCACCAATTCGCCCAATAGGATGAGGTAGCTGCTTTCTCACGGTTCTTTTCAATTTGGCTTACGATTGATTCATCAAGTGCTTCGTTATCCTTGTAGGTTAAGATAATGAAATCTGAATCAGGTTCGTCTTTCAGTTCAGTGTGTACCCAAAACTCATTAGCTGGGTTGAAGTCAAGGAATATCTCTTTCTTTGTACGGATGGAAAGCTCATTGTAAGATTCGAAGCTCACGTTGTTGCACTCGTTAATGTAGAGAACGTCACGCCTTGCTCCTCTGAGTTTAGATGAATCATCTGCTGAGAAGAACTCCATTACACTTCCATTGCCAAACTCATATCTTAGAAGAGACTTATTGAATCTATCTTCAATGTAACGTCCTGTCCACCTCATCACCTTGATGAAGTCTTTCAAAGCACCCCTTCGCAAATGTGGGATGGATTCAGCTACAACCGAAACTTCTAAGTTTGGATAGCGAGTACATCGGTCAATCAATACAGGGAGGATACCAAAGGTCTTACCTGCTGATGTTCCACCTTGAATTATCTTGATTCGTTTTTTTAACGCAAGTATTTTATTTATCGCTGTCGTTCTCTTGAACATCTGGGAACAATGGTTGTTCTGTTATGATTGTGCTTTCTACTTTCTCAGTTAATCCGTTTAAACGCTGTGTGATTGATGCGTTGTATTGTCCAACCATACCTCCTTCAATTTGGTCTCTGCGGATTTCCTTGCGTATGTGTGTACAGATGGGTACAAATTCTTCGTATCTTTTTTCCACATTCTTAAAATACTGCTCAATGTGAAAGCCAAATTTATTCAAAGTCCATATCTCAAACCCTTCCAAAGTCAATGGAACTTCAAGAGGTTCTGCAACCATGTCTCCGCTTCTTTGGTTCATTACATACTTGTATCTTGGATTTTCTTTTACGTATGTCTTATATGCTTTGAACATATCTAACATATCATCAGGTTTTTCAACCTTTCTTGGTCTTCCTACTTTTGCCATTTTTTATTTCGTGTTTTGGTGGTATTTAAAGTGGTCTAAAAATTCATTCTCATCTATCTCTTCAACGCACATTAATCCATCTGCGTCTGTTAAGTAAACTACATAGTGAAATCCCTGCTTTGATAGATACTCTGTTACTTTGTTAGCAGCTTCTATCATTTCCTTACCGTGGTCAACTAAGTAGTATCTCATTTCGTGTTTATGCAGTTTCCTCTTCTTTGTACTCCTCCATTACTCGTTGCATCTTAACTACAATCTCTCTTAGGCAACTTGCACATGATGTAGGCTCTTGACGCACTTTGAATACACGGTTGTATATCTTTAGGATTTCATCCTGCTCACTTGGTTTAATCGTGTTTTTGTACAATACCTGCGTTTCATTTAAGTAATTGTATTCAACTTCAGTTAAGCACTCTGGTTTGTTGTATGGGAACATCGCATTCAACTTTGCTTTGCGTGCATCACATCCACAGTCATCTCCTGCAATGAACTTAACGAGTTTCTTAATTCCTGTTGCCTCTGTGATTTGTTCTATTGTATCTCCTAATCCTTCAGCTTTCTTTCTTGGTGTTCGTGTTTTTGCCATAATCTATTTTATTAATTCAAAATCTTCATTTAAATAATCCTCAAATTCTTCTCCAATTGCTTCTCGAAGTCTTTCCTTGCAGTTCTTTAACGTGTTGAAGATAGATGTTAAACTAATATCTGTCTCCTCTGCTATCTCACGCATGGATAAGTTGGTGTCTCTGTACAAATTGAATAGCTTTATATCATACCAATGCCAAGTATCCACCTCTTCCTGTATCTTCTGCTCAATTAGATTGAATGCTTCGTGTTTTTCTAAGTTGGTTTCATCATAACTTAGTTTGATGCATTCGTCAATTGATACGCTTTCTATTTTCTTTGCTCGCAAATGGTCAATGTAAACGCTTCTAAGAATCAACCACATGATGTTCTTGTTCACAGAGTCAGTTACAATCTTATCTATATGATTTAAACGTATAATTTTGATATATGTTTCTTGAACTATATCCTCTGCAAGGAAGTATTCACCAAAGCTGTTGACTATTCTCAGCCAATCTTTATGGTGTTTTGCAAGTGTTGAAAGTTTATCCATTGATTAAATTCTAATCAAACATACGATGAAAATCTAAACAGGTAGTAAAAAAGTTTTCAACAATTAAAAAAGCCAGTGGTTAAACTGGCTCTAAATTGTTTAAGTAAATCTCCCTTGAGATGTAGTTATCTAACTTTACAACAGTGCAGAGTGTTACGTCTTTACCTTGTAGGAATTTGTCTATCTGATATTGATGGAACTTTCCTGTGTTAGATTTTATCTCTTGAACGATTTGATTCCGTGTTTTGGTACGAAGCAACATCACTAATTGCTTTCGCAATCCTCCATCATCAATGTACATTAGAACGGTAAATCATCTACATCATTTGATACAGGAACTCTTTCCATTGTTTCAGGTGCAACATAAGGTTCTGAGAATGCTGCTGAGAAGAAACTTCCATTCTTTCCTTGTTTAACCCATAACGCAACTTCCATTTCTTTTCCGTTAACGTTTACTTTACCTCTGTAATCAGGTTGATTTGCACTCGTTTTTTTGTCATTTTTAAAGATTGCTCCTGAATTGATTTTGTTTTCCATTGTATATTTATTTAATTGTTACTAAAATACGCCTCGCCAAATCCATGACACCAGGTTAAAAAATCCGTACAATGCCAATGCTAATACTGACAATGTAATAATAATAGCTAAGTTCTTTTCTTTCATTTTATTTTTGTTTAAAGGTTTTTACTTCATCTTTTAATCTTTCTAAGTACAGACAAAAGTCCATAGCTTCCTCCTGAGCATGATTAAGCCATTCTAACGCATCCAAATCAGTTCGTGTTAACATAGTTCCATATTTATCTATTCCACGCTGTGAACGTTCGTAAAACTTACTCATTACTTTTAGAACAATTGGGTCTTCTATTTTCTGATTCATGGTTCAAATGTTATTGTGTTTTTCATAAATTTTATTTCCCTATTCAAATTAAAGTTAGCTTCTTTCAATTCAGCGATTTCTTCGTAAAGTTTGTTAATTTTTAAATGTTGCTCTGAATTTTTATCGATTAATTCAACTATCATTTCTTTTATCAATTCTCTTGCTTTCATAAGAAATTTATTAATGTGTTGTAATATTCTCGGCAAAGCTCTACTTGTTCCTTAATTCGTTCAATTACTGCTTCGTCTTTCTGTACATAAAAGACTTTCACTCTGCGATTCTTTGGAATGTGGCTAAAGATGTGCTTCTTTTGAATTTCGTCTCTTAGGTCTAAACTTTCCTCCATTAGATTCAACTTCCAGTGAGTGCGTCTTATTTCATCCTCAACCATTAACTCAGGTGTGTCAACTAAACAATAACAAAGCATTGACTGTTGTTTACCTGTTAGCCACATATAACCCTGTAATTGATAGAAGTAATCCTTTGTGGGTATATCAGTTTCAAAGAATGGAAACGTTGTGCCATCCCAAGAGCTTTTAACATCTAACAATACTTCATCCGTGTTTACATCGGGAGTTCCTGTAATCCAATCGTTTTCAAAAAACTCCTCATTCTTGTAAATGAATCCAACATCAAGCACTTCGTTTACTAAGTTGATTGATTCGTTTTCAACTTCGTTTCCTTTATCTGTGTAACGTGAGCTGAACTCTTTTCTGATTCCGTATTTATCTTGTAAGACTAACTCGTGAATGTAAGTCTTTGCAGTCTGTGAAAGCACCTCACTCTTATTGCGAGGTGCTGACATAATTTTTCCTATTGCTGAACAACGAACTTTCATTAGTATCTAAGGCTTACTTTGTTTCTACTCTTGTAATTGTAAATGTCCTCAATTAAAGTTCTATACTGTCCTGCTGTTGCACAATCAACTAATGCTGTTGGTTGAAGTCTTACTTTGTGCATAAACTCGTTAAAATCAAAAATATCTTTTTTAAATAAGCTCATTAAAACAATAACAAAAGATGACCTATTGTAACCTGCGTAATATGGTTGAATCATTCTAATTTTGTTTGCCATATCTTGAGCTAAATCCATATCTCCTGTTTTCCAAGTTCCTTGCTCAAATATTTGTGCATTTCCAGATAACTTAATATCGCTTTTATCTGCTATTTGAACTTTTAAAGTTCTTGATGTTGCACTTCCTGTATTTTGACATAAAGCAATACAATCACTAAATGTAAAGTCTTCATTTTTATTAACAAAATATTTTAGTTTAATATAGGATTCAATTCCCATATTTGCATATCCATCCATAAAATCTTTTTTAGTCCAATTTTTTTGGTTTAGATTCAATGTGTGTACTTCGTTAAGTGAATATCCGTTTATCATTACATAGTAAACAAATGTTTGTACTTCTTTAGCTGCCATCAAACGATGTTGGCCATCAATTACCTCAAAATTATCATTTACTAAAATTGGATTGCATTTCATTCCATAAACACGAATGCTTTCTGAAAGCCTTTTAATGTGTTGTAGATTAGGAACTCTGTTTCCATCAATTTGTTTAAAAATTGATAAGTCGTAAGTTTTGTAAACATCGTTTACTTTTTGTCCTTTTTGTACTTGACTACTATTATTCGTCATTGGTACGGTTTGCGTGTTAAACATATATATTAAATTAATCGGTTACTTATTAAAATTCAAAGAGCATTTAAGATATCAATTTGACCATCTGTTAAAGCAAACTTATCTTCTAATGATTGACGTGTTATCTTTCCATCGTTTAATGCTTTGACTGCATCTTGAAATCTTTTAGCATCTAAAGTTTGTTTCTTTGGTTGTGAAGGTGTGTTATCTTTTGAATCAGGATCGCTTTCTGTTTCGTCAATTAAGAATAATCCGTTTAATGCATACTTACGAGCATAACTTGAAGCAGTTCCTGTACATTGTTCAGATGACATTCCTTTATGTTCTCCAAGCTCTGCAAATCCGTTTGAATGAATTACACTATCAGCATCAAAAAGAGTAGCAGTAGCCTTTAAAAATAGTTTGTTGCCTACATTGATAATCTCATCACTTAAAGTTAATGTAATTTGGTGTTTTTGTAACACGGGTTTTAAAGATTCAAGAATCTGCTCTGCACTTCTGTATTTGTATTTACCGAATGCGTTAAAGCTACCTTTTGGACATTTTAATTCTGCCTGAATACTAAGCAATTTTTTCATAGCGATTTGTTTTAAATTTAGACAAAGATATAAATTTATTCCATATCTTTTACTTTTTGTTTATATTTTTTTATGATTTCCTTCAATTCTTCAGCAGTCCATTTTTTTGTAACGTGTCTTTTTGCTTCCAGTTCATCAAATCTTTTTTGTCCGATTTTAGAACATAGCCTTATTCGATATTCCAACAAGTTACCTGATAAGAATTGATTACAGGTAATGCAACTTGAATGTACATTATCTTCATCAAATCGAACGTTATGGTGATTGTTTGCGTTCCAAAAGTGAGAAGCATTTACTCTACCTTTGATTGGTTTACCACAAGAAACGCAAGGAAGTCCTTTATCTCGTAAATTTATGTACTTATTGAAAATCGTTTGTGCTTCTTTTAGCCAATCTTGAGTTGTTTTTAAATCTTCTTTCATTCGTGTTTTTGTTTGTTTCCACATCTTTTCTTTTGTTTCTGCTACAAAAGCTCTGATGCATTCGTCTTTTAGGCAGTATTTGTGATTGAATCTTATAGGTTCAAACTTTTCTTTGCAGTTTTTACATCTCATAATGGCAATTGTTTTAGTATTTTGTAAAGGACATTCACAACGATTGAGTTTCCTGCTTGTTTGTATGCTTGTGAATCACTTACATTCCAAGTAAATGTGTCAGGAAAGTCCATCAATCTAAAACATTCTCTTGGCGTAAGTCTGCGGATTTTATAATCTTTTAAAATGTTGTGATTTCTATCCCCTCCTAAATTAGCACACAAAGTAGGGCAAATTCCATTTTCGTCATAAACACGATTTTGTTGATATGGTTGAACCCCTCCGCTTTCTTTGCTTTGGTTTAATTGCATTACGACAGGTTGACCACTTCCATCTTCTCTTGCTCTTGCAGGTATAGTAGGACAGTTTCCATCTTCTATTTCTCTAAATCCTTGACCATCTTTGTGAGTTCTCCAAGTTCCAACAATGATTGCTTGATTACATGAAGTATCTAATGTTTGTGCTACTCCTTTACCTACTCTTCCTCTTCGTGTTTCTGAAGATGGTACACTAAAGTTTATTGAATCACCTTCTCTTGCTTCCTCATATCCTTTTGATGTTGCTGATTTGATTTTAAGATATTCTCCATCAGTTGGATTCTTTGCGTAACCTGTAAGAACACAATTAGCAGTATTCTTTGTATCTACATCAGTCCATCCAATTCCACGTTCTGCCTTTGTAATTGTTCCAATTCTATCATCACTCAAAAAATACTTATCATCTACAGGATCCTCCAGTACATCCTTCAATCGCTTACTTAAATGTTCTTCTCGTGGAAATTGAAATTGATTATCTTCATCATCACGAATACCAATCAAGAACACTCTCTCTCTATTTTGAGGAACTCCATGATGTTTAGCATTTAGAACTTGCCAATACAAGTGATATGGAACTGCTTCATCATGTGCAAACAATACAGGTAATCCATTAACTGATTTACCACCCAACATATTGATCCATTCTTGGAATGTTCTTCCTCCATCGTCTGAAAGTAATCCTTTTACGTTCTCAAATATAAAAAAGCGTGGTTTATTTACCTGAATGAATTCGTGTGAGTTAAAAAACAATACTCCTCTTTTATCGTCTTTTCCTAATCGTTTTCCAGCAAGTGAAAATGCTTGACATGGAGGAGATGTCATATAAATATCAAGTGATTCAATCGGAATCTCTCTC
>Ga0208053_1000029_pt1 | contig 30815 bp, 30 predicted proteins | sample LakMenEpi20May10_FD_150719 | JGI IMG/M metagenome (GOLD analysis project Ga0208053, IMG submission 150719) | Freshwater microbial communities from Lake Mendota, WI - 20MAY2010 deep hole epilimnion (SPAdes) | ecosystem: Environmental > Aquatic > Freshwater > Lake > Epilimnion/Euphotic zone ... | reverse complement strand
ATCAAAGAAGCAGAACTCACGGTTGACGATGACGCCATCAACATGGTGTTGCGTCAAGGTGCGGGTAGTGCGCGTGACACATTGTCTGCTTTGGAACTTGTCGTCTCTGGTGGGGGCGAGCCTGAAGAAGCAATGCACACTGAAGACATTGTGCGCGCCATCATTGAACGTGATCATGCAGCAGCACTTGCCGCAGTTGCTCGCGCCATGCAACAAGGGCGCAATCCACACACGTTTGCAGAAGATGTAGTGCGCACCATGCGTGATTGTTTCTTATCGCTTATGTCTCCCGAACTAGTGCAGTTACCAGATTCACGCATTGCAGAACTCAATACGTATGCCCGTGATATGGGTGTACAACGAATTGTGCGTGTGATGGAAACTCTCGGCACCACCATGGTGGAAATGCGCCATGCACCAGATGCACGATTGTTGTTAGAAGTAGCAGTGGTGCAATTGTCGTCACCCATTCTCGACAACAGCACAGAAAACTTGCTTGCGCGCGTGGGTCAACTTGAAGAAGCTGTCAAAGTGTTGCGTGAAAAAGGTATTGCTGCTGCAGCGCCACAAGCACCAGTGAACCCCACAACTGGCCGAGCCAAAATTGGTGGTCACGCAACTGGTGGCACCGAGCGCCCAGCCCCCGAGGCTCCAGTGCCGGCACAAGCCGCACCTGTCGAGCCAGTACCTGCAGGCGAGTCGGCAAATACTTCGGAGATTCCAGTTCCACCCGCTCAGAGTGCACCAGTCGTTACTGATGCGCCCGCAACTACTGGCGTTGATCCTGCACAAGCATGGCCACAAATTACGGATGCAATGCGCGGTATTGCCAAAGCAATCTTTAAACCAGCAGTCATTGAATCTGTTGAAGGCAAGAAGATTGTCATTCGTCTGCCAAACAACACACCAGTGAAACGCGCACAAGAACAAGTAGCCACGGTTGTTGCTGCAATTAAGCAAGTGTGTGGCACTACATATGCAGTCACTTTGGTGCAGGCAGACCCCACAAGCCCCACCGGCATGAAGCGCCCAGTCATTGCTGAAGTCGACGAGACCGAAACAAAGACAATTGATGTTGTCGTTGCTGAAGATCCGTATGCAGAGATTGATCTTTCGGAAACAATTGCTGTAGATAACGCAATCGATCCAATGCTTGAAGCACTTACCTCTTCATTTCCGCAAGGTGTCATCATGGATGAAACCCCTGCGGCGGAACCCCCTCCAGCGCCGAAGTCACCACGCGGTCGGAAATAATTCATGGCGTCTCCCTACACGCCTCCAGTTCAGTTACTGATTGATGAACTCGGTCGCTTGCCTGGCATTGGGCCACGTAGCGCGCAACGTTTAGCGCTTCACATCATTAAGTCTGACGAACACGATGTCACTCGACTTGCCCAAGCATTAGTCGACGCAAAGCAACGAGTGAAGTTTTGCTCAGTGTGTTTCAATCTCACCGATTCTGAGTTGTGCAACATCTGTTCCGACACCAAGCGCAACTCGTCCATTGTGTGTGTTGTTGAAGATTCGCGCGACGTTGTTGCCATTGAACGAACAGGCGAATTTCGTGGTCGGTATCACGTACTGCTTGGTCTGTTAGATCCGCTTCAAGGTGTGAACCCAGAACATCTCAAAGTGCGCGAGTTGTTAACACGTATCAAGCCTGAAGAAATCTCTGAAGTTGTGGTGTGCACAAGCAACAACACCGAAGGTGACATTACGGCGATGTACTTGGCTCGTTTGTTGTCGCCCGTTGGCGTAGAGGTATCTCGCTTGGCAAGCGGTCTGCCAGTAGGTGGCGATATTGAATTCGCCGACGAAGTCACGTTGGGCCGCGCGTTTGGCAATCGCCAACGCATGGAAGCCTAAGAAGTAACTTCGCCCGACTTGTGGGCCGATACTTTTTGAGCATGGTAGATACCGGTGTGGCCACTTGTTGCATACGCCGCAACACATGCAACAGCAAAAAGCATCGCACCGCCGCCACCAAATAACTCGATACCAATAAGGGCGCACGCCAACGGTGTGTTGGTTGCCCCCGCAAGAACTGCAACCGCGCCAACAATTGCAAAAACGGCAATGTTGCCCCCAACGAAACTGCCAAAAGTTGCACCGGCCAACGCACCCGTTGTGAGTAACGGAATTACTTCTCCACCGACGAAACCTGTACCGATAGTGATGGCAGTAAGTAGAAGTTTCACTTCGAAGTGACCAGATGTTGCGCCGTTCATTGCGCTCAACATGAGTGGGAAGGAAAAGCCTTGGTAATCGCGCCAGCCACATGCTGTGATGAGTACGAGCAAGATGATTCCGCCGATGAGTGGTCGAGCCGGATACCACGCAACGTGTTTCTTCATCAGGCCACGAATGAATTGAGTAAGTCGCACGAATGTCAGTGCGATGAGTCCGGCAACTAATCCGAACAATGAGATTTGCCACGCGATAGTGGGGGACCATGTCACATCTGGAATTTGTGGGTAGATGGTGTAGTTAACTCCGAGACCACGAACAACTGCGTGACCTACAAAACTCGCGACGAACGCCGGCACTAAGGCCTCGTAGCGAATACGCCCAACGCGTTGAACTTCAAGTGCGAACACTGCGCCTGCAATGGGAACTCCGGCAATGGAACCAAAACCACCAGCGATTGCTGTGATGAGCATGAGTGATCTATCTCCAGGGTTTAGACCAAGTCGCTTGCTGATGGGGTCTGTTGCTCCTGCGGCAATTTGTAACGCAGCGCCTTCACGACCTGTGGAGCCACCAGCAAGGTGAGAGATAACACTTGTCATGAATACGAGTGGAGCTATTCGAAAGGGAACCCATTCGGAATGAGAGTGGATCTCGTCGATGAGCAAATTGCTGCCGCGTTCAAGACCACGACCCAGGTAGTGATACGAGAGTCCGACAAGTAAGCCGGCCAATGGCAACATCCAGATGAACCATGAATTGTCTACTCGTGTGTTGGTGGACCAGTTCAGTGACTCAATGAATGCCGCAGATAGAACGCCGGAAATAAGTCCGACCACAATTGCAAAAGCCACCCACCGTGCAACATGAAGTGCACGAGTGAGTGGCTCTTGGAACATGTAGTTCTTATACGGTGCGAACGATGATTGCGTCGCCTTGTCCGCCGCCGCCGCACAATGCTGCTGCACCCACACCGCCGCCACGGCGATGAAGCTCGTGCAAGATGGTGAGAGCAAGACGGTTACCGCTCATGCCGATTGGGTGACCCAATGCAATAGCGCCACCGTTTACGTTGACGATGTCGTCGGAGATTCCGAGTTCACGCATAGATGCGATACCAACTGCTGCGAATGCTTCGTTCAATTCGAACAAGTCAACATCGCCAACTTTCATGCCGACACGATCAAGTGCCTTCATGATGGAGCGACTTGGCTGATGAAGAAGAGAAGCGTTGTCTGGGCCGGCAACCATGCCGTATGAAACAACTTCGCCAAGTGGCTTAATGCCGCGAGCCTCTGCTGCTTTTTTGCTCATCATGACAACTGCAGAACCGCCGTCAGAAATCTGACTTGCGTTTGCAGCAGTGATTGTTCCTTCTTTGTCGAATGCTGGCTTCAATCCACCGAGTGAATCCATTGTTGTGTCTGCGCGAACACCTTCGTCGTTCTTCACCATGACAGGGTCACCCTTGCGTTGTGGAACTGCGACTTCAACAATTTCATCTGCAAGTCGACCAGCGGCAATTGCTGCTGCGGCACGAACGTTGCTCTTCATTGCGAGGTCGTCTTGTTCTTGACGACTGATCTTGCCGTCGGTGTAACGGTCGGTACCAAGGCCCATGAGGCACGCATCGAATGCACACCACAAACCGTCACGAACAATTGCGTCTTGAAGTTCTGTGTTGCCGTAACGGAAACCACCACGTGCACCCTGTGCAAGATATGGCGCGTTGGTCATGCTTTCCATGCCACCTGCAATCACAATGTCTGCTTCACCGGAAGCGATCATTTGGTCTGCAAGATAAATGGAGTTCAAACCTGACAAGCACACCTTGTTGATGTTGATGGAAGGAATATTCATCGGGATGCCACCCTTTGAAGCTGCTTGACGTGCAGGTACTTGACCCTGACCAGCCATGAGAACTTGACCCATGATGACGTGCTCTACGTCTTCTGGCTTGACGCCTGCGCGCTCGAGGGCTGCCTTGATGGCAAAACCACCGAGGTCTGCTGCGCTGAATGAAGAAAGTGCACCACTCATTTTTCCAATGGGTGTGCGTGCTCCTGCGACGATGTATGAACCGGCCATTTGTATCTCCGTGAAATCGGACACCCTGATGGGTGTTGGTGGAATCAGGCTAGGAGATGAATCACGGAAATTCGCTATCGTCAATTGAATGGAACACATCCTTCAGGCCATTCTCAATGGCGCCACTGGCGAAGAAATCGCCGCCTTGCCATTGCCCGACACCTACCGAGCAGCCATTGTTCGCAAGGAAGACCAAACCATGTGGGAAGGGGTTCCAAGTAACGAGAAGGACCCTCGTAAAAGCATCCACATCAGCCAAGTACCCATTCCTGAACTTGCGCCCGATGAAGTAGTGGTTGCTGTGATGGCATCGTCCATCAACTTCAACACAGTGTGGACCAGCATTTTCGAGCCCATCAGTACCTTCGGCGCCCTCGCTCGACTCGGTCGCGAAAGCACTTGGGCGAAGCGTCACGATCTTGATTACCACGTGTTGGGTTCAGACGCATCGGGTGTTGTTCTTCGCGTAGGTAGCGCAGTGCGTAACTGGAAGCCTGGCGACAAGATCACCGTTCATTGCAACCATGTAGACGATCAAGATCCTTCGTCGCACAGCGATTCGATGATGGGTTCTAACCAGCGCATCTGGGGCTACGAAACTAACTTTGGCGGTCTTGCAGATCTTGCAGTGGTGAAGGCCAACCAACTTATGCCAAAACCTGCGCACCTCACATGGGAAGAAGCAGCAGTAAGTGCACTATGTAACTCCACTAGTTATCGCATGCTTGTTTCGCCAAATGGCGCAAACATGAAACAAGGTGACGTTGTTCTTATTTGGGGAGCATCTGGCGGCATCGGATCATACGCAGTGCAGTACGTACTCAATGGCGGTGGCATTCCTGTCGCAGTGGTGTCTTCTGAAGAGAAGGAAGCAATTCTTCGCGAGATGGGTTGTGAGCACATCATTAACCGTAAGAAAGCGAACTATCAGTTCTTCAAAGAAGATGGTTCACACAACGAACAAGAATGGCGTCGCTTTGGCGGAGACATTCGCGGACTAGTCGGCGAAGATCCAGACATCGTTTTCGAGCACCCAGGTCGCAGCACATTTGCTGCATCTATTTATGTTGTGAAAAAGGGTGGCACCGTTGTTACGTGTGCTGCAACCAGTGGCTTCATGATGGAGTTCGACAACCGTCACTTCTGGATGCGTTTGAAGAAACTTGTTGGTTCGCACTTTGCTAACTACAAAGAGGCGTACGAGGCAAACCGCCTTATTAATAAAGGCATGATTCACCCTGTTATGTCTCAAGTCTTCACACTTGAGCAAACCGGCGAAGCGTCGTACCAAGTTCATAACAACATGCACGAAGGAAAACTTGGTGTTTTGTGCCTTTCACCTGAAGAAGGTCTTGGCGTAGACGATCACGAGTTGCGGGCAAAGGTGGCTGACAAGCTCACCTGGTTCCGTCGCTAAGAAAGAGCAGAAAATGATTCTCACTGAAATAGATCACGTTGCAATCGCTGTTCGCGATCTTGAAGCAGCAATCAAGTATTACCAAGATGCTTTCGGTGCAACTGTTGACCATCGCGAAGTTGTAGAGAGCGACGGCGTAGAAGAGGCGCTATTGAAAGTGGCCGAGAGCTATGTGCAGTTGTTGACACCAACGAACCCAGATTCTCCAGTTGCGAAGGCAATTGAGAAGCGTGGTGAAGGTTTGCACCACATCGGATATCGCGTGAACAATTGTGCAGAGGCCTTGGCTTCCATGATTGCCGCCGGTGCAACGCCGATTGATAAAGCACCACGACCTGGTAGCCGCGGCACCACAGTTGCTTTCATTCATCCGAAGGGCAGCTTCGGAACTCTTATTGAACTCGTTCAGGAATAAGCCTTTACTTCGCGACTAGCAATTTGATTGCAGAGTGGTTACACACTGTGCGTGCAAATTCTGGCGTGGCTATTAGTTGGTCTTTTTCTCGGGGGCTTTGTTGCGCTTTCTGCACGGCGCGAGATTCAACATTTACGTTCAATAGGCCATACCTACGGTGAGAATCATTTCGCAAACACATGGTGGGCAATATTCGTTTGCTGCTTGATTTGCGCAGCGTTATTCAGTTTTGTTGCAGTTCACACTGAGACTTTCGAAGGTCAAGCAATCGTGGCTCTGTTGGTAATCGGCGGATTATGGTTTGCGATTGTCGACCTTGATACTCATGTCATTCCGTTTCATGCTGTTGTGAAGTTCTCTGCAGCAACGTGTGCATTGTTCACCATCACCGTTGGAAGTGATACGCAAACGCTTAAGGAGGTGTGCATTGGTGCAATCACCATGTGGGCTTTGCTCTTTCTTGTGCGTGTCTTGTCGGGTGGAGACATGGGTGGCGGAGATGTCTCTTTAGGCGCGAGCTTGGGTTTGTATTTGGGTTGGTCAAGTTCGACTGCTGTCTATGTTGCGTTAATCGCGTCCTTTATGGCGGGAGGAGGAGTGGCGCTCACCTTGTTGCTGTTACGAAAGGCAGACAGGGATACACATTTCCCATTTGGCCCTTGTCTAATCGTTGGTTCTCTGTTCGCCGTTCTACGATGAGGGAAACTACACGGAGGTACCTCATGTCTGAATTTTCAGGAATGGTTGCAATTGTCACTGGATCATCGAGCGGAATTGGTGAACGCACCGCACAACGTCTAGCAGAACTCGGCGCACATGTCGTGGTGAACTCTGCAAGTTCCGTGGAGGCTGGGCAGAAAGTTGCTGACTCATTGCCAAATGGTGCCATTTATGTGCAAGCAGACATCAGCGATAAAGCACAATGCCAAAAACTCATTGATGCGACAATTGCGAAGTTTGGCAAATTAGACGTATTGGTGAACAACGCAGGATGGACAACATTGGTTCCTCACGCAGATCTCGATGCACTGACAGACGAGATTTTTGAAAAGACTTTCAATGTGAATGTGATGGGAACATGGCAACTCACCAAAATAGCGATGCCACACTTGTTGAAATCGCAAGATGGAAACGTTGTCAACATCACATCAGTTGCAGGCGTACGGCCGATGGGTTCTTCCATTGCGTACTCCATGACTAAGGCCGCGTTGAATCAGATGACGCGTCTCATGGCTAAGAGCCATGGTCCAGTTCGTCATAACGCAGTTGCGCCTGGATTAGTAGAAACACCGTGGACGCAAGATTGGGCAACACAGCACGCAGGTGTCGCAGCAATTGCGCCATTGAAGCGTTCTGCTACGCCAGACGATTGTGCAGAGGCAGTACTTGCTTTCTTGCGTAACAAGTACGTGACTGGTCAAATTTTTGTTGTTGACGGCGGATTAACGCAAGTCAGCTAACTATTTGCGCGGACCACGAAATGGTTGCACGCCACCAGCAGGAACCGTGCCAAGACGTCCACGCTGGTAATCATCGAATGCTTGTTGCAGTTCTTCACGTGTATTCATTACGAATGGGCCGTATTGCTCAACAGGCTCACCAATGGGTTGACCACCAAGCAAAATCACATCGAGTGCTTCATGCGCAGACGCTTCCAGCGTGATGGTGTCACCAGTACCGAATACTGCTGTTTGGCCGACCACAAATGAATGATGGTCGATACCAACAAAACCAGAACCCTTCACCACGTGAGCGAGTGCATTGAACAAAGGATTCCACGGCAGCACCATGCGCGAGCCCGGAAGAATTGTTGCGTGTGCCATCACAATGGGTGTGCGAGTGGAACCGGGGCCGGTAATTCCAGCGATGTCGCCAGCAATGAGACGCACCAATGTTCCAGCATCAGGTGTTGTAAACAGTTTCACCAAATCTGCATCAAGGTTTTGATACGCAGGCGAAATCATTTTTTGTTTTGCAGGCAAGTTGACCCACAACTGCAAGCCATGAAAGAGGCCACCGCTCACTACCAATTGTTCGGGAGGAGTTTCGATGTGCAAGATGCCACCACCTGCTGTCATCCACTGTGTCGAGCCATCTTGAATGATTCCGCCACCACCATGGGAGTCTTGGTGAATGAATGCGCCATCCATGATGTACGTAACAGTTTCGAACCCGCGGTGCGGGTGCCAGTCTGTGCCACGCGCTTCATAGGGCGGATATTCAACCGAACCCATTTGATCCATCATGATGAACGGGTCGAGTACTTCTTTTGCAATGCCTGCAAAGGCGCGGCGAACAGGGAACCCCTCGCCTTCGAAACCGCTCGGGGCAGTGGTGAGTGAAATCAATGGACGGTCATGGGCTTCGATTGTTGGGGCCTCAATACGAGGAAGCGTCAGAGTGTCGGCTGTTACTGCTGGCATGGGGGTCCTTTCGAGACATCTCAAATGTAGTTGCGCGCGCAACTAGTTATTGAGAGGGGTAATGGTATTGGCATTTCGTGCCTTTCCCACTAACCCTGCGATACTGAATCAGCATGATTGTTCACCTCATCGACGGTACCTACGAGCTGTATCGGCAGCACTTCGGCCAAGCAGTTCGCCACAGCACTCCACCACCATTGGCTGCGACGCGCGGGGTAGTGCAATCCACGCTGCAACTACTTGCCGGCGGTGCTACTCATATCGCGGTATCGGTTGACCATGTCATCGAAAGTTTTCGTAATGACTTGTATGACGGTTATAAAACGTCAGACGGAATGGAAGAAGACATTCTGGAGCAGTTGCCAATAATGGAAGACGCATTGCGCACACTTGGCGTTGCAGTGTGGCCAATGGTGAAATACGAAGCCGACGACGGTCTCGCTGCTGGCGCACTTATTGCTTCGTTAGATCCGCGAGTTGACCAAGTGCAGATGTTGACGCCCGATAAAGACTTAGGCCAATGCGTGAGCGGCAATCATGTTGTGCAGTATGACCGGCGTAACGATCTCATCATTAATGAACAAGCAGTGATTGAAAAGTTTGGTGTGGGCCCCGCGAGCATTGCCGATTGGCTCGGACTGGTGGGCGACACTGCAGATGGTTTCCCTGGCCTTCCCGGGTGGGGAGCAAAGAGCGCTGCTTCAGTCTTGGCAAAGTATCTGCATATCGAAAATATTCCAGATGATGAAGCTCAGTGGGCTGCTGATGGTGTTGTTGTGCGTGGCGCTGCGAAGTTGGCAGCAACATTGCGCGAGAAGCGCGAACTGGCCAATCTTTTCAAAGTGGTGGCCACAGTGGTAACAAACGTAGAAGACGATGTGCAGTTAGGCAGCGTGGATGATTGGGAATGGCGCGGCCCTACAAAAGAGCTAGCCCACTTTGGTCAGTTGCTTGGAATGTCGGACTTAGTAGAGCGCACAGAGCGCGCCATGGTGGGCCGTAACTAAGCGTTACTTCGTTACTGCAGGTTTGGCACGAACCGTGTACTTCAACGTGCGCGGCTTCACTTTCGTTTTGTCTGCACGAGACTTTGTTCCAGTGGTTGCCCACAGGCGGGTCCACTTGCCCGTTGCACTTAATTTTGTTGTGCCGGCTTTTAGTGCGGTGACAAGTGGCTTAGGAAGAATGCACGCTTTCTTGGGTGTGTACCACTTCCATTTTGCAGTCTTGGCTTTCTTTGTGGAACCAAATGCTGCGTAAGCACACTTGTATTTCTTTGTCTTTGCGCCGTCTTTGTATGAGGCAGAGATTGTCATCTTGATCTTGCCGGCGTAGTTCTTCATACGAATCTTTGGCTTGATGCCATTCTTTTTGTCGACAGTGAATCCGAACTCATTAGTGATGATGATGTTGCCCGGGATCACGCTTGGCCAGAAACCTTCTGTGAATGCATCAGTTTCAGAATCGGTTGCTGGTTCTACATCCCACGATGCTGCAGTTCCACTTGTTGCTGGCGCAGTTGCGGCCTTGCCGAGCGCAGTGATCGCTGCAGAAGGTGGACTTGCACCAGAGTCGCTGTGTCCGTCTCTTTTTGCGATAGAGGTGAATGTGTATGGAGTGCCTGCGGTGAGGTCAGTGATGATGCATGATCCTGATGCGCCAGTCACTGTGCATGTTTTGCCATCTGGTGATGAGGTGACAAGGTACGACCTTGGCGTTAGCCCGCCGGTTGGAGCAGCCACTGTGATTGTTACGCCTTCTTCACTTGCTATTGCAGTGGGCATTCCAGGAGCATTTAATCGATAAGGCCCCAAGTTGGTCACTGGCAAATTAATAAAGGAGGCGTAGTCTTCACCGTTTGTCCTTTGTAGTGCACTGTTGTTAAGTGAGTTGTCGACAGGCGGCGCGTTATACGTGAGAGTGATAACCGAACCGTTGTAAACGGTGGATGCCAGGGTCAAATCGATAATGGTGTAGCCAACGACCACGAATGCAGTGACTGGATTTGAAACTCCATCAACTTGCACATCAAAACTTGATAGTGCGGGGGGTTTATCTGAACTAGTGGGAAGGCCAGTGATGAGAGAGATTTTGCCGTTGATGTAGGTCCCTGAGGTATCTGCTATCGAGGCTGCACTGGCAACGTTGATGGACAGTGGCAATGGCGCAACGACTACCGCGGTGGCGATGAGGGTGGCAGCAAAGGTTCGGAGGGACTTGAATCTGATGGTTTTCAACACCTAAGTATCTTAGGGTGTGAATAAGTTCCATTGGGTGTAACGCAGCGAACCTAGTTAGTCAGTTTCGTCGATGATGTCGGGAAACTCTTCACCCTCTTGTTGGTGGGGCAAGAGAGCCGCAAGGGCGGTAATGGCTTTGGGGAGATCATGATCTCGCAATGGCCCTTGCACTGCAGCAGTTGCTACTGCTGGGTCGAGTTGCAATGAGGGTGCCCAACGCACTTCAAACACGCGGTGCTTTGGGTCTACACAAAACACCAAAGATGCTTGTGTGAGTCGAGCAGCAATCTTGTCGGCTACGCGATTGGGGTGGCGACCTAAGTTGCCAACGCGCACCACAATTTGGTGCCCAGATGTTGTCTCGGCTGTATCAATTGCCTCAGCAATCAAATGAGCATTGTCTTTCCACCACTGAACCATTACCAACTCCCACTCGCTCCGCCGCCACTGAAACCGCCTCCGCCGCCTCCGCCGAAACCGCCGAACCCTCCGCCACCGAATCCGCCGCGATGACCGCCAAATCCGCCGCCATAGATGGTGCCTGCACCGAACGGTCCGAAGACACCACCACCGCGGATTTTGCCAAGTGCCGCAAGAGTGAGGAATAACAAAATAAGTCCGAAGAACAAAACAATGCTGAAAATGGACTCCGCCGTAGATGGCTCATCATCGGAAGTTACTGGAGTGACGGGTTGTAGGGGAATGTCTGCTCCACCCCATACTTGCATCACTGCACGAGCACCGTCACGCACTGCTCCATCGACGTCGTCCGCGCGCAAACGGGGAAGCATGACGGAGTCAACTATGCGACCGGCTGCAACGTCGGTGAGATCACCTTCAACACCACTGCCAACTTCAATACGCAGCGTGCGATCTTCTAATGCAATCAAGATAAGGACGCCGTTGTCTTTGCCCTTTTCACCGATACCCCACGAGCGTGCAAGATCGATGGAGTAGTTCTCAAGAGTTGCATTGCCTGTGGACTTGACCACTGCAACTGCAACTTGAGGACCACCGGATTGCTGAAACGTGTTCAGTTCACTATTGATTTGTGTTTGAACATCACTAGAGACGCTTCCAGTTGTGTCTACAACTGGTGCCGTGAATTCGGGCAGTGATGCAGTTGTAGAAGAGCATCCGAGAAAGATGACGCTAAACAATGCCAAAGCAAAGAAAGATTTTTTAGCCACCTGGATTGAGATCCACACTTGGGGCTACGTCTGCACTGGAGACGGCTTCAAAGAGGGCTCGTTTTTCAAAACCAAACATTGCGGCAACGATAGAACGAGGGAAACGTCGAACAGCACTATTGAAATCAGTAACTGTTTCGTTGTACGAACGGCGCGCTTGCGCCACTCGATTTTCTGTACCTTCTAGTTGCACTTGCAGATCACGCACGTTTTGCAAACTGGCGACCTGCGGGTAGTTCTCAACAACAACGAGCAAGCGAGACAACGCACCTTCTAGTTCGCCGGCAGCGGCTACGCGCTCATCGCCCGTTCCTGCGCTTGCGTACTTTGTTCGAGCTTCGGTGACTTTGCCGATGATCTCACGTTCTTGTTCAAGAGCGCCTTCAACTGATTTCACGAGATTGGGAATGAGGTCAAAGCGTCGTTGTAACTGCACATCAAGGTCTGCAGCTGACTGATCAACTTTCAGTTCACGGTTTACAAGTCCGTTGTACGAGCTAGTGAAAACAATGACGATGAGAACAACAATTCCCACGGTGATTGCGACGGGGGCAAACCATTTATTTTTTGACATATCGTCCCTATTTTGACATGTCGTCGCTAAAGATTCTGTTCAAGCTTGGCCATGGATAGTGAAGTGACGGCCAGGCGACCTGCGGCGCACGACCTATCCCGTGTGGAGGCTGCTTCCGTCAGGACCTGACCTGGTTTACGGGCGATCGTCGCACAGGACCCGACCGCCACCTCACCACCCACGGGCGAACCCGAAACTGTTGAGGATTACAGGTTACAAGCCAGTTAGCCTGACGACCCGTAGTTGTTGCAAAACAGCCACCTGGAAGAGTGCGAGAGCGGCCGAACCGGCACGCTTGGAAAGCGTGTGAAGTGAAAGCTTCCGTGGGTTCGAATCCCACCTCTTCCGCCATGACAGTTCAATCGTCTGCCTTTATCGATGCCATGCGTGTTGCTTTGGATGAGGCGCGTCTTGCCTTTGCCGCTGGTGACGTTCCCGTGGGTGCCGTAGTAGTCCACGACGGAAAAATTATCGCTCAGCGTCACAACGAACGTGAAGCAAGCAATGACCCAACAGCGCATGCCGAAGTATTGGCGTTACGCGATGCGAGCCAAGTGCTGAATAGTTGGCGCCTCGATGAGTGCACGTTGGTAGTCACGCTTGAACCATGTGTGATGTGTGCAGGCGCAACACAGTCATCGCGTATTGGCCGACTTGTCTATGGTGCTGCAAACTTTGAAGCCGGTGCAACGGCCAGCTTGTACAACGTGATGAGCGACCCACGTCTGGGCCATAACCCGCCCGTGGAGCATGGTGTTCTTGCGGAAGAATCAGCAGCCTTGCTGAAAGAATTCTTCGCCTCTAAGCGTTTGTAGCGCCGATAACCTTTTTCATACGGAAGGGTGCCAGAGCGGCCGAATGGGACTGTCTCGAAAACAGTTGTGGTGTCAAAGCCACCGAGGGTTCAAATCCCTCTCCTTCCTCCAGTACGACCCAGCTTCGGCTGGGTCGTTTTTGTATCTCTGCGCACGTTGTATGCGCAAGACTGAGTACATGCAAATCACTCTTCGTCATCAGCCGGCTTACTCAGTTGCCCGCGTGCAACTAGAACCCAATGAAGCACTTCAACTTGAGGCTGGCGCGATGGTCGCTATGTCTTCGGGAGTGGAACTCACTTCAAAAATGGAAGGTGGGTTTCTTAAGTCATTGTCACGCAGTGTGTTGGGTGGTGATTCGTTCTTCATCTCCACCGTTACTGCTGGTGCGAATGGTGGATGGGTAGATCTTGCACCTGGGTTACCAGGTGACATCATCACATTGCCGTCAACGTCTGCAGAGCCATGGATGCTTACACGTAGTTCATGGTTGGCAACCACAGTGGGCGTCACGCTCGATGCAAAGTGGGGTGGCTTCAAGAACCTGTTCGGAGGCGAAGGCGGTTTCTTGGTGTACGCCCAAGGTGACGGCGAAATTTTGTTGAACTGTTACGGCGCACTCGATATCTACGATCTTGCTGCGGGTGAGACATTGGTACTTGATTCTGGACACTTAGTCGCGATGAGTTCAAGTGTGAATCTGCAACTAAAGAAAGTTGCTTCAGGATGGATGAATACCATCAAGTCTGGAGAGGGTTTTGTGTTTGAAATCTCTGGGCCTGGTCGTGTGTACGCACAAACTCGGAACCCAACATGGTTCCGTCAGTTTGCACCCGCAGCACACAGCCACGGTGGTCGCTAGTTAGCAAGCTTTTTCGGCAAAATCAACTTCGGTTGTGATGAGGTAGTTGTCAACTGCTGAGACAACACAATTGTTTTCGCCATAACCCGTGTGACGGTTTGCGTCAACAACGATCAGTCGCCCATCTTCCAGTTCAGTTGCCATCTTTCGCGAACTGGCTAATGGTGTAGCGGCATCACCAGTTGTTCCCACTACAACAATGGGTCCGGCACCAATGCCCGTAATGCGAATGCGTGGGTCTGGTTTCGCAGACCAGAAAACACAACCGTATCCACCAGCCCAACCTGGCCATAGTCGGGGAGCTACAGCCTTGAACTTTGGAGTCCATGAGTCGGTTTCTTCGACGGTTTTTGGACCTGGATCATCTAGGCACAGGATTGCATTAAAAGCTTCAAGTTCATTTCCCCACGTACCATCAAAGTCTCGTTGGAAGTAATCGTCGTACATCTGCAACAACCCTGCGCCATCTCCCCGTTGCGCGTCATTGAGTGCCGTGCTCAACGATTCCCAAAGACTTGACGAATACATTGCTTGTGAAACGGCAGTTAAAGCGACAGATAAATTGACTGGAGTTCGACCATTAGAAACAGTCAAAGGTTCTTTATCAATTGAAATCATTAATGCGTCAAAAGCTTCCTCTGCTTTACCGTTGTTGTGAAATGCGCATTCCTTGTCTGCAGAACATTGCTCAAGGTATTTCGTGAGCTCGTCTTCAAATCCTTTTGCCTGTTGCAGTCCACCTTCTATATAGCTAGCGGTGGGGTCTGAGGCTCCGTCTAGTACCGCTGCGCGAACTGTGGTGGGGAACATTGTTGCCCACGTCGCTCCGAGTTCACTTCCATATGAAAAACCGAAGTACGTGATCTTGTCTTCACCTAAAGCTGCTCGAATAGTGTCCATGTCGCGCGCTGTGGAGTTCGTGGAAATGTACGGAAGAATTTCGCCACTCTTCTTCTCACATGCGGCGGAGAAATCTCTCGTGCTACTGATGAGTTCTTCGCGTTGGGCATCAGATTCTGCAGTGGGATCAACGGCGAAGTATTTGTCGTAGTTGTCGACACAATCAACAGCGGGAGTGGAGTCTCCGGTACCGCGAGGGTCCCAGCCAACTACATCGAACACATCCGTTAGATCTGAACTGAGGTAGCCACTTGCATTTTTGGCAATGGTGGTGCCACCAAACCCAGGACCTCCGGGATTCACGAGCAAACTGCCGATGCGCTTTGTGCGAAATGTGGCGGGACGCTTCACCAACTTGAGCGAGAAAGAACCCTTCGACGGCTCGGAATAGTCATATGGAACCTTTAACCGTGAGCATTTCAAGCCATCACCGTCTTTTATTGGGCAATCAGCCCACTTGATTGTGCCTCCAACGGCGGGCTGGACCATGGTGCCGACTGGGCTTGTGGAATCAGATGCACCGGAACCGGTGCCGGCGCAGGCGGTCAAAAAAACAACGAGTGCGCTACAGAGGGCAAGACGACGGAACACAATTACAGAGACTAGGCGCATGTTCGCCCGTAGCCTCAACGGTGTGCGAATGGGTCCTCATATGTTTCTGCCAGGCGACGGAGAGGCCGTCAAAGGGGCGCGACTGAAGCGAGAATCCTTGCGTCGTGTCAAGGTTTTTGCCGCCCCGTATAAGTGGGAAATCATCTGGTTTCTTCTAGCGATCTGTGTTTCAGCGTTGCTCGCCTTGGCCCCTCCATTGTTGTTCCGTGCCATCTTGGACACAGCAATTCCAAACGAAGATCGCAGCCTCATTACAACATTGGCGGTAGTGGTCGTTTTTGCAGCAATTGGGGATGCCGGTTTAGCAATTGTGCAACGTTGGCTGAGTTCTCGTATTGGCGAAGGCCTCATTTATGACTTGCGTGTCGCATTATTCGACAAAGTGCAACAGATGCCTGTCGCATTCTTTACACGCACGCAAACTGGTGCACTCACGAGCCGCCTCAACAACGATGTTGTTGGTGCGCAGAACGCGGTGACATCAACCCTTGGCAGCGTTGTGTCAAATGTTGTTGTACTCGTCACAACACTTGTGGCCATGATTGCGCTCGAGTGGAAACTCACTCTGTTGTCTCTAGTTGTATTGCCAGTTTTTGTGGCGCCTGCAAAACGTGTTGGACTTCGACTTGGGCTCATTGCACGTGAACAGATGGATCTGAATGCGCAAATGAATACACAGATGAACGAACGCTTCAATGTGTCTGGTGCAATTGTGGTGAAACTATTTGGTCGTCGCGATCGCGAAGTATCTGTGTTTTCCAAACGCGCAGCAGGTGTGCGTGACACGGGAATAAAAGCGGCTTTATATGGCCGTGTATTTTTCGTTGCACTGGGTTTGGTTGGCGCTATGGGAGCCGCTGCTATTTACGGCGTTGGTGCGCATCTTGTTGTATCTGGCGGAATCTCTGCAGGCACTCTTGTTGCAATGGCAGCGTTTGTGCAACGCATTTATCAGCCACTCACTGGTCTCACTAACGCGCGCGTAGACCTCATGACTGCGTTTGTATCTTTCGATCGAGTATTTGAAGTGCTCGATGCGCCTGTCAACATCTTTGATCGCCCTGGCGCTTACGACTTGGTAGACCCACGTGGTGAAGTTGAATTCCGTGATGTCGTATTTCGGTATCCGCCGGCATCAGCAGTATCAGTCGCCACTCTTGAGTTGCCAGGTGCGCCATTAGGCGATGCCGATGTTGACGTATTGAAAGGCGTCTCGTTAAGGATTGCAGCTGGGTCCACAGTTGCCATCGTGGGCGCCAGTGGCTCAGGCAAGAGCACCATGGTTACATTGGTTCCACGTTTGTATGACGCAACAAACGGTGCAGTGTTAGTTGATGGTCACGATGTACGCCACCTCACCGGCGACTCGTTACATGATGCAATAGGAGTGGTGTCACAAGATCCGCATTTGTTCCACGAATCAATCGAATCCAATCTTCGCTATGCAAAACCCGACGCCACAACCGAAGAAATAGTTGCTGCATGTAAGGCTGCTCGTATTCAAGAAACTATTGATGCGTTGCCCGATGGGTTAGCCACATTGGTTGGTGAGCGCGGGTACCGATTGTCAGGTGGCGAAAAACAGCGGCTAGCTATTGCGCGCATGTTGTTGAAGAACCCAGCCATCATGATTCTGGACGAAGCCACGAGCCATCTGGACAACGAAAATGAGTCTCTAGTGCAAGAGGCTCTGGAATCAGCCTTGCATGGACGCACCGCATTGGTGATCGCTCATCGCCTTTCCACTATTCGCGATGCTGACCTAATTGTGGTTCTTGATGACGGCCGCATCACGGAGCAAGGCACGCACGACGATTTGATGGCCCTCGATGGAATGTATGCCTCGCAAGTTCGTGCTGGTGGTTCATTCGGGCTTGACGCAGCCAAAATCTAGACTGGTTACTTATGGCAAAGGAACCTGAACTTCTCAACGGCGTCCCCGCCTTTACCGTTACCCAATTTGCGGTCACTCTCAAAGGTGCCCTCAAGCAAATGTTTGCTGGCGGTGTTTGGTTAGAAGGCGAGATCGAGGGAATGAAGTCTCAGCCCCACGCCACTGGTCACTATTTCTCTCTCATCGATGGTGAAGGAAAAGACAAAGCAAAACTCGATGTCAAATTGTTTGCCAACAGCGGTGATCTCAAACGAGTGACAGCCAAATTGGCCACGCATGGTTTAGCTCTTCAAAACGGAATGCGCGTGCGCTTCTATTGCGATATCGATTTTTACGTTGTGCGTGGCGAATTGTCACTCATCATAAAAGACGTAGATACGCAATTTACTGTTGGTGACATTGCTGCGAAACGTGAAGAACTCATTCGTAAGTTAATAGAAAAGGGTGTCGACAAAATCAACAAACGTGTTGAAGTACCTCTCGTTCCTCTACGTCTCGGCATTATCTCAAGTAGTCAAGCAGCCGGGTACATCGACGCTCTCAAGCAACTAGAAGAATCGGGTATTGGCTTTCAGATCACGTTGTGTGATGTGAATGTGCAAGGCGAAGCTGCTGCATCCCAAGTAGTTGCCGCTATCCAGACTTTTTCTCGACGCCCAGATATTGACATCGTGATGATTATGCGCGGTGGAGGTTCAAAGGGAGACCTCGCCGCATTCGACGATGAAACAATGGCGTTAGCAATTTCACGTTGCACGCATCCGGTGTTCACTGGCATTGGCCACGAGATCGATACCAGCATCGCTGATCTTGTGGCACATACAGCTAGCAAAACACCAACAGCATGCGCGCAGACTGTAATTGCATATGTAGAAGAGTTCTACGGTGAGCTGTCAGAGGCTGCGCATTCGCTTCGCCAACTCACCGAATATGCACTTACTAGGTCTCGTGCACGTATTTCTATCGCTGTTGAACGATTGCGTACTCGTCCGCGAACAGCATTTGATCGCCAAGTTCAAAAACTTGAAATGCATGCTGCAGCCGTGAGATTGCTTGACCCTGCTATCACGATGGCTCGTGGGTGGAGCATCACACGCAATGTAAAAGGTGAAGTCGTTCGTTCCATTTCCGAAGTATCCCCAGGCGAAAAAGTCGTCACCACGCTTGCCGACGGCAGTGTGACCAGCACAGTAGAAGGAGTTGCCTAATGGCCACCAAGAAAATCATGACCGAAGAACCATCTGGCTATGCCGAAGCAATGCGCGAGGTCGAGACAATTCTTGGCGAACTCGATTCCAACAATGTCGATGTCGATGTATTGGCCACAAAAGTGCAACGCGCTTCGTATCTCATCTCGTGGTGCAAAGACCGCATTGCAGCAGCACAGCTCACGGTAGACACACTGGTGGCTGACCTTGGTGTCGACGAAGAGTATGGCGACGAAGAAGACGAAGATGACGACGACGATTATGAAGACGACGAAGACGACGAAGACGACGAATGAGTGATACTGCCGTGCTTCTCTCGCGAGTGAACGCGGTATTGGCAGACGCTATTGAAGTGAATGCCACACGTTGGGCTGCACTGCAGTCCGATTTGGCAACCATCTTCCAACACATCGAATCGTTGGTTCTTGGCGGCGGTAAGCGCCTGCGCCCTCAATTTGCTCATTGGGGTTGGGTTGCTGCGGGCGGCGACCCAATGTCCGAGCAGTCGCCACGCCTTGGCGCTGGCATTGAACTTCTTCATGTGGCTGCTCTTTTCCACGACGACGTTATTGACGATGCTGCTACTCGTCGTGGTACCACTGCTGCACATAGAGCTTTGGCCGAACAACATCACACTCAACAGTGGTCAGGCGAATCTCGTCGCCATGGTGAAGGGTCGGCCATTCTTATCGGCGACTTCACCTACGTGTTATCCGACTCTCTCATGGATCATCTTTCTCCTGCCGCGCGACACATCTGGCATGACCTGCGAATGGAAATGAATATTGGTCAGTATCTCGATGTTCTCGGGTCATCACGGCGCACTCGGGATGTACACGAAGCTGAATTGATCTGCCGTATGAAGAGTGCAAAGTACACGGTGGAACGGCCGTTGCATTTGGGGGCTGTTGCAGCTGATGCAAATCTTGGCCAGAGCCTGATGCCGATGTTGTCTGCATACGGACTAGCTGTAGGCGATGCATTTCAAATGCGTGACGACATTCTGGGTGCCTTTGGTGATTCTGAGATCACCGGAAAACCAGTCGGCGGCGACTTCCACGAAGGGAAACCAACTCCGCTACTGGCAAACGCATGCGCCATGGCAACTAGCAGCGATCTCGCAGTACTTGAAAAGGTTGGTCTGCCAGGTCTCACAAACGAAGACATAAGCCAGATTCAACAAGCAGTTATCAACACAGGTGCGCTCGCAGTTATTGAACAACGTATTGCTTCGCTACACGATGATGCTGTGCAAGCTCTCGACAGATCGCAATTACAAGGTGACGCGTACGATGCGCTTGTGCACCTTGCAGACGTAGTTACTCAGCGAAATCTTTAGAGCGCGGCGTACATATCAAGTGCGTCTTGCATGCTGATATCGGTGATCACACCAGGTTCAGCAGCAATAGCTTCTACCCATGGCGGTGTCACTTTGCATGCAACTGCAATTGGCTCATCGATACCGGAACCATTGGCCGCCAAGCGGGCAAAAGTTGTTGTGTACGTAGGAGGCCGAGCATCACGAGATAGTTCAATGAGTGCCCACGGATCTGGCGCAGTGCCAGCACGCTCACCGATGTCATTAATTTCAGTATTTGAAGTTGCGTGAATGGAACCGCCAGCAAGGCCGGGGCCGTCAAGAAGAATTGCACCACGCACCAGCGTTGGTCGAGCACCAGACAACAAGAACGCAATGTACGCGCCGAGGCCCCGCCCCAACACAGTTGCTTCACCAAGATGACGAAGCGCAACGTCTGCATCTGCCATCAGGATCTCGCTTGAGTACCCGCCGCCACGAGGAACAGTTGATTGTCCGTGGCCGGTGAAATCGAGTGCCCACACTGGACCATTCCATTTCACTTGCAATTTCGACATTTGTTCAGCACTGTCGCCTAATCCGTGCAACATGAGAAGTGCGCGACCCGTGCCCTCGCGCACCTTATGGAGTGCGAGAGAAATCTGATTGTGTTGAAGCATCACGGGGCTCATGACAAGAACTCCAAAATCATTGTGCTGACGCGTGCTGGATCTTCAATATGAATGAAGTGGCCGATGTCTTCCAATACTTCAAGGCGCCCGCTTGATGGAATCCACGGCAATACATCGCGTGCACGAGCACCCCAACCCATTGGTTCATCGATAGTTCCTAACAAACCCAGAAACGGAATTGTGAGTGCAGCCATGCGTAATGACGCCCATTCGGGTCGCCATGGACCAAAGCCACCGAATCGCATAGTTGGATCAAGTTTCCATCTCCAACCGTCTTCATCTTGACGTGCACCTACAGTGACCAAATATTCAAGCCACTCAATGGAGAGTCGTGGGTTCATTTTGCCGCGTCGTTGTGCAAGGTCCTCTAATGTTCCGGGCTTGCGAAACGAGTCATGAGCAACATGACGAAAATCCAGCCATGAACCAATGGAGTCTGCAAGCAGACGCGATTGATCATGATCGGGTACGTCTGGCATGCGACGCTTGCTTGGCATGCCGTCGATGTTGACCATCGCTGAAATGCGATATGGACATGCATCGGCCAATTGCATCATGAGTGCGCCACCCTTGGAGTGGGCCACAACAGGTGCAGCAGAGTGTGTCACCGCAGTCATCACCGAGAGAGCATCGCGAATATCTGCATCCCAGCCGTAGAGGGCTGAGTGAGCACTGTCGCCATGGCCTCGATGGTCCCATGCCACCACGCGCCAGCCTCCGGCTGCAAGGAGGGGAGCAAAAACATCGAATGTTCCAGCGAAGTCAGACCCACCATGGACCAAGAAGAGCACAGGGTCGGACTCTGCGCCCCATTCGTAGACAGCGATATCCACGCCATCAGCAAGATGGCGATACTTGCGGTCTGGTCGGCGAGCGCCAGGGAAGGTGCGTGTCTCGGGAGTCATCGGGTGTACAGGTTACGACAGTGACGATGACGATGAACAGACGGAACGACACACGCAGGTGTGTATTGAGTCATAACATGGCAGGAATGTTCTTACGCACCCGCCTCCACATGTACCTGTTGTGGAGCACATGTGCGTTTGCCGCTCTTGCAATTTTCAGCAGTCTGTTAACTAGCGGCGGCTCATCAGCATCATCGGATACAACAGTTGCAATGACCACTACAACTTTTGGTGGCCCAACTACTACGTATGTTCCAAAGTCGTACACCGTTCAATCTGGTGAGTCTTTGTTTTCGATTGCACAGCGCTTCAATCTCAGTGCTCCAGCGCTTGTTGAACTCAACAAAATCAAAAACCCAGATCGTGTGTCTGCTGGCACGGTTCTGTTACTCCCACCCAGTAACGGTTTTGTAGCGATAGGCGCGACTACCACGATGCCGCCATGAACACGTGGTCCCATCTAATTTCCATACACTAAAGATATGTCAACAACTTTCTGGCCCACTCAAGAACACTGGTCTGTAGCAATTCCGCTGCACACTCCACACGTGCGACTTGACTGTCTTGCAGACACCGGTTTTGTTGCATTGAAAAATGCACCGTTCGATGTTCCACCATCTGAATGGGAATCACTTGAATACATGGATTGGAAAAGTGGTGGCGACACAAACTTTGCACCAATTGCATCTGCAGATGGCGAACTCGATTGCCGTGGTTTTTGGGACAAAGGAAAAACTGACAAAGATGCATTGTGGACATCTAATGCAGACATCGCTCCAACGTTAAAAAACTATGTGGATTCCATCGGTGCCAACTTTGGACGAGTACGCATCATCAAGTTGCAGCCACAAGATCGTGACACCGCAATTCGGTCCATTCACCGTGACGACAACAATCGATTTAACCCTGAAAATGAAGGCTGGGTTGTGCGTACGTGGCTTGAACTCACCGATAGCCCTGACAGCTACATGTTGCTAATGGACAATGGCCCAGATGGATTGCCAGACCCTTCAACAGAGCGTCGTGTTCCTCTGAACAAGGGTGCACGTTTTGTTGTAGACACACAACGCTTATGGCATGTGGTGGTACACAATCATGATTTCCCGCGTTATGCACTGATTACAAGTCTCGAGAGTGGAACCGCGCTCGACTCGTTTGTTGCTGCCGAAAAGGCTTAGTTTCGCTACTAGGCCTTACTCGGGGGAAACATGATTACAACATTTGTTGGTGTCGCATCAGTAGACATCACGCCGTCTTATCCAGTCATGCTTGGTGGATTCGGTCAGAGAATTACGCCGTCTGAGTCTGTTCACGATGCAATAGAAACTGTTGCACTTTGTATCGGTGAAGTGGACCCCGTGTTGGTTATTACTGCAGATCTCATCGCAATGGCAGCTCCTGTGACAAAGGAAGTTGTTGAACAGATTCATCTGGCTACTGGTATTGACTCCAAACGAATACTGCTGGCCGCATCACATACTCATTCAGCCCCTGTGCCATACGACCCATCTGGATCAGCAATAGGAGTTCAGCAGTTTTCTCGACAACTCACTGATGCACTAATCCAAGCAGGTATTGAAGCGTTTCATTCACGACGTCCAGCGCGCATTGTTAGCGGCTATGGCGATGCCCGCATTGGATTCAATCGATGGAAACCGAACAATGTTCAAGAAGTAGACACACGCGTCCCTGTTCTGTTAGCTATCGATTCCCAGTCTGATTCCCCATTTGCAGTTCTCTTTGGCAGCGGATGCCACCCAACAACCATGGGCTGGGATAACCCAGAAGTCTCGGCGGACTACCCAGGAGAAGCAAAGCGATTCATAAGAAAAGCGTTGCCTGGAGTGACCCCACTGTTCATCAATACAACTGAAGGAGACATTGTCCCTACGACGTCACCACGGCGGGATGCATTAGATCCCCGGGGTTATTGCAATAGTTCTTTTGAAGACACCCAAAAAATTGGTGCACAACTTGCAGAAGCAGTAATTGGCATCATGAATGACTTATCTGTACATGCCCCGACTATTGATGATGGTCTTCTTGGCATGCAGTCTTCAGCATTGGAATTGTTGCCAAACAATGGAGGGCTAGATGAAGGTGCTGCTGAGATTCGGTTAGATAAAAGCATTGCTGACCTGAAGGAGTTTCTTGGCGCCGATTTCCAAACGACGGTTCCAATGTCACAGCTTTGGGCAGCCGCCTCACATGTGGTTGTTTCTCTTGACATGTCTGAGAGCGAAATGCGTCGCATTATGATCGCGTGTTGTTACTACCTAGGCCTGACCGCACGAAAAGCTCGTCCTACGCCTTCGACCCCCATCAATTTCCCTATTCAAGTATTGGTGATTGACACACTCAAATTCCTCGCAATGCCCGGCGAAGTTCTTGTTGCACTTGGACGTCGATGGAGTGAACTGGTTCAGTCTGATCGAGCTTTTGTCATTGGGCTGGCAAATACGAGTTATCGGTATTTGCCTATGCAAGAACATTTTGACGAAGCAGGTGGTGACGAGCGGTATGAAACAGTTACTGCCGGAGTAGCGCCCGGAGAGATTGACCGTGTCTTGGAGTACGGCTCAAAGATAATGGCCGGAATTCTTTAGGCGCCTGCTGCTTGGTAAGCCTTCTCGACAATATCGAGCGCTGTAAATCCCACCTCAGCAGAACATGCAGGTGTGGCTCCTGAAGAAATACATGTGACAACGTCTTGAATTTGACGTGCATACATTTCGGTCTCACAGTGGTTGTATCCCTTAGGTACAGGCGGCATGTCTGGCCAAATCTTGCGGAATCCGGCTGTTCCCATTACCTCTGTTTCTGCCTCGAGCCCTCGAAGTTTTGGCTGCCACCAACCTGATTCAATGATTGAGCAAACGCCGTTATCCCAGTCCACGGTCACGATGCCATCATCATCGACGTTGTAGTCACCGTATTTTCCAAACCCGAGAGTTGCTTGAACGCGAACTGGTTGGGGATCGCCAAGTAGAAAACGCGCAGTGTCTATTGCGTGGATTCCCATATCAATGAGTGCTCCACCGCCAGCAAGTGCCTTGTCAATAAACCATCCTGCGGGTCCCCAGTGTGCATGAACGCCATAACCATGCGTGCGAACAATGGTGCCAAGGTCTCCCTTGCGAATCACGTCGCGCAATGCAATGACATCTGGGTGATAGCGCCACATGTGGCCAACAGCAAGGAGCCTGTCTTGCGAACGAGCAACTTCCATCATCTCGAGCATTTGAGTTGTGGTCATAGCTGCTGGTTTTTCAACAAGAACGTTCTTACCTTGCTTAAGTGCATAAATGGTTTGTTCGTAGTGCAAATAATTTGGCGTGCACACAACGACTAGGTCAGCACTTGTTGTATCGATGAGATTTTTCCAATCATCAGTGGAATATGGAATGTCATTCTTTTGGGCAAATTCGAGAGCTTTGTCACCGTTGTGGCCCGAGATGCCCACTGTGGTGACACCGACTTCGCGCGCTGCCTTGATGTGCATGGCAGCAATAAACCCGTAACCGAGAGTCACAATCTTTGGATTCGTCATACTTTTACTCGTGGCAGGGAAGTGACTGTATTCCATGCTGTAGAAATCTCGGATTCGGTGATGTCACGTGTGTCGACTATTGAATAGTCAAGCTTTTCTCTAGACGTGTATTCGGCGAGAGATCTGAGAGTGTTGAAAAATTGTTGTTGACTGATTCCGATGTCATGGGGATTGGCACGCACTCTAGAAAGAGAGATGATGTTTCGAATTCGATCAACATCGTTCTCTTGTACCGAAGCCATGGCGGCGACTCCCATGGCTACAACTTCACCGTGCACGTAGTGATCTCCGGTTAGGTGTTCCAGTGCGTAGACCAAGAAGTGTTCAGAACCTTCTTCAAAGCGACTGTGTCCAGCGATTGCGCATGCTGCTCCGATTCGTCTGTACGCGTCAGCTACGAATCGAACTCCGGATTCAGTGACTGCACCAATATCGCCGATTGCGGCCTCGAGTTCATTGAGTAATGAATTACCTAATGCATAGAGGCTGTCGTTCCATCGGTCTTCTCGATTTGCCTCACGGGCAAGTTTCCAGTCGAAGAGCCCCGTATGGCAGGAGAGTATGTCGCCAACACCAGCGCGATTCAGATGTTTGGGCGCGCTTCGAATAAGTGGAAAATCAAGTACAACCATTTCAGGCATGATTTTTCCGACATATTGAACATTTCCATTAACCCGTACACCGATTGCATCTGTAAAACCAGCATCCACACTGGTGATGGTCGGCACCTGTATCAGAGTTGCTCCATGCTTCCATGCCATAAATTTCGCCGTGTCGAGTGCGGTCCCACCGCCAACGCCCACAACCGTTGAAGAAATGTGCATCGAGGAAGCTGTTTTCTCTAAGTAATCAAGGTCCATGTTCCATGCTGAAACTGATTGTGCAGGAGTCGGTAGAACGAGCGAGAGTTCAGTCCACGGAGGATCATTGTAAACAACAGTTACATCACTGATTTGGCTAAACAGTTCTTGAATTGACATTTCATGAACTGAAATAGTTGGAGTGAAGTTGTTGTCCACTTTTATTTCTCAGAATTAAGAGTGTGGGAAAGTCGTTGTACTTTCTCTACTGCAGTCACAACATCTCGGGTGTCATCACTTGAGCCCATCAAGACTGAGGTGGTGAACCATAGTGTCTCATCAGCGAGTCGTTGAGAGATGGGCATGGAGAGATTCGCAAAGTCCTGCATTCCTTCTCGAGACTTCACTCGGGGTAAAAATCCGTTCGGGTCGGTGAATAAATCAAGTGAATTGATTGTTGGGTATGCCATGGTCAGGCTGATGCCTTCAGCAAGAAGGGCCGTCCGGACCATTTCACGAGAGGCACCAAACTCTTCTTCGTCTATGCGAACGACATAACAGTAGTTACCCTGCGATGTACACCGTGGATCTCGCGACTGCGGATGAACACCAGGAATACGTGCAAGTTCATCATTCAAAAGATTTGCATTACTTGCACGAATGTTTTGTTGTGTGCCAAAGCGGCCAAGTTGTGCCAGGAGAATGGCCCCTTGCCATTCAGTCATTCTGTAATTTCCACCAAGTGCGTAATGACTGTAAAACCATTCACCTGGGCGTCTTCCGCAGTCTGAGAATGAACGCACCTTCGCAGCGATAGATGGGTCTTTCGCAATGACTGCGCCACCTTCTCCGCCAGTCATAAGTTTTGAAGATTGAAAAGAGTAGGAGCCGGCGTCGCCGAGAGTCCCCACTGGTTTGTTGTTCCACGAACTTCCGTGCGCGTGCGCGCAATCTTCAATTAGTGCCAACCCGTGTTTCTGACAAATTTTTGATAATGCATCCATGTCAGATGGGTGACCCGCGATGTGCACTGCAATCACGGCTCGTGTTCTTGGAGTTATCGCTGCTTCTACAGCCACTGGGTCAATACAGCCAGTACCCAATTCCACGTCTACCAAAACGGGAACTGCGTTTACCATCAGCACGGCTGCTGCTGTAGCGACGAATGTCCAGTTCGGAACAATCACTTCGTCCCTTGCACCAACGTCAAGAGCCAAGAGTGCGAGTTCAAGAGTGTGTGACCCATTAGTTACTGCAATTGCAGGTCCGGTGCCGTGGAAGTCTCCCCACTGCTTTTCAAACTCTTTAACTTTGGTTCCTTGAGTTGCCCACCACTGACGACTGTCAAGAACTTCAATAATCAATTGACGTTCAGTGTCATCAAAGTCAGGCCAGAGTGGGAAAGGAGCTGTGCGAACAGGGGTGCCGCCGTTGATACCAAGCTTTTCCATGCTTGAAAGTCTAACTCAGTAACAATTGTGCAGTTTTACTGGGTTTACAATCACAATGTGCAAATTGAAACGATGAAGATTGAAAATGGCGAGGGTCGCACAATTCTTCTCGTGTCTCCTCATGCGGATGATCCGGCGTTCTTTCTCGGAGGAGTCATTGCACTGTGGGCTGAAATGGGATGGCGAGTTATCTGTGTCCGCGTCACTGATGATCGATGGGACTCGCATGGTTTGAGCGAGTCTCAAACCATTGAAAACAATACAAAACAGTTTCAAGCGGCGGCGTCGGTACTAGGAATTAGTGAAATTGTTGAATTCGGCTACAACACTGATGTCTTAGGTGATGTCAGTGAAGTCGCACTGCGCGAGAAAATCATTCGAATGATTCGCACCTATAAGCCGTATGCGCTCGTAAGTTTTGATCCGTTTTCAATGTACGGGGAAGATAACGAAGATCATCTAGTGGTTGCGAAAGCGTGCAATGAAGCGTTCTGGACAAGCCAGTTTGATTTACATCATCCAGAGCACTTTCAGGATGGACTTCAGCCGCACGGATGTTTTGAGCGGTGGTACTTCGGGCGCAGGCTGACAGAGATAACTCATGTTGTCGATATTTCTTCAGTACTAGACAAAAAGGTGCTCGCAGCTCAATGCCACGTGACAATGATGTTGAACTATGCGAACCAATTAGTGATGCAGGCACGAACAGCCGGAAAGAAAGCACCACTCGCAGAGGATGCACTTCGTTCGGGGGACCCTTCGCGGATGATTGATTTGTTTATACGCCGTGGTTCCCAAGGTACAGGCGCACGTTATGCACTTGAGGCTGCCGAAGAGTTTCGAATCATTCGTTTTGGGGGCCTTAGCGCCCTTCTTGAAGATTGATTCTTAGAGCGCTGATTCGATTGCAGCAACAACTTCTGGTGCGTCAGGCAACACCATTGGGCTGAAACGTGCAACGATTTTTCCGTCACGACCTACGAGGAACTTTTCGAAGTTCCAGCGAATATCACCGTTCACGCCTTCTGCGTCAGCAACTGGAGTGAGTGCTTCGTACAACGGATGACGCGCATCGCCGTTGACATCAACTTTTTCTGTGAGTGGAAACGTAACGCCATATGTTGTGCTGCAGAAACTTGCGATCTCCTCTGGTGAACCTGGTTCTTGTCCCATGAATTGGTTGCAAGGCACACCAAGAACGGTGAAACCTTTTTCTGCGTATGCCTTTTGCAAAACTTCCAACTGCTCGTACTGAGGAGTGAGTCCGCACTTGCTTGCCACGTTGACAACAAGAGTTACTTTGCCTTCAGCTGCAGCCAATGCGTTTGGTTGGCCGTTGAGTGTTGCGATGGGTGTGGAGTAAATGCTCATGGCACAATTCAACAGGCTTCTGCCCGAAGGCATTCCCAATTGGGCCTAATTGTTTCGGTGTGCGGCAGCTAATTCGGCCACTTCACGCATAATGCGAGCAATATCGAAGTCTTTAGGCGTATAAACCGCCGCCACATCGTGGGACAACAACCAATCTCGGTCTTCTTCGGGAATGATTCCACCCACAATGACGGGCGCGTCCACGCCCTCGGCCCGAAGTCGTTTTACAACGTCTGGCACCAACTGCATGTGCGACCCAGAAAGGATGGAGAGGCCAATTACATCTGGATCTTCGTCACGAGCACTGGCAACTATTTGTTCGGGCGTAAGTCGAATACCGCTGTACACAACTTCCATGCCGGAGTCACGAGCAGCAACTGCGATTTGTTCTGCACCACTGGAGTGACCATCGAGGCCTGGTTTGGCAACCAAGAAACGTGGTGGTCCACCTGGAATGGTGCGAACGTATTCGGCAACTTCGGCCAATGCAGTGGTGCGACGGCCAACGGCTGCGGCTACGCCAGTAGGTGCGCGGAACTCACCGAAGACTTCACGCAACACTTGCGACCACTCACCAGTAGTGCCACCTGCTTCTGCAAGTTCGATGGATGCTTCCATGATGTTCTCGTCTGACTCTGCGGCCTTACGCAAATGAGCAAGAGCAGCGGTGACACGCGCGTTGTCACGAGATGATCTCCATGCTTCAACATCGGCAATCATCTGTGCTTCTACTGCATGGTCAACAACAAGGATGTTGTTTGCTCCGCTAAGTGGCGACACTTCGGTTTCGGTGTAAGAGTTCACACCCACAACAGTTTGTTCACCGTTTTCAATGCGACGTGTGCGCAATGCCATAGATTTCACAAGGCGACCCTTTAGTTCGTCGACAGCATTGAATGCACCGCCAAGCGAAAGAACGTCTTCAAGTTCAGCCCATGCGGCATCGCGCAGTTCTGCTGTTCTGCCTTCAATAACTTTTGAACCATCAAAGATGTCTTCGTACTCGAGAAGGTCGGACTCGAATGCGAGCACTTGCTGCATGCGCAGCGACCATTGCTGATCCCATGGGCGCGGTAGGCCAAGGGCCTCGTTCCATGCAGGCAACTGCACACTGCGTGCACGTGCATTTTTTGAAAGTGTGACTGCAAGCATCTCTAACACGATGCGTTGAATGTTGTTCTCAGGTTGTGCTTCAGTGAGACCAAGTGAGTTCACCTGTACGCCATAGCGGAAACGACGCGCTTTTGCATCGGTGACGTTGTATCGCTCGCGACCAATGCGATCCCACAATTCAGTGAAGGCGCGCATCTTGCACACTTCTTCAACAAAACGAATTCCGGCATTCACGAAGAATGAGATAGAACCAAAGACCTGATCGAATTGCGCATCGTCTACTTGCCCACTTGCGCGGACAGCATCGAGTACGTCAATTGCTGTTGCAAGTGAGTATGCAATCTCTTGCACAGGCGTAGCACCGACTTCTTGCAAGTGGTACGAACACACATTCATTGGGTTCCACTTCGGTGCGTTATGTGCACACCATGCCACCATGTCGACAATCAGTCGTTTCGATGGAGCGGGAGGAAAGATGTAAGTACCGCGAGAGAGGTATTCCTTCACGATGTCGTTTTGAGTTGTGCCGCGAAGTTCCTGAGACGTGACGCCTTGTTCACGACCGTTTGCAACGTACAAAGCGAGCATCCATGCAGCAGTTGCATTGATGGTCATCGACGTATTCATTTTTCCTGGCGGAATTGAATCGAGAAGTGTTCGCATGTGACCAAGGTGTGCTACTGGTACGCCAACTTTTCCAACTTCACCGGTGGCGAGCACATGGTCGGGGTCGTACCCAGTTTGTGTTGGAAGATCGAATGCGATGGACAAACCTGTTTGACCCTTGGCCAAGTTGGTGCGGTACAGCTGG